>ENA-OYXU01000566-OYXU01000566.1-human-gut-metagenome-genome-assembly--contig:-NODE-566-length-14421-cov-5.421133_pt1 | contig 14421 bp, 10 predicted proteins | sample MGYA00243243_ERZ653435 | MGnify/ENA primary metagenome ERZ653435 (study PRJEB26926, sample SAMN06165113) | human gut metagenome | biome: ENVO:00009003; feature: ENVO:2100002; material: ENVO:00002003... | reverse complement strand
GAGCCTTATCGTCGGCAGCGTCAGATGTGTATAAGAGACAGTACATGGCGCGGTGCAAAATTCAGCGCCGTACTTGCGTTACGCGAAACGTCACGGTTTTGTCAGCAGTTTCGATACCGGGCCACCGGAGATAACCGTATCGGTAGGCGCAGTAAAGCGCTGCTAAAAAGCATGGAGGGCGGCGGCAGCGGCCAGAGCCGCGGAATAGATACGATGGCGCTGCATTTTCGAGGTCTGAACCTTTGCCATGTGGCAGTCGGCGATGAGCACGACGCTGACGGCAAATGCGGCAGCACCGCTTGCGGCCTTGCAGCCGCTCGTCTTCGGTGACGTTGCCATGTGCAGCAGCGCGGCGAGGAAGTACGCACCGCTGGCCGCCTCATGCGCCTGCATCAGCGCGGCATTGGCCTTATGCATGCCCAGCTTCCGCAGTGGGTATTTCACCAAAAGTGCCGACAGCGCGGCCGCCGCGGCATATCCGGATGTCTTATGTACTGCATTTTTAACACTCATTTTTTCAGTAGCGCTTTGGCGCTCCTCCTATACGTTTATTGCGCGTTTATTGCGCGGATTTGTAGCGGCGTCAATTCGCCTCCAAGAAAACATTGGCATCGCCGCAGAGCTCTTTCAGCTCGGCGATGAGCGAGGGGTGGATCAGGCACTTTGCGCCGATGCGCCGCTTTTCGCGCTCGAGGTAAATTATCATCTGCTGCTGGCCGGGGAACATGGTGAGGATCAGCTCGATGCGCGCAAGGCGCGGATCGTCCTCGCCGGGCAGCTTGACCCAGAGCTTGGAGTCGGCGTTTGTCCTCGGCGGCTCGGGCTTGAGCTTGCCGAGATCGGCTATCGGGCGGATGCTGTCCGCCATGAGCTGCGGCTCCTTCTCGTCGCGCATGGATATGCGGCCGCGTACGATGATGGGCGCGTTGTCTTTGATATACACACTGCCGGTGTCCAGCGCGCGCTGGAACGCGATCAGCTCCATCGCGCCGGTGTCGTCCTCGAGGTTGATGTAGCTCATGAGCGTGTTCGACTTCGTCGTGCGCGTGCGGCTTGACTGCACGACGCCGGCAACGGTGACGACGGCGCCGTCGGGATAGGTCTTTTTCTCGCTCTCGGAGGCGGAGTCTGTCAAAATCGCGCCTATGGGTACTATCCCGGCTCTGCGCACGGCGGCGCGGTACTCGTCCATCGGGTGGCCGCTCAGGTACAGACCGGCCGTCTCCTTTTCCATTGCAAGCAGCTCTGCGCGTGTGTACTCCTCGACCTCCGGGATCTTGATCCTGATGGCTCCGGCATCCTCGAAATCCGGCTCGCCGAAGAGATTGAGCTGCCCCTCGACGTTGTTGCGGCTTTCCTGCTGGATGCCGTCGATCATAACGCCGGCCACGCGCAGCAGCGCCTTGCGCTTAAAGCCCATGCTGTCGAAAGCTCCGGCACGGATGAGGTTTTCGACCGCGCGGCGGTTGAGCTCCCTGCCTGCCATGCGGCGGCAGAAATCCTCAAGGCTGCGGAACGGCCCGTCCTCCTCTCGGCGCGAAATAAGCTCGTTTATGAAGCCGCGGCCGATGCTTTTTATCGCAACAAGGCCGAAGCGGATATCGTTTCCGCTGACGGAGAAGTCGGCAAACGACTCGTTGACATCCGGCGGCAGCAGTTTTATGCCCATCTCGCGGCATTCGGCGATGTACTCGGCGATCTTGGTGCTGTTATCGAGCACCGACGACAAAAGCGCGGCCATATACTGGCGCGGATAGTGCTTTTTCATGTACGCCGTGCGGTAGGATACGATCGCGTAGCTCACCGCGTGCGCCTTGTTGAAGGCGTAGGACGCAAAGTCAAGGATCTCGTCATAGATGCTGTTTGCGATCTCCTCGGTAATGCCGCGCTTTACCGCGCCGTCGATGCCGCGGCTCTCGTCGCCGTGGACGAAGGCGACGCGCTCGGCGTCGATGACCTTGTGCTTTTTCTTGCTCATCGCGCGGCGGATCATGTCCGCCTGGCCGAGCGAAAATCCGGCAAGACGGCGGAAAATTTCAATTACCTGCTCCTGATAGACGATGCAGCCGTAGGTGACCTCGAGTATCGGGCGCAGAAGCTCGTGCTTGTAGCTTATCTTCTCGGGATGCGCCGAGCACTCGATAAATCGCGGGATGCTGTCCATCGGGCCGGGGCGGTAAAGGGCTATGACTGCGGTGATGTCTTCAATGCTCTTGGGCTTAAGGCCGGTGCACACGCCGGTCATGCCGGTGCTTTCAAGCTGGAAAACGCCGCTTGTATGCCCCTCCGAGAGCATTTTGAAAACCTCCGCATCGCCGTCGGGGATCTTTTCGACCTCGAAATCCGGCTCGGTGCGCCGCACCATTTTCGCCGCGTCCTCGAGCACAGTGAGGTTTCGCAGACCGAGAAAGTCCATCTTGAGAAGCCCCAGCTCCTCGAGCGTCGTCATCTGATACTGCGTGACGACCGACTCGTCGTTTTTCGACAGCGGAACGTATTCGTAAACGGGCTTATCGGTTATTACGACGCCGGCTGCGTGCATGCTCGCGTGGCGCGGCATGCCCTCGAGCGCTTCGGCAACGTCGATGAGCCGGTGCAGCATCTCGTCGCCCTCGTACATGTCGCGCAGTGGCTTTGATACGCGCAGCGCGTCCTTTATGGTCATGTTCGGCCCCATGGGTATGGCCTTTGCAACGGCGTCGGCGTCGCCGTAGCTTATGTCGAGCACGCGCGCAACGTCGCGCACGGCAGCGCGAGCTGCCATCGTGCCGAAGGTGACTATCTGCGCAACGTGGTCGTGGCCGTATTTGCGGTTGACGTAGTCGATGACCTCGCCGCGGCGGTTGACGCAGAAGTCGATGTCGATATCGGGCATGCTCACGCGCTCGGGGTTTAGAAATCGCTCGAAATAAAGGCTGTATTTTATGGGATCGACGTCGGTGATGTTCAGCGTGTAGGAAACGACGCTGCCGGCTGCCGAGCCGCGCCCGGGGCCGACGGGGATCTTTTGGCTTTTCGCGTAGGCGATGAAGTCGGAAACGATGAGGAAGTAATCGACAAAGCCCATCTTTTTTATCATGGCAAGCTCATAGTCGAGCTGCTTTGCAACGGTTCCGTCGTCGTTCGGGTATCTGCGCGCAAGTCCTGCGCGGCAGAGCTTTTGCAGATAGTCAAAGCTGTCGCTCTCGCCCTCGGGCAGCTTGAAGCGCGGCAGCTTGTATTTTCCGAACTCGAAGTCGTAGCCGCACATGTCCGCGATCTTCGCGGTGTTGTCGGCAGCCTCGGGGTATTCGGGAAACAGCGCGCGCATCTCGGCCTCGTCCTTGAGGTAAAACTCGTTGGTCTCAAATTTCATGCGCGCAGGGTCGGTTATGGTTTTCTGCATCTGCACGCACATCAGAACGTCCTGATAATACGCGTCGTCTTTTTCGACATAGTGCGCGTCGTTTGTGACGGCAAGGGGAATGCCGGTCTCGCGGTGGATGCGCAAAAGCCCCTCGGCCGCGCGCTTTTCGGCCTCAAGGCCGTGATCCTGAATCTCAAGATAAAAGCCGTCCCTGCCGAAAAGCTCGCTCAGCTCCAGCGCCTTGTTCTTTGCGCCCTCGTAGTTTCCGGCGTTTATCATGCGCGGTATAGCACCGGCGACGCAGCCGGAAAGGCAGATAAGCCCCTCGGCGCGCTCGTGCAGCAGCGCCCAGTCGATGCGCGGCTTGTTGTAAAAGCCCTCGGTGAAGGCCATGGAAACGAGGTAGCACAGATTTTTGTAGCCCGTTTCGTTTTTGCACAGCAGGATGAGGTGCGTGTACTCCGAGTCAACTCCGTGCTCCTTGTCAAAGCGCGAGCGCGGCGCAACATAGACCTCGCAGCCGATGATCGGCTTTATACCGGCCGCGCAGCAGGCCTTGTAAAACGCGACGGCGCCGTACATGACGCCGTGGTCGGTGACGGCAAGAGCGGTCTGCCCCAGCTCCTTTGCGCGCGCAACGAGCGGCTCGATGCGGCAGTCGCCGTCGAGCAGCGAATATTCGGTATGAACATGCAGGTGAACAAAGCTCATATTCAGTCTTCCTCGGGAGTGTATGTCAGCAGCTTCTTGAGCCTGTGGCTCAGGCAGCTTTTGGATACCGGCGGATACGAGAGCGTGGCAAGGTCGGCAAGGCTCGCCTCGGGGTTTGCGTAGCGCAGAAGCGCGGCCTCCTGAAGCTTATCCGGCAGCGAATCAAGCCCATAGAGCTTATCTATGCGGCGGATGGCCTCCATCTGCTTTGCCGCGGCCTCGACGACCTTGTCGGCATTTGCAGAATCGCAGTTTACCTTGCGGTTTATGCTGTTTTTCATGTCCTTTTCGACCTTAGCGGACATGATATCCATCGCAGCGACCGGCGCGCCGATCGTCGTCAGCAGGTCTTCTATATGCTCGCTTTTTTTGAAATACAGCAGATAGTCGCCCTTGCGCTGCGCCTCCTTGGGCGAAAAGCCCATCTCAAGCAGCACCGAGTATGTCTCGCGGCTTACGCTGTAGTGCGTCGTGGCAAGCTCCATGTGATAGCGCTTTGCCGGGTCTGTCACCGAGCCGCCGGCGAGAAACGCGCCGCGGATAAACGAGGCCTTGCAGCACGGCTCCTCGATGACGCCGAAGTTTATGTGCAGCGAGGGGCTGTTCATGTCGTTTCCGACAACGTCGAACACCGCACGCAGCTTATCCGGATCGTTTACCCGGAACGAATGCTTCACGCCGCGGCCTTTCTCCGGCTCGTCGAAGTCGATACCGAAGGCGCGGCGCATCAGATGCGGAAGACGCGCGGCAAGCTCGTCGCTTGCCGTCGTTATGCGTATTTCCTTTGCCGAAAAGCTGTGCGCATACAGCAGAACGCCGTAGGCCTCGGCAACAGCGCAGCATTTGCGCTCGACCCGAGGCTGACACAGCTCTGTTTTAACTTTTTGTGCGAAGGTTTTTTCCATGCTTATTTGTTTATGTCGCGGTTTATACTCACCGTCGGCACGCCGAAGCACTTGAGATGCCCGGCAAGCGCCGAGGCCACGGCGACGGAGCGGTGCCGGCCGCCGGTGCAGCCGATGGCGATCGTAAGGCTGTACTTTCCCTCTTCTATGTACAGCGGCAGCAGATACTCTATCATGTCCGTGAGCTTGTCCATGAAAACGTTCGACTGCTCAAAGCTGAAAACATAGTCCCTGACCGGAGCGTCAAGGCCGCTTAAAAGCTTCAGCTCCTCAACGTAAAAGGGATTGGGCAGAAATCTCACGTCGAACACGAGGTCGGCATCCAGCGGCATGCCGTATTTAAAGCCGAAGGATATGACGTTTACCATGATCGCGCGGTCGGTCGCGGAGTCGGAAAAGTAAGTGTACAGCTCGTTGTGCAGCTGCCCGAGGGTCAGGTGCGAGGTGTCGATGATATAATCGGCAATATCGCGTATCGGGCGCAGCTGCTCGGTCTCCTTGAGTATCGCGTCCTCGATCGAGCCGCCGGATTTCGCCGCCAGCGGATGCGGACGGCGCGACTCCTTATAGCGCTTTACGATGACCGACGGCTTTGCCTCCATGAACAGGATCTTATAGCCGAAGTCCATCTCTCTGAGCGTTTCGAGTGCGTTGAAAATGTCCTTTATTCCGTTTTTTTCGCGGATATCCGTCACCAGAGCGACCTTCTCGTAGCGTCCCTTTGTCGCCGCGCAAAGCTCGGCAAACTTCGGAATGAGCGCAACGGGCATGTTATCCACACAGTAGTAATCCAGATCCTCTATTATGTCCGCGGCCTGGCTCTTGCCGCCGCCGGACAGGCCGGTTATGATAAGAAACTCCATATATCCACTCTCCAAAACGCTCAGCTCGGCCGAACGTCTCTGCTCTCGGCCGCCGAGTCTGCGGCATTCTGCTTTGCCGGCTCGAGCATACCGTCGATGATGGTCTGCTTTCTCTCGCGCCAGTCGTCAACAAGCATCATGCCCTTGGGGTAGATGCGTATCTCCGGCTCGAGGGTGATCTGTGTCTGCGCATAGACCTCGCGGCGGACGTGGTCGAGCAGTTCAACGACATCGTCGTATGTTGCGCTGCCCGTATTGACCGCAAAGCCGGCATGCTTTTGGCTTATCTGCGCACCGCCGACGGTGTAGCCCTTCAGACCGCACCGGTCAATGAGCGCCGCGGCGTAGCCGCCCACGGGGCGCTTGAACGCGCTGCCTGCCGAGGGCATATCCAGCGGCTGACTTGCCGTGCGCTTTTCGTTCATTTCCTTCATGCGCGCGCCGATGGCCTCGGGGTCATCGGGAGTAAGCTTGAACACCGCGCCCATGATCGCACAGTTTATCTTCTCAAATGCGCTGCGGCGGTATTCAAAGCCGCAGTCGGAGCCTTTGACCTCGGTCAGCGCCTGCGTCGGAACGTAGTACACGACGACGGATTCGACGACATCCTTCATCTCTCCGCCGTAAGCTCCGGCGTTCATCAGAACGCCGCCGCCCACCGAGCCGGGAATGCCGCTTGCAAACTCAAGCCCGGAAAGGCCTTTGTCGCGCGCAAACTGCGCGAGCTTTGCAAGCGATACGCCGGCTTCGGCATAGATGGTGTTCTCAGTCTCGCCAAGGCGCAGCTTGCGCAGGTTTTCCGTGCTGATGACCATGATATCAAGCCCCTCATCGGGGAAGATGACATTTGTGCACTTGCCGAGCGTCAGCGGCGAAACGCCGTTCATATGCAGATAGAACATGACCTTCGACATCTCGAAAAGATCGCCCGGCACGGCAAACGCGCGAACCTCGCCGCCGACCTTGAACGAGCAGTGGTTGCGCATCGGCTCGTTTTCCCTCAGATCGAGCTTGGGCATGTTCTCCTTTATCTGTCCAATTGCTTTTTCAAGACCTTCCATACTATCTCCTATTAAAACGTGCCGTTGTCAACGGCGTGATCTACGTTTGACGCGAGAGTTTCCGCGGCGTTGTAGCCCATCTTCTTCTGGCGGTTGTTCATTGCCGCAAGCTCGAGGATAACGGCAAGGTTCCTGCCGGGACGCACCGGGATCGTCACGCTCGGCACCGTCACACCGAGGATATCCTGCGTTTCGCTTATAAGGCCAAGGCGGTCGTACGCCTTCTGATCGTCCCAGACCTCGAGGTTCACAACGAGGTCGATCGCGCCCTCCGGCTTTACGGCGCCAACGCCGTAAAGGTGCCTGACATCGACAACGCCTATGCCGCGCAGCTCCATGTAATACCGTATAAGCTCCGGCGCCGTGCCGACGAGCCTGTCGCGTCCGATGCGGCGAATGTCCACCGCGTCGTCGGCAATGAGCTTGTGTCCGCGCTTTATAAGCTCAAGCGCAGTTTCGCTTTTGCCTATGCCGGAGTCGCCGGTTAAAAGCACGCCCTCGCCGTGTACCTCAACGAGCACGCCGTGCATCGTCGTGCGCGGCGCAAGGTGCGTGTGCAGCGAGCTTATGACATCGGCCATGAAGTCGGATGTATCCTCGGGCGTTACGAACAGGTTGCGGTCGTACTTCCCCGCGACCTCGAGGCACTCGGGAAACGCCGACGCACCGTGGCAGATCACCAGCGCAGATATGTCATAGCGCATAAGCTCCTCGAAGCAGCTGCGGCGCTCGGCCTCGGTCTTGAGCTCAAGATATGTGCTCTCGACCCGGCCGATTATCTGGAGCCTGTTGGGGTCAAAGTAGTTATAAAATCCGGCAAGCTGAAGCGCGGGGCGGTTCACGTCCGCCACCGTCAGAAGCCGCGTATCATAATCGCTCGAGGTGTGCAGCGGCTCAAGGCCGTTTTCCTCCACGATCGTCCGCAGCGGAACAGAATATTTACTCGCCATTGCCGATCTCCTTTTAACTATATTATTTCATTATTAATATTAACCTCAAATGCATTATTTTGCAACGATTTTTACAACGGCGAAAATTTTTCTTGCAATTACAGGCTTATTCTGTTATTATTAATAAGCTGTCTGCAAATTGCACGCAGTTAAACACAAGCAAGGAGGTGCTTCAACTTATGGCAAAATGTCAGTTTTGCGACAAGGGCGTTGCCTTTGGCATTCAGGTGTCTCATTCCCACAGGCGTTCCAACCGTACTTGGAAGCCCAATGTGAAGCGCGTCAAGGCGATCGTGGACGGAAGTCCGAAGCATGTTTATGCATGCACTCGCTGCCTGCGCAGCGGTAAGGTCACCCGCGCTGTGTAATAACCTGATATTACCCGAAACAAGCTCGCCATAACGGCGAGCTTTTTTCGTTCTTTTAGTTGCGATTTACCGCACCTACGGATACAGTCATCTCCGGTGGCCCGGTGTCGAAGTTACCGACGAAACCGGGAAACTGCCGCCATACGTTAGTGCGGTGCTGAGTTTTGTGGCGCACCGCATTGGCTCACCTGTCAAGGGGAGCAGGCAGCTTGCTGCCGAGGGGTTGAATTAAGGCGTACATCTCAGCTATCAACTATCAGCTATCCGCTCTCCGCTGCGACAACCGGTCGCTTGTAGGGAACAGGCTTGCCTGTTCCGCTTGCCACGGTTTTGTCGGCACTCACCGGTCGGGCAACAGAAAAAATGTATCGGTACAGATTGGATGCGCCTCTAAAAAACCTTTGGTGACGGATGAGGTGTGATTAAATCATTGCCGTCAGGCAAAAACAATATAAAAAACGGGCGAGCAATGCTCGCCCCTACGATTCTATTTTAGTACCGACCAAGTCGGTACGTTCGGAACGGATAAATCCGTTCCCTACGATTCTGTTTAGGTACTGGCAAAACCGCAACACACGGAACGGGCAAGCCCGTTCCCTATGAGCAGCCGTTGGCCGCAGCGGAGAGCTGATAGCTGATAGTTAATAGGTTTTAATTCAACCCCACGGCAGCAAAGCTGCCTGCTCCCCTTGACAGGTGAGCCAATGAGGTGCGGCGCAAATTTTGCACTAATATAGCACAACCTTGCGTAGCGCGGCAGTTTCCCGGTTTCGTCGGTACTTTCGATACCGGGCTACCAGAGATATGTGTATTGGTAGCTGCGTCAATGCGCCTCCAAAAAAGCGGAACAGACAAGCCTGTTCCCGACAATGTAGCACCTTAAAAAATTCACTGCCGCACTAACGTATGGCGGCAGTTTCCCGGTTTCGTCGGCACTCACCGGTCGGGCTACCAGAGATAACCGTATCCGTAGGTGCCCTAATTCGCCTCTAAAAACAAGTCTTTGTCGATTATGGCCCGGAGGGCTTGCTGGACGGCGGTCTCGAAGCCGAGCTCCTTGAGCTTGCAGACACCCTCGACGGTGGTTCCGCCGGGCGAGCATACGCGATTCATGAGCGCGATGGGGTGCTCATCGCTGTCCATAGCCAAAGCGCTGCTGCCCATGACGGTAGCCGTTGCGATCTCCTCGGCCATGGGGCGCGAAAATCCCGCGCGCACTCCGGCCTCGGCCAGCGCGTCAATGTAAAGCAGCACAAACGCACCGGAGGCTCCGCCCAGCGCGCCGAACGCCGGGAACATTTTCTCCTCAATGTGATATATCTTGCCGACGGACGCAAAAATGCCGTCGGCGATTTTTATATCGTCGGCCGTCGCGCCCTTGCCGCCGCAGATCGCGGTGACCGAGGCCTTGACCTTTGCGTTTATGTTCGGCATGCATCTTACAACGGGCACGCCCTTGGCAAGGCGCTCCTCATACCAGCCGATGCTCTTGCCGGCGGCGATGCTGATAACGGTCTTGTCCTTGGTGACGCCCTTGACTATCTCCGGCATGACCTCGGGCAGCACCTGCGGCTTGACCGCGAGAATGATCACGTCTGCCTTTTCCGCGACCTCGGCCGCCGATGCGCAGGGGATCAGCCCGTGCTTTTCCTTCAGCGCAAGCGTCTTGCCCTGACTGCGATTAAAGCCGTAGAGATAGTCGTTTTTGAACTTGCCGCAAGCTGCCATGCCTGCAATGATGGCTCCGGCCATGTTGCCGAGCCCGATGAAGCCGTATTTCATAGCGCACACTCCTTAGTTTTTTGGTATTTGCATTCATTTTACCATCTTGCGGCCGTTTTCGCAATCGCCGCGGCTATACAATAATTATAAAATGGTATTGCAAAATATTATGTAACCTGATATAATAAATGACACCGTTTTGTAACCACAAATCTACTGCCCCGGAGGTTTGCCCATATGAAAAAAATTCGCAGAGTGTTGGCGCTGGTGCTTGTTGTAAGCAGCCTGCTCGCCGTCGCGTCTGTCGGCGTGCTGGCCGATGCGATCCCCGGACAAAGGCTCGCTGTTTTTGACGATATCGGCCAGATGAACAGCAGCACGTTCACCGATGTAAGCTCAAAAACATGGTGCTATTCCGGCGTCAAGACCGCCTATAACAAGGGCATCATGCTCGGCTATACGGACAAGACCTTCCGCCCGAACAACAACGTCAGCTGGGCCGAGGCCATAACGATAGCCGCGCGCATCCACGCCGCGTATAACGACAACCTGATTGCAGAGCCGAGCCAGAACGAGGCTTGGTTCATGACCTATTACAGATACTGCTCCGAGCGCGGCATGCTGCCCTCGGCAACTCCGGCGGTGGGAAAGCTCAGCCAGAGCATCAATCGCTATAACCTTGCATATCTGTTTGCCAAGACGATCGACGATCAGGACATGCCGAAGATCTGCGACTACGCCATCGGCGATCTGAGCAGCATCCCCGGCTACTACAAGGCCTCGGTCGAAAAGCTCTATGCCGCCGGCGTAATGATCGGCGTTGACTCGTCCTATCGCTTCTGCGGAACGAGCACGACCAGCCGCGGCCAGATAGCAACGGTCATCTCTCGCCTTGTTGAGCCTGCGCTGCGCCAGGGCCACGATTCCAAGGTCAACGCCGACATGGCAGCATACGAGGCAAACCTCGAAAACGACAGCATCGCCGTCCAGATCGGCAAAACGAACTACTGCCTGTATAAGGGCTACGACACTGTGGACACTGTAAGCTACGGCCTGTACGCGGTCAGCTCCGCCGGAGTCAGCACCAAGCTTTACAGCGCGGCGGTCGGCCAGTATCTTGACAACATAAGCGTGTATAACGGCAAGGTGTATTTCTGCCGCAGCACGACCGGAAGCGAAAAGGGCGCGCTCATGTGCTATGATCCGGCAAGCGGCACATTCTCCACTGTCTACGATGGCTATATCATCGAGTCCTACTGCTTCTATGACGGACAGCTTTACGCGCTTGCGTTCACCAAATATGCCGACAAGCCCTCCGGCTACACATACGTATTCGGCAGGATCGTAAACGGTGCGTTCAACGCGATACGCTCGGATATCCCCTATTCCCAGGTGCCGAACTTCGTGCCCTACGGCTGGAACGGCAAGATCTATTTCAAGATGGCCGAGCTTATGGTTTTCAAAAACGAGCAGGGCGTGGAGTCAAGCGTAAACATCGATAAGCTCTATGCCTACGACATCGCAAGCGGCAATATATCAAAGGTCTGTGACTATAAGATCAACACAAGCTTTTTTGACGGACATGTCATGTACTTCCTGGCATACGACACCGAGGGCAACTATGACCTGAACCTTTACGCCGTTTCCGTTGAAGCTCCCGGCGCGATAACTCTCGTCGGCGAGTTCCCCAAGACGACAAACGTGCGCAACCGCTCACTGTATAAATTCGGCGATAAGTTCTACTGCCTGTCGTCCTTCAACCGCTATGTGTACAGCATGGATAAGACCGGCAGCACCCGGCTTGCCCTTATCTGCGGCGGCGTTTATGACAGCCTGAACTTCACCGCCGACAAGCTCGTGCTCATCCCCAATACGCTCACAACGAGCAACCCGAACGAGCTGAAGGTGTATAACGCCAAGAGCCTTGCCGCCCGTGCTCTTTACGGCGACTGGCTCGGCCAGAGCGTTTACTACACCGGTGCGCGCTTCGTTCCCGAGGAGGGCAAGGGCTTCTACTCGACGACCGAGAGCGTCAGCACGGTTTCCAATCTGCCGATCACCGTTACCAAGGCATTCTCGCGCGGCAGCGATTTCATCGTGCAGACGAAGTACACAAACCAGCTTGATTCGGAGATACTCCTCCGCTCATACATCGTAAAGGTCTATCTCAACGGTCAGCTCGTTGCGTACGACCTCAACCGCATGGTGGGCATCAATATGAGAGTTAACGATATCGAGACCTTCACCTTTGTCATCGCCGGCAGCGACGTTCTGACGAACTTCGAAGTGGGCGACGGCGACCTGAGCATCGAGGTCGTTCCAACCTTCGACATTGTTCCGCCCGAGACCAAGGCGTGAGCAAAATAATTTAAGCAGCAAGCAGCCGCGGCAGATTTCTCTGCCGCGGCTGTTTTTTGCCGGAGTGCCATCGCGCCGAGCGCCGTTGACTATTGGATCTGCAAATGCTATTATCGGAACATATCACTACACACGGAGGCTTAGGCAATGAGTAACAGACGGACGTTTTTCCAATATGTCATACCGTCCGTGCTGTCGTTTGCGCTGTCCGGAGTGTATGCCATAGTTGACGGCTTTTTTGTCGGCAACTCCATCGGCGATGCCGGGCTTTCCACGATAAACATTGCCTATCCCGTAACTGCTGTCCTTCAAGCCGTTGGAACGGGGCTTGGCATGGGCGGCGCTGTTAAATATTCGATCCTGAAAGCCGAGGGAAACGCGGAGAAGGCGCGGGAATACATTGCCGCGGCGACGTGGCTGATGCTGCTTTTCAGCGTGATTTTGACCGGAGCGGTGTACCTCGCCTCAAAAAGCATTCTCGCTGCGCTCGGCGCATCGGGCGATCTGCTCACGCTCGGCGATGAGTATATAAGGGTGATCGCACTCGGCGCCGTTTTGCAGATATTCGGCACAGGGCTTGTTCCGTTTATGCGCAATTACGGAGGCTCGGTGTGGGCAATGCTTGCCATGATCTGCGGCTTTGCCGCGAACATCGTCCTCGACTATGCCTTCGTGTGGGTCATGGGACAGGGCATGTACGGCGCGGCTCTGGCGACGGTCATCGGGCAGGGCATCACAATGGCGATAGCTCTTGTTTACTGCGCGGCTAAAAAGAATCTCGCTTTGAAGGTCGCAGCTGTCGGCGCTCCTAAAACGGCACTTCGGATATTGAAGATCGGCCTTGCACCGTTCGGCCTTACCCTCGCGCCGAACATATCGCTTGTTATCATAAACCGCTTTTCGGTGTCCTACGGCGGACAGGAGGCGATCGCGGTCTATGCATGTATATCGTACATCATCTGCATCGTCTATCTGCTGCTGCAGGGCGTCGGCGACGGAAGCCAGCCGCTTATGAGCCGTTTTTACGGCGCAGGCAACAAAAAATCGCTCAAGCACACAAAGACGATGGCGTATGAATTTGCCATGGCTCTGGCGCTTATCGGAGGGCTGCTTATCTATCTGCTCAGGGGGAAGATCGGGCTGCTGTTCGGCTCGTCCGCCGCGGTGAACGCAGGGGTCATAGCGGTCATGCCGATCTTTCTTGTCTCGGTCCCGTTTGACGCGATAACACGAGTTTCAACGGCGGCATTTTACGCAACCGAGAAGAACGTGCTGTCCTATATCCTTACCTTCGCCGAGCCCGTGCTCATGCTTGTTCTGATGCTCGCTCTGCCGCCTCTGCTCGGCGGCCAGATAATGATCTGGTGGAGCACAGTTTTCGCAAAGATGATCACAGCACTGATAAGCATCGTCCTGACTGCCCGATACAGATAGAAAAAAAGGCGTGACCGAACGGTCACGCCTTTTGTGCATTTTGTTTTTTAATCTTAAAATAGTGTACTGCCATAAGGATGATGAACACGCTGCTGCAATAGCCGAATATGGGATACACGACGCCGATGAGGTCGCCGAAGCCGAACAGGCTGCCGAGGAACATGCACAGGGCGCACAGCGCGGTGAACTTATTTTTATGCCCGGAAATGCGCGCAGATTTTGCCGCCAGCATACTAACGAAGGCGACGAGGCTCGAAAGCGCCGTGCCGAACATGGCAAGCAGAAGCAAAACGCCGTAAACATAGCCCCACACGGTGCCGCGGCTCTGAGCAAGGGCGAGCATCGGAAGCTGCGCATCGGCGGTTTCCGGCACGGCCGAGACGGAAACGAGCACACTTCCGGCTATCAGCAGCAGAACGCACGCACCTATCGCAATGCCGCCTACCGCGGCTTTTTTGCTTTTTACATACGGGCCGAGCGGCGCGATCATGGCGATGCTGCCGAACACGTTATAGCAGGCAAAGCTCACCGCCGCGACGAGCCACGAGCTCATGAGCGGATTGCTGCCGCCGCCCGACTGCGGCAGAACAAGGCCGTTTGTGCAGACGCTCATGATGCCGAAAACGAGCGTCACGACCGACAGCACCGGCACGGTCGCCGAACTGTCTCTTATACACATCTCCGAGCCCACGAGACTACGCTG
>ENA-OYXU01000561-OYXU01000561.1-human-gut-metagenome-genome-assembly--contig:-NODE-561-length-14493-cov-5.050284_pt1 | contig 14493 bp, 10 predicted proteins | sample MGYA00243243_ERZ653435 | MGnify/ENA primary metagenome ERZ653435 (study PRJEB26926, sample SAMN06165113) | human gut metagenome | biome: ENVO:00009003; feature: ENVO:2100002; material: ENVO:00002003... | reverse complement strand
TAGATTTATTGAAAGGATAGGTTCTTATAATCCGAACACTAATCCTGCTACAATTTCTCTTAACTTCGAGCGGGCTTTGTATTGGGTGAATGTCGGTGCTCAACCCACTGACACAGTACGCACAATCCTTTCTAACGAAGGCGTTCTGCTGATGAAACATCTTCAGGGCGGTGTTAAGAAGGGCGCGTTTGACGAGGCCGAGGCACAGCGTCGTTTCGATGCATGGAAAGCTAAAAAAATTGCCTCTGTTGACAAAGTGAAAGCAGACATGGCTTCTCGTCAGGAGCTTGCTCTCAAAGAGCGTCTTGATGCCGAAGCAGCTAAAAACAAAGCTAAGGCTGAGGCCGTAGCCAAGAAAAAAGCAGAAATCGCAGCAGCTGCTGCCGAGGCTGCCAAAGCTGCTGAAGAGGCCGCTAAAGAGGCTGAAGCTCAGACCGAGGCTCCCGCCGCTGAGTAAGCCGATATTTTATTGCTACAATTAAAAGTGGCGCCCTACTCCCTCAATCCAGTGGTAGGGCGTCATCTTTTTATGCTTGTTCAGATGCAATGCACATGACAAGCAAGCCTGTTATCGATTCAAGTATTTCGCCTCCAAATCACGGTAGCGTTGTGTCTCTTTATATTGTCTTATCCATCCGTTGAGGCTGTCAAGCAATTCGGGTCTGTTTTTAGGGACAATCCAAGGTTGAAATTGGTTTAAAGACACCGGAGTCGAAATGTCTATGTCAGGATAGTCGGCCGCAATACGCCGGGCTACACTTTCGTTGACAACAGCCTGTTTGATTTCGCCAAGTCCGACGAGTATAACGAGATGCTCGGATGAATAGTCGGGATTGCTGCGGATAAAAATCGTGTCACCTAATTCGTGTGATATGTTGACAAGACGTTTTTTAAAGGGCGACGACTCCGTCACCCAAACAGTATCGCCGAGCAAACATAGTTGAGCGGGAACTGCAGAATCATTATTGGCCGAGTCTTTGCGGCATACAAGCACCTGACGGTCTATATATATGTCATCAGTGAAAGCCAAGTCGTCTCCTGCATCTGCACTTGACGGGACTGATGCGACAACAATGTCAAAGTCACCGCGCCGCAGCCCGTCATAAGCGTAATCAAGCGGAGCAAACGGCTGAAATTTGATGTTTAGTGAATGTTGCGCGGCTATATCACGCAGCATTTCGTAGTCAAATCCTGACACGGTGTCGCCGCTAATCTGGTAGCTCATCGGAGACATTTCGATAGCGACAGCTAAAGTGTCGCCTCCCGGGCGACTATAGTCGTTTGTAATGGTAGATGTCAGATTATGGCTGCAACGTCCGGCAAGCCATATGAACGCAAGTACGATAATCAATATCGCTACAAGCACGGGTACTTTCCCTTTGATTGTCTCAAGCTTTGTTTTTGACATAACAGTAGTATGCTATATCAATATAACAATCGGGGGCGTATATAAGTTAACCGCGGACAGACTGTCAGGCAGCCGTATCCGCGGTTATGAGCAGTGTTGTTAAAATTTTACCAGATGACTACGCGCTCTGCGACGGGACGGAACATTTTGTCACCCTCTTTTATGTCAAATGCCTCGAAGAAGGGCTCGATGTTGCGAAGCGTAGCGTTTACGCGCCAACGGCCGAGCGAGTGAGGGTCAGACTTGGTGCGAGAGAGAATTTCGGCCTCGCGGATATTGCCGGCCCATACGTTAGCGTATGACAGGTAGAAACGCTGGTCGGGAGTGAAACCGTCGATTGTCTCGGCTTTTTTACCTTTGAGCGAGTTGTGGTAGGCAGTGTGGCTCACGCGGAGACCGCCCTGATCGGCAATGTTCTCGCCGAGGGTGAAGTGGCCGTTGGCATGAGTGTCACCTGCAACTATAATCTGATCGAACTGGTCGGCAAGTTTCTCGGCGAGCTCATTGAATGCTTTGGCATCAGCTTCAGTCCACCAGTTGGCGAGGTTGCCGTCCTTGTCAAACTGACGGCCCTGATCGTCAAAACCGTGAGTCATTTCGTGGCCGATGACGACACCGATTGCGCCGTAGTTTTCAGCATCATCAGCGTCGGGATTAAAGTAAGGAGCCTGAAGGATGCCGGCGGGGAAACAGATTTCGTTGGTAAGAGGATTGTAGTAGGCATTGACGGTCTGGGGACTCATGAGCCAGCGCTCGCGGTCAACAGGTTTGTGGAAATCAGACAGGTTATAGTTCATGTTAAAGAGAATCGCCTGCTGCACATTCTCCCAATACGATTTCTTGGGGTCAACAATCAGACCGGAATAGTCGCGCCATGTGTCAGGATAGCCGACCTTGACCTTGAAAGCATCGAGTTTCTCGTGGGCTTTAGCTTTGGTTTCGTCGCTCATCCATGTGAGGTTGTCGATGTGCTGGCCGAGAGCCGTGCGGAGGTTTTCGACAAGTGTTACCATCTTTTCCTTAGACGTGGCAGGGAAATATTTTTCGACGTAGAGTTGGCCGAGTGCTTCGCCGAGCATACCGTTGGGCACACTGAGTGCGCGCTTCCAGCGGGGCTGCATCTGCTTGATGCCCGAGCGTACTTTGGTGAAATCAAAGTTGGCGTTGATGAAATCATCTCCGAGGAATGAGGCGGCACTCGAAATGTATCCGGCCGCCAGATAATCGCGGAGAGCCTGCTCGGATGCATTGGCTATGATGCTGTCGACAGCGGCGAGTGACTTAGGCTGACCGACAATCAGACGGTCAATGTCGTTGATGCCCTGCAGCGAGAAATAACGTCTTAAATCTACAGAAGGATAACGAGTGGCGAGTTCGGCAATGGTCATGGGATTGTAGCTCGCTGCGGGATCGCGGAGCTCTTCGCGAGACATTGCGGCTTTGGCTAATGCCGTCTCAATTTCCATTGTGTTGTTGACGAGTCGTTTTGCGTCAGCCTCGTTGTAGCCGGCAAGTTTGGCAACAGTCAGCAGATAGTTCTTGTATGCCTCGCGGACGGTCTTTGCATGCTCAGAGTCTTCGAGGTAGTAGTCGCGGTCACCCATGCCGAGGCCGCCCTGCTGCCAGTACATCTCATTCATCGATGAGTTCATCATGTCAGCCTCTACGCCTGTGCCGAAGAATGCGTCGATGCCCGGCATTGTGGCCATAAGTTCTATTACTTTTTCACGTGGAGTTGATGCGATGACAGCAAGATCGGCAGCCAAGGGAGCGGCTCCCTCGCGATTGAGACGGACGCTGTCCATGCCAAGAGCAAATAAGTCGGCAATTTTCTGAGCATTAGAGCCTTTAGCGGCTTTTGATGCGTCCAGACCGGTCACAAGTTCATAGACCTGCGAACGGTTTAGCTCGGCGAGCTGATCGAAGGTGCCGAAACGAGAGAATTCATCGCTCAGCGGGTTGGCTTTCATCCATCCTCCGCAGGCATAGTCATAAAAATCGTCCTGCGGGCGAACCGACGGGTCGAGATTGGCGCGGTCGACACCGCGCGGTGCGACTGCGCCTGCGCTCATCGTACCGAGAACGGTCGAGACGAGCAACAGATTGAATTTGTTCATATCGTTATATTTATAAGGTTTAGTTTGCATATCTATCCTTTAGCTCATCGTTTTCCATCGATGCAAGCTCCCAGACGCTCATGGCATTTTCGAGTTCTTTGGTAGTTTCGGCATGACGCTTTAGGATTTCGGCGCCTGAATCTCCGGCAGCTATTTCAGCTTCGATGGCTGCGATGTCAGATTCAAGCTTGCTGACAAGCGCTTCGGCCTCCTCGACTTTCTTTGCTGCACGTTTGAGCGCTTTCTCACGTTCGCGCTGCTCGGCGTAGCTGAGTTTACGAGCCGGGGGTGCCTCGGCCTGTGTGTTTTTTGGCGCAGCTGCCTCTGCTTTTTGAGCAGGAGCATCCTTGGGCTGCCGGGCTGTCGGACTTTTTGACAGCTCGAGCTCGGCGAGCGACGATATACGTTTCTTCTCGAGAAATTCATAGATGCCGCCAAGACATTCGCGCACTTTGCCGCCACCGAACTCATAGACCTTTTCGACAAGTCCGTCAAGGAACTGGCGGTCGTGGCTGACAACAATGACTGTGCCGTTGAAGTCCTTTATAGCCTGCTTGAGTATGTCTTTTGTGCGCATGTCGAGGTGGTTGGTCGGCTCATCGAGTATGAGCAAGTTGACAGGCTCAAGAAGCAGGCGTATCATGGCGAGACGCGTCTTCTCACCACCCGAGAGCACTTTGACCGGCTTGTCTGAAGCCTCGCCTCCAAACATGAAAGCTCCGAGAATATCACGGATTTTTGTGCGGATGTCGCCGACAGCAACGCGGTCTATCGTGTCAAACACGGTTATATTTTCGTCGAGTAGCTGTGCTTGATTCTGAGCAAAGTAACCAATCTTGACATTATGACCTATTTTAAGCGAGCCCGTGAAGGGAATCTCGCCGAGAATACACTTGACGAGCGTCGATTTGCCCTCGCCGTTCTTACCGACGAATGCGACTTTTTCGCCTCGTTTGATGGTGAATGTAGCTCCGTCAAAGACCTGATGGTTGCCGTACGCCTTGCCGACGTTCTCTGCTATCACCGGATAATCGCCCGAGCGCGGAGCCGGGGGGAAGCGTAGGTTGAGATGCGATGTGTCAAGTTCATCGACCTCGATGCGCTCGATTTTTGCAAGTTGTTTCATGCGGCTCTGCACCTGTACGGCCTTTGTGGCCTTGTATCTGAAACGCTCTATGAACTCCTCGGTATCGGCTATCTGCTTCTGTTGATTCTGATAGGCGCGCATCTGTTGCTCGATACGTTCCTGCCGCAGAGTAACGAATTTAGAATAATTTACATTGTAGTCATAGATTTTGCCGAGGTTGATTTCGATGGTGCGGTTTGTCACATTATCTATAAAGGCACGGTCGTGGCTGACGAGCACAACGGCTTTGGCTTTTGTTATCAGGAAATTCTCGAGCCACTGTATCGACTCGATGTCGAGGTGGTTGGTCGGCTCGTCGAGGAGAAGCACATCGGGTCGCGTCAGAAGCAGCTTGGCAAGCTCGATGCGCATGCGCCATCCGCCCGAGAACTCGGAGGTGGGACGGTTGAAATCCTCTCGATTGAATCCGAGGCCTGTCAGAGTCTTTTCCATCTCGGCCTCGAAATTGTCTGATGACTGCATGACAAGCTGCTCTGACAGCGTGGTCATGCGGTCAATCAGTTTGTGATAATCATCAGATTCATAATCAGTTCGCTCGGCCAGTTCATTATTCAGAGCGTCAAGCTGATGTTGCATCTCAAAGATATGTGAGAAAGCCTTGCGCACCTCCTCGACCACACTGAGGGTGTCAGTGAGCACCATCTGCTGCGGCAGATAGCCTATGGTCACATCGTTTGGCACGGCGACGGAGCCCGACGTAGGTTTCTGCAGACCGGCAATAATCTTTAGCATTGTAGATTTGCCGGCACCGTTTTTGCCTACGAGGGCAATTTTGTCTTTAGGATTAATTACGTAATTGATATTGTCGAAGAGTGATTTAGCGCTGAACTCTACCGACAGATTGTTGATTGAAATCATTAAGTGACGTCTGTGCTTAATTGTAGTGCAAAGTTAGCTTAAATCGGCTTTATATGCAAGCAGTACTAAAGGCGAGCGGAAATAAAACCGGGCGCAGTGTCATTACGACAATGCGCCCGGTTGCTATAGGGCCCACATCAAAGGATGCGATGAAACTCCGATATGACAGGTTTTGAGTGCTCGCCGTCCTTTGTAATCCGCCTTGGCTGTAAAGCAATATCCCATACGGAATATTTGGGGCCCGCCATTGGTCGGCTAAGCTTGTCTCGGTATTTCATTGTAAATTTGAAGAGTTTCCCAATCTACTTTGATGTGGAAATCGTTTGTCTGTCAAATTGTGATTTTGCGCGGCTCTCTTGTCGCTTTGATTTTATAACACAAAGATAGTATAAACTGTTTTGACTGCAAAATAATATTAGGTAAATTTATAACGGACGACTCTAAAATTATTAGTAAAATTATTAGTATAAAATGGCTTGAACATACACTTTCAAGATACAATTATTCTTCAAAAATTGATTTTGCGTGACCTTATGCCAAAGGGGTGAGTCAAAATGTAAAAAAATGCCACATGATTGGTCTGACACGGATTTTTTTTGCAAAATGCAAGCTTTAATTAAAAACATTTTGTAAATTTGCTGTTGTAAAACATATTTCGCTTGGAAATTTATATGTCATTCCATGATTAGACAAGCTCTTGAGAAAGTTATCAATGAGGATATGGCCGATATCTGGTCAATTCTTGACGCAGACGAGAAACGTCTGATTGTCGAAAACTTTGTCATTCATTCTTTTAAGAAAAACCAGCTTATATATGCCGAAGGAGATGACCCCGAGTATCTGTGGTGTCTTCTCAAAGGTAAGGTAAAGAAGATAAAGGAAGGCGTCGGTGGCCGTGTTCAGATTATCAGATTGATTCGTCCGGTACAGTATTTCGGCTATCGTGCGCATTTTGCCGAAGAGCCTTATGTGTCGAGCGCCATGGCATTTGAGCCGTCTATAGTCGGCTCTCTTCCCTTGAAACTTGTAGACGAGATGATTCATAAGAATATCAAGCTCGCATGGTTTTTTATCCGTGAATTATCCCATAATCTCGGAGGCTCGGATACTCGTATCGTAAACCTTACACAAAAACACATACGCGGACGTCTGGCGGAGGCTCTTATCGTGCTGTGCGACCACTATGGTTATGAAGAAGACAACTCGACGCTCAAAATCTATATGGCCCGCGAGGATATTGCCAATCTGTCAAACATGACGACATCTAACGCCATCCGCACCTTGTCAAGTTTTGTTGCCGAAAAGATAATTGTCGTCGACGGACGACGCATAAAGATAATTAACGAGAATATGCTCCGTAAGATCAGCAAATTCGGCTGATTATTTCAGACAATTTTTTGCGTATAATCTTACCGTTTGCCGTGTAATCCATTTGATTCACGGCAACGATTTTTTTAGGGCAGCGGCGATGGTCGATATTGTCTTTCAATCGGGCGAGTATGCCGTCGCATTCTCCTTGTGAGCAAACCGCTACAACGACCGGCACCTCACCCCATTTTTCGTCCGGCGCGGCTGTTACATAGAACGGGCAACCAATGACGGGCGTGATTTCGGTCTCCAACTGCTCGGCGGCGATCTTGATGCCGCCGCTATTGATTACATTGTCATATCGTCCGAGCCATTTGAAACTCGAGACACCGACGAGGTCAACGATGTCGTTTGTCACAAGGCGACCGAACGAGAAACCGGGAGCGATAATCACGAGGCACCCGCGAGGGTCGGTCTCAAAACTGATGCCGGGCATGGCACGGTAAAGTTTAGACTCGTCACTGATGTCCTGCAGGGCTACGTGGCTACAGGTCTCGGTCATGCCGTAAGTCTGATAGGCGTTGAACCCACGCTTGATTAAAGCACGTCGACGATTCTCGTCAAGCGAGGCTCCTCCTATTATTATATTGCCGCAAAGTGTCGGATTCGAACCTGACTCTATAAGGCTGTCGACCTGTGACGGTACAATGGCGAGGAGATCATAACGTCGGTCGATGTCGAGCCGGTTGCTGACGGGCATCGTGACGAGTTCGGCGCCCGATATCCAAGCACGAACACACATCATCTTGCCGGCGATATAGTCGACTGACAACGGAAGACCGAGCACCGAGTCTCGGCTGATACCGAAACGCCTGACTGTAGCCTCGGCCGAACGCAGCATGTCGGACTTTGGAAGTCGTATTTCCTTTGGCGCGCCGGTCGAGCCGGATGTATGGGCGACAACGTATGGCAGGCTATTTCCCCACTCCGCCTTGAAATCGTCTACTGTTGCCATGTCAATGCAGATATATCCCACGCGCCGTCGGGGTCAGTCATCAGACAGTCACCGCGGAGGCGAAGTGGTGAAGGAATGTTGTTGACGAATAATTGGCCGGTGCCGAGACCCTGCGGCATAGACGGCCGGTACTGTGACACCCACTGTGCGATAGCATTAAGTCCGATATCAGATTCAAGTGTAGATGTGGCCCACCACCCTATCCCTCGCTCCGCAGCAAGGCGTATCCATCGGGCGGCAGCTTCGAATCCTCCGCACAGCGTGGGCTTCAGGATGATGTATCGCGGACTTATTTCATCAAGCAACTTGGCCGATGCCAACTCGTCGCTACATCCTATAAGCTCTTCATCAAGAGCAATATCAATCGGAGATTGTCGGCAAAGGTCAGCCATGACCGACGGCTGTCCGGCTTTGACGGGCTGCTCTATCGAGTGTATGTTAAATCGGCTGAGGCGATTGAGGCGCTCAAGGGCGTTTGCCGATGTGAATGAGCCGTTGGCATCGAGTCTGATTTCCAACTTGTCAGCCGGAAAATGGCTGCGGATATACTCGAGCAGCCCACATTCGCTCTCGAAATCAATGCCTCCGATTTTAAGTTTGAGTACGCGAAATCCGGCTGCAAGTTTCTCATCAATGCGCGCGAGCATGGTGTCGCGGTCGCCCATCCAGATGAGGCCGTTGATGACAATCTTGTCCCGGCCCTCCGACCAAGCTCCGGGCCACGGATTGAAACCTCCGCCGTTGGCGAGGGCAGCCTGAGCGCTTTCAAACCCGAAGCGGATAGCGCTCATCTTTGGCAACGGCTCTTCGGGATGACGGCATGTTTCGGCGAGAATCCGCTCAAAATCAGGAACATCATCTGCGCTCAGACCTCTGAAGAGAGCACACTCACCGTAGCCGGCAACATCGGGTCGGCTGTCGTCATAAAGCTTGACAAAATATGTCTTCTTCTCGGTCATAGACTCGCGCGAAGTGCGGGCCGTAAAACGGAAATGAAGAGTGTAATCTGTCCAAAGAGCCTTGAGCATGGCCTGTTAACCGGGGAACTGAGGGAATTGGTCGAAATCGGGGTCGCGTTTCTCCAAGAAAGCGTTTTTGCCTTCCTGAGCCTCGTCCATGAGATAGTACATCAGAGTGGCATCGCCTGCAAACTCCATCAAGCCGCTTTGGCCGTCGAGCTCGGCGTTGAGCGCACGTTTGATCATGCGTATGGCGAAGGGGCTGCGTTTCATAATGGTCTCGCACCACTCAACGACCTCGTCCTCCAAGCGGTCAAATGGCACAACTTTATTTATCATGCCCATCTCGAGAGCCTCGGCGGCAGTGTACTGACGGCAGAGAAACCAAATTTCTCGTGCCTTTTTCTGGCCTACGCAACGCGCGAGATACGACGAACCGAAACCGGCATCAAAGCTGCCGACCTTAGGGCCTGTCTGCCCGAAACGTGCATTATCAGATGCAATCGAGAGATCGCAGATGACATTGAGCACATTTCCACCGCCAATCGAATAGCCGTTGATCATGGCAATGACCGGTTTGGGAATGCTTCGGATGGCTTTATGAAGTTCAAGCACATTGAGACGCGGTGTGCCGTCATCATCGCGATAGCCTCCGCGGTCCTTATAATTCTGGTCGCCGCCCGAGCAGAATGCCTTGTCACCGGCGCCTGTCAATACAACTACTCTGACGGCCGGTGTGCGTCGGCAGTAGTCCATCGCGTCAAGCATCTGTGCATTGGTCTGCGGGCGGAACGCATTATAAACTTCGGGGCGGTTGATTGTAATCTTTGCGATACCCTTGTAGAACTGAAAAAGGATGTCGCTGTACTCTTTGATAGTTGTCCAGTCGCGCTGTGTCATTATCTTAAATTTTTAAAGAATTCTTTTAATATTTCGACGCTTGTCGGACCCGGAGTGATGATATTCAGTATCGCCGGTCGCTCTGACTCAGCGGCGAAAGCCTTGAAGTTCTGCTCGAAATTATTTTCGCAATCTACTTCGTAATAAGAATATCCATATGCCTCCGCGAGTTTGTGAAGCGGAAAATTAGGCTTGGCGACAAAACATTCCTCAAGGCAGTCAAGCGACGATGTCGAGCTGACGAATCTGAATATGCCACCTCCGCCGTTGTTTAGCACCGCTATCTTAAAGCGAGGCGTAATTTGCCGTAGACCGAGAGCTCCTATGTCATATGCAGCACTCATGTCTCCGGTAACAAGTAGTGTCACATCATTATAATATATGTGTGCGCCGACGGCTGTCGATGTGCAGCCGTCAATACCGCTGACGCCGCGATTGCAATCAATTCGGGCTATATGTTTATAATCAAACAGTTGGGCATATCTGACAGCGGTGCCGTTTGACAGCTGCAAATGCCAATGTCGGGGAATTGCGTCAATAAGCATTGACATCGCCTTTAAATCGCTCCACTCGCTTGTGCGTGCCATTTCAGAGGCACGCAAGGATGCTTTTTGAGAGGCTTGGGCCCATTTGAGTCCGTAGTCACGCGTCGTTGTATCGCCGATAATGTCATTGAGTTTTTTAAACAGAGCTGACGGACAACAATCGAACTGACGTGTCAAGTGCAAAAAACAGTCTATCAGCCGTTGTGAAGGTCCGATATGCCAGTGTTCGAGTCTGTCACACCCGCGCAGGTATGTTTTAAGCATACGAGAGACAAGCGATCCGCCGAAACTTATAACTATGTCAGGAGTGAGCTCCGATAGTTGTTCTTGGGTTAGTGACGACAATGTGACGTCGATATTGGGTACTGACGGACAGCATGGATTTAAATTTGACTGTGCTTCAAACATGACTGCGGCACCTGTTTTCACAGCAAAGCGACTTACAGCCTCGTTTAATTCTGAGTCAGGGGAGCCGAATCCTGCAACAATCAGTATTTTCTTGTCTTGCAAACGGTCTATAATAGCACTGCCAAACACAGGAATTGTTTCCTGAAAGCTGCGCACAAACGGTATGGCTTTAAATTGACTGTCACGTTCGGTAATGCATTCCAATGGTTGGTCGAGTCTGACGTTTATATGCACCGGTCCCTGAGGTAATTCAACGGCAGTGTTCAGGGCATCATTAACTGTGCGTTCAAAAAAACGTCTCTGTGCGACAGTTCCGTTGTCTGTGTCAAGTTCAAACGAGGCTTTGACTATGTTTTCAAAAATACCGTTCTGTCTTATTGTCTGGCTGTCATCCTGATCTATCCACTCACTCGGGCGGTCAGCGGTCACGGCTATAAGAGGCACATGGCGATAAAAAGCTTCTGAGAGGGCCGGTCCGTAGTTGAGGACTGCTGAGCCTGAGGTGCAGACAAGAGCCACCGGCCTCTGTGTTTCAATCGCTATGCCAAGTCCGACAAATGCTGCAGAACGCTCGTCTATGACGACATGACAACGCAGACGCGGCTCGCTTTTTGCGGCTACAATCAGTGGCGCGTTGCGTGAGCCCGGCGAGATGACGATATCTCTCACGCCGCGTGCTGCGAGCACATCAACAATGGCATTGCAGGACAGTTTATTGGTAGTTTTCACTTATTGACGTTTATATGGTCTGCAAATTTACGGGATTTTCCGTAGATTTGCACTACTTTTCAACACTATGAGAGCTATTGTAATGTCCCTGCTGATGTTGTGTGTGTCGTCTGCGGCGCTATATGCGGATGAAACTCAGGTGTCTGCAACCATATCGGCAGACAGCGTCAGCGTACAACCCAAACGCGGACTTATCAAACGCATCATCGATTACTTTGATGACACAAACAAACCGAAAGATAATAAGCCTTTCGATATAAGTTTCATAGGTGGTCCGCATTATTCGTCAGACACTAAGTTCGGCATCGGGCTTGTAGCGGCCGGTGTGTATCGCACGGATATGACCGACACAGTGACGCAGCCGTCTACGGTGTCGGTGTATTTTGATGCTACGACGAGCGCATTTTTTAAACTCGGAGTCTGCGGCAATCATATTTTCCGTAACGACAAACGCCGTATTGACTATGATATAAATTTCTCGTCTGTATCCACCAAATTCTGGGGCATAGGGTATGACGAATGTAGCGACGACAACAATGAGTCTAAATATAAATATCTCAACTCGCAGGCGCGCGCATCATTTCTGTACCGAATAATGCCTGATTTTTTTATCGGTCCGAGCGGCTCGTTTGACTATATCAACGGCCGCCATTTCGCCAAGCCCGAGCTTTGGCATGGCGAGTCAGACCGAACATTTAACATGGGTATCGGTTTTACAATACAGTATGATACGCGTGATGTAATCACAAATGCTTATAAAGGAGTACATTTCAGAATCGATCAAAGGTTTTATCCTCGTTTTCTCGCTAATAAATATGCATTTTCGATGACGGAATTAACAGCAGCATATTACCGGCCATTGTGGAGAGACGCCATTCTCGCCACATGTATTAACGGACGCCTTACTTATGGCAACACTCCGTGGGGTCTGCTCTCGACATTGGGCGGCGACAATATGCGCGGATATTTCGAGGGCCGATATCGCGACAAATGCCAGATGAATGTATGTGTTGAGTTGCGTCAGCATGTATGGCGTCGCAACGGTGTGGTTTTATGGGGCGGAACCGGTACGATTTTCCCGAAATTCAGTGCCATAAAAGGTCGGACAATACTGCCAAACTACGGCGTCGGATACCGTTGGGAGTTCAAACGTCGTATGAATATACGACTTGATTTAGGATTCGGACGTCATCAGACCGGATTCATATTCAGTATGAATGAGGCTTTTTAAATAATATGTAATTAGCTTATGCTCAAAAAAATATTTACATATCTCGTCAGTACGAAGCTCTGGGCTTGGCTTTTTCCGGTGCTGCTAATTGTGCCGAATGTCGCTCTGGCTTTTACCGAACGAGATCCGTTTCCGGCGAAAATAACCGATATCATTCTCCCTCTCGGCGTCTACTGTCTTCTGATGAGTCTCTCGCGTCGCGTAGGACGTACAATGCTATGGTTTTTGCCGGTGATGATTTTTGCGGCGTTTCAGATAGTGCTGCTGTATCTATACGGCGAGTCAATCATCGCTATTGATATGTTTTTGAATGTTGCCACTACTAATGTCGCAGAGGTGAGCGAGCTTTTGGGTAATCTGACTTTGTCGATACTTATTGTTGTAGCGCTGTATCTGCCTCCGATTATTATCGGTATCGTTATGATGGTGAAAAAACGGTATGGACGTGTTTCTGACCTTATCATACCACGCCGCGTCGGCATAGTCTCTACGGCAACCGGAATTATACTTCTGACGTGCTGCTACATTTTTATACCCGGATATGCGGTCACACGCATGCTTTTTCCGGTTAATGTAATGTCTAATCTGATTACTGCAATAACACGCAGTGTGGACACTTCCAAATATTATGAAACGTCTGCCGACTTCAGTTTCGGCAGTCAGTCCGAGCATCCTGACTCATTGAGGGAAATCTATGTAATTGTAATCGGAGAGACCGCACGGGCTGATAACTGGCAACTTGGCGGCTACGACCGCGATACTAATCCGCGACTTGCGCAGAGGGATGAGCTTGTCTTCTTTAATAAGACTCTTTCGGAGAGCAATACCACTCACAAGAGTGTGCCGATGCTTTTAACACATCTTTCGGCCGTTAACTTCGGAGATTCGATACGGTTTGTCAAAGGTGTCATAGATGCGTTTGCGGAGGCCGGATATTCGACGGCATTCATCTCGAATCAGGAACGCAATCATTCGTATATTGATTTTTTAGGAACGTGTGCCGATACTGTCGATTTCGCACGTCAGGACCACGGATTGCGATACGACAGCCGGCTGGTTAATCCTGTAAACGATGTCCTCGCCAAGCAGTCCGCAACGAAAAAAGAGCTTATCGTCATACATACCTATGGCTCGCATTTCAATTATCGCGAGAGATATGACGAGACTTCGGCTCGTTTTTTGCCGGATAATGCCACCGAGGCAACGTCCTACAACCGCAGAGAACTGATTAATGCTTATGACAATACAATTGTCGAGACCGATGCGTTGCTTGACAGCCTGATGTGTATTCTTGATGCCGATTCTACGACTGTAGCTGCTTTGATATATACATCGGATCATGGTGAAGATATCTTTGATGACGGCCGGGAGCGTTTTCTGCATGCATCCCCCACTCCGACCTTTCGTCAGATACACGTGCCGATGATTGTATGGCTATCATCAGGTTATCGCCGGTTATATCCTGATGCTCAAGCCGCATTAAAGAATAATTCAGATAGAAACGTTTCGTCAAGTTTGTCGCTGTTCCCGACCATAGTTTCGTTAGCAGGTTTAAAACTTAAACATAATGCCCCGTCTTCGGCTGACTTGAGCTCTCATTTTTATACCGAGCCTAAACGTATGTATCTTAACGATTATAATGAAGGGCTTAAATTAAAGGATGCCGGATGGCGCGAAGTTGATTTTGAAGTCTGCAAAGATTTCGGAATTTTATACGAATAAGAATCAGTTTACCGAGAAATTTGTAAATTGTTTTTGCGTATTGCTGTCTTAAAGTTTTCCATTTTGAAAACATTATTCTTTGAAAATTAGCAATATATACTTTTTCTGTCTCTTATACACATCTGACGCTGCCGACGATAAGGCTC
>ENA-OYXU01000557-OYXU01000557.1-human-gut-metagenome-genome-assembly--contig:-NODE-557-length-14533-cov-5.443155_pt1 | contig 14533 bp, 12 predicted proteins | sample MGYA00243243_ERZ653435 | MGnify/ENA primary metagenome ERZ653435 (study PRJEB26926, sample SAMN06165113) | human gut metagenome | biome: ENVO:00009003; feature: ENVO:2100002; material: ENVO:00002003... | reverse complement strand
CATTTATATTATTAAAGTTTTAAAATCAATCAAATGAAGAACAAATTCTTTTATTTGTGTGCAGCTGCCGTGCTGACTCTTGGCTTCTCGGCATGCTCGAGTGAAGATGCTCCTGAGGCTGTTGTAGCTGCAGGCGATGCTAACGTCACTTTCACCGCCCAGCTTCCTAACGAGCTCGGCTCACGTACTTTCGGCGACGGTAAAACTGCTACCAAGCTCTCTTACTATGTCTATGAGACCGGCGTAAATCCCAAAAAAGCAATTATCGCTACAGGCGAGGCAGGCGTTGAGGAAGAAACTTTTGACCAAACGACTCTGACCGCCAATGTTACACTCCGTCTCGTTAACGGTAAGACTTATGACATCGTTTTCTGGGCTCATGCTGACGGTGCTACCTATTACACTTACGACAAGGTTGCCCAGACCATCACTGTTAACTACGATGACGTTAACTCTAACGCCGAAGATCGCGACGCCTTCTTCAACGTTCGCAAATCTCTCGCTGTTAACGGTGCTATCAACGAGACTATCGAGCTCCGTCGTCCCTTCGCTCAGGTTAACTTCGGTACTGACGACCTCGAGGAGGCCGCTGTTAAAGATGCTTATGCCGCTGGCGTTCAGACTGTGCTTAAGACTAAGGCTTACAATAAAATTAATCTCTTCGACGGCTCTGTTGATGAAAATGACCTTGTTGATGTTACTTACAAAATTGCTGCCCTTCCTGATGCTACAGAAGAGGAATTCCCCTATGAGCCCGCTACTTACAAATATCTGTCGATGAACTACCTGCTTGCCGCTGCTGATCAGGAGATTGTAGACATGGACTTCGAGATGTATAACGGCACTACTCTCATCAACACACTTGATGTAAACTTCGTGCCCGTTCGTCGTAACTATCAGACCAATATCTTCGGCTCACTCCTCACATCTTCAGCCGACTTTAATGTCATCATCAAGCCTGCTTTCATCGACCCCGATTACAACCATGAGTACGGCGAGGCTGTCAGCACTGCCGCTGATCTCAGAACTCTGGCATCTAATGGTGGCACCGCTGTCCTGACGGCTGATATTGAGCTTCCTGCCACTATTAAAGTTCCTCAAGGTAAAGAATTTGTGCTCGATCTTAACGGACATAACCTGACAAAGAGCGCAACTTCGACTTCAAAAGCTACGATTCAAGCTTATGGTACACTTACAATAAAAGGAGAAGGTACTGTAACAAGCAAGGCCGCCAATGGTTCTACTGCTGTTTTTGTAGATTATGGTGGTGTATGTAACATCGAAGGTGGTACATTTGTTGCAATGGGTGACCCCGACGCAGCAGAAGGTATGCGCGGAAACTCTTGCATCTATGTTTATGAGGGAACATGTAATATCTCAGGCGGCACATTCTCTACAGCTGAGCCTTATAATGGTAAATACTATGTTCTTAACAAAAGAAATGGAGAAGCCGGTGGATTTAATGTGACCGGTGGCACGTTTGTCAATTATAATCCCGCTACAGGTGACGACGCTGAAGGTGGTAACTGGGTTGCCGCAGGCTACACGAGCGTACAGGTTGAGGGTACTAACAACTGGAAAGTTGTTAAAGAATAATCTACGACTTAAATATCCTTACAAGGCGGCAGGCCCTCACGGCCTGCCGCCTTTGCTTCTGTAGCTCAGACACGCCTATGGCGCTCCCGTCCGTGTGTCCTCCGCTATTAATTTCAATTTGCAATGCCGACCACAAATATACGGGCATGCCTATAACGTGGCCACCCAAATAGAGGGGGCGGTGCTGTCTGATTACCCAAGCAATACGTTCTGTTTGCAGTCTCTACATTTGTGTCCCTGTCGTTTCTTCGGTTAGACTTCGGCGAAAAATGCGTTCAACTATCTGGGCGATGGCTCCGTCGCCGGAGACATTGCATGCCGTGCCAAAGCTGTCCATGGCGATGTAGAGCGCTATCATCAGCGCATTGTCGGCCTCGCTGAAACCGAGCATCGATGACAGCAGGCCGAGCGACGCCATGATGGCGCCCCCGGGCACTCCGGGGGCGGCAACTATCGTGATGCCGAGCATGGCGACGAAGCCGGCGAACATGGCTGTGTCGTATGGCATCGAGTGAGTTATCATAAGCGCCAGTGCACAGGCCACAATCTTGAGCGTTGAACCTGACATGTGGATTGTCGCGCAGAGCGGGACTACAAATCCGGCGACATCTTTGTTGACACCCATTGCTATAGCCTGACGGAGTGTGACAGGAATGGTCGCGGCCGACGACTGTGTGCCCAAGGCGGTGAAATAGGCAGGCATCATGGTCCACAGGGCTCGGAACGGATTGCGGCGTGAAAAAAGTGATGCGATGCAGTATTGAAGTACGAGCAGGCCGATGTGCAGTGCGAAGATGACCAAGATGATTTTTATAAATGTCGACAGAACGGATGCTACCTGCCCTGACACGGTCATTGATACGAATATGCCGAGGATATAGAGAGGCAGCAATGGGATGATGACGCGGCGGATGACTAACTCGATGACGAGACGGAAGTCTTCAAGACCGTTGCGGAGCGAGTCGCGCCCGTTGAGAAAGGCCACGCCGAGACCAAGCACAAAGGCAAGCACAAGTGCAGTCATGACGTTCATCAGCGGGGCAATCTCGATGGTGAAGAAGGGCGAAGGCGCCTTGGCCGAGGCTTCGTCCAAGATGTAGGCATCGGCCGAGATGAGCGATGGGAATGTTGAGTCGGCCGTGAAGTAGGCGAGCATACCTGAGCCAAAGGTCATAATATAAGCTATTAAGGCTGTGACGGCGAGCATTTTGCCCGCATTACGTCCAATATCGGCAATAGCCGGGGCCACAAAGCCGATGATAAGCAGCGGTATGATAAAACCGAGAAATGCACTGAAAACTGCATTGAAAGTCGCCAATGAACGCGACAGCCAGTCGGGTGAGATGAAGCCGAGGCCGATGCCCAAGGCTATGGCGATGATGATGCGTGGGAGCAGGCCGATTTTGATTTTGTGGCTCGGTTTTGTCATGATATGTATATTTTTAGAGTCGAGTGAGACGAGGCGTGTTGCCGTTCAGTCGGCGACGGCAGAGCTGTCGTCATTAGTGTCGGCGGGGACAAGCCGGGCTGAAAGTTCCCATAACCCGTAAATCGGGAGGAAGACCGCAAACAGCGAGAACGGGTCGCCGGTCGGTGTAATGATGGCGGCGACTATCAGAAGACTGACAATGGCATGGCGACGGTAATTTTTGAAGAATGAGCGATGCATAAGGCCGGTTTTGCCGAGCAGCCAGCAAAGCAGCGGCAGCTCGAAGACGGCGCCCATCAGCAAAATGACTGTGAAGAAGTTGTCCATATAGGAGTCGAGCGACACGAGACCTGTGATGCGGTCGCTGAGTGAATACTCGGCTAAGAATCTGACCGCAAGCGGAAAGACGAGAAAGTAGCCGGCGGCCACGCCGAGATAGAACATAAGGTTGCCGAAGAAAAAGGCGCGACGAGCGTTGCGTTTCTCGTTTTCGTATAATGCCGGCTCGACAAAAGTCCACAGCAGATAGATAATGATAGGAAATCCTATGATGCATGCCATCCAGCACGAGGCCGACATGTGTATGAAAAATTGGGAAGTCAACTGCATGCTGACAAGGTCTACACTGAAGTCAGAAGACCGGCCGATTCCCTCAATGAGCGATGAGCCGGCTAGCATGTCAAGGAGGCGATATAAAGGGAAATCGCCGTTGCAAGGTGCGAGCACGACATGGTCGAAGAACCATGGCATGACGATGAATGATCCGACTCCGAGCGCAAAAATCACTACGGCAATTCTGACGAGCACCGAGCGGAGCGCGTCAAAATGATCCCAGAATGTCATGTCGCTGTCAGACATCGGCGAGATATAAGGATGGAGTGGGGGCTGTCTTATTCTTTGTCTGATTTAGTGCTGTCAGAGCCCGGTTTGTCGGCGTCCTTGTCGAGAGGTTTGTTGATTTCTGCTTTGGCCTCCTCAAGACCCTGTTTGAAACTATGGACGCCTTTGCCGAGTCCGCGCATCAATTCGGGTATTTTTTTACCTCCGAAGAGCAACAGTATTACAAGTACGATGATAATCAGCTGCCAGCCGCGGATATTGCCGAGAAAAACGGGTATGAGATAGAGAAGATTCATGATGATAATGAGCAATTGGAGAAAAAAATCTTTAATTGGTCTGTAAAGATACTATTTATTTCTGAAAAATGTCTAACTTTGCGCTGTCTTTATAACCTGTTAAGATTTATATTATAAAAAGAAATGAAAGCTTACGTTTTTCCCGGCCAGGGTGCTCAGTTTGTCGGAATGGGCAAAGACCTGTATGACAACAACCCCGAGGCTCGTGAACTTTTTGAAAAAGCAAACGAAATTCTTGGTTTCCGCATTACCGACCTCATGTTTGAAGGTACTGACGAAGACCTCCGCAAGACATCGGTCACACAGCCCGCGATTTTTCTTCATTCGGTAATTCTCGCTAAGTCTCTTGGCGACGAATTCCGTCCGGATATGACAGCCGGCCACTCGCTCGGCGAATTTTCAGCTCTTGTCGCTGCCGGAGCTCTCAGCTTTGAGGACGGCCTGCGTCTTGTAGCCGCCCGTGCCGAGGCCATGCAGAAAGCCTGCGAAATCAATCCGTCGACAATGGCAGCCGTTCTCGCTCTCCCCGACGAAAAAGTCGAGGAACTTTGCGCTGAGGTAAACGGTACGGTCGTGTGCGCCAACTATAACTGTCCCGGTCAGCTTGTAATTTCAGGCGAAATCGAGGCTATCGACGCTGCATGTGAGAAAATGCTCGCAGCCGGTGCAAAACGAGCTCTCAAACTTAAAGTAGGCGGCGGTTTCCACTCGCCGTGTATGGAGCCGGCACGTGCAGAGCTCGCCGAGGCTATTGAGCACACGACATTCTCTGTCCCCACCTGTCCCGTATACCAGAATGTCGACGCCCTTCCTCATACCGATCCCGCAGAAATCAAAGCCAATCTTATCGCTCAGCTCACCGCTCCCGTGCGCTGGACTCAGACTGTCAAGAATATGATTGCCGACGGTGCCACAGAGTTTGTGGAGCTTGGTCCGGGCAAAGTGCTGCAGGGTCTTGTCGCCAAAATCAACCGCGACGTCACCGTCAGCGGCCTCCAGTAAAAATTTACGTTTCGCGATAACATCGCTTCAAAATCACAGCGCTCCCGGCTTGCCCACGCAGCCGGGAGTGCTATTTTTTATAGCTAAATTAGTAAAGCTATCACCACAGATTAAACCTGTAACCGACTGATGCCTCTATGCTCAGCACGGCGGTTGCCATTGTGTGGTCTTTGTCATACACAAGATTCGCGTCCATGCGGCCTATTACGCCGGCAAACCACCGCTTGTTGTTCCACACCACTGACAGCGCCGCGCGGTTGGTCAGCGCAAACGAGTTGCGCTTCATCTCAGAGTTGATTGCGCCGTGGCGCAGACCGATAATCGGCGACTCGGTGACGCCGAGCACCCAGTGGCGTGCGAAAACCCAGTTGTAACCATAACCGAGACGGAAGGCATAGTCATCTGTTGCGACCTGATAATGATAACCGATCCAGTTCTCGGGCAGCTCCTCGCGCATGCTGCGGGGGAGACCGCTGAAATCAAAGTCATATTTGGAGTTTGCAAACGACAGACCGGCGTAAAACGACCCTTGGCTGCGCTTCTGCACCTTACTGAAATTGAAGGCCGCAGCCTGTGAGTAACGCTTGTGGTTAAAGAAATAATATGTGTCAAGATGCCAAGATGATGTGCTTATTCCGTCAAAAGGCATATCAAGATGTTGGACGGCATTTGGACGTCCGAAGCGTTTGATTTTGGTGCCGACGTCGTTATTGACATACGACCATTCGGCGGCGAAGAGACTGCAGTTGAAGCCGAAGTTAAAACGCTGGCGCGTAAGGCGGTTGCCCGTGATGAGTTTGCTCACGTTGAGGTCATAGCCGGCGCTGACGGCCATATAAGTCAGATGCAGACCGACCGTCGTCGACGGGTCTGACAGCATATACATCTTTAGGTCGTTGGGAAGGTAGAAATTGTAGGTGTCAGACCAGCTCTCGGTCTTAAACTTGATATTGAACTTATATCCCGTCCCGACAACATATGCCGAGTCGTAGCTGTTAAAAAACTTGTCGCCCCAACGATAGATACCCACACAAAACCGCGGAAACCGTCCCCACTCGGCGATAGAGTCGAGCGCAAACGACACTGCTCCGGCGGTCTGTGTGACCGTGAACAGTGTGACTACTAACGTCAATATTTTCAGCGTTCTCTTCAATATCTCCGTTTATGCAGGGGCTATATATTAAAAATATATGCAAAATTACATTTTTTTGACTACTTGGTCATGCTCCCTGCCTCATTTTTGATTATTTAAAGTAAAAATGCTTAACTTTGCATATGTATAAGATATCGTCACTTATTTCCCCTTTCTATCATATTTATGCAAGAGAAAATAATTATTCTTGATTTCGGGTCACAGACAACACAGTTGATTGGACGCCGTGTGCGCGAGCTCAACATGTATTGCGAGATTGTCCCTTATAACAAATTTCCGCACGACGACCCGTCGGTCATCGGCGTGATACTTTCGGGCAGCCCCTTCTCGGTCTATGACTACAAGGCGTTCAAGACCGACCTTGCCCGTCTGCGCGGACATTTGCCTGTGCTCGGCATTTGCTACGGCGCCCAACTTATGGCCTACGAGGCCGGCGGCTCTGTCGAGCCGGCTGCCTCACGCGAGTATGGCCGCGCCATCCTCTCTGAGATTAACGCCGCCGACCAGCTGCTCAAAGGCATCGAGACCGGCGCGCAGGTGTGGATGAGCCACGGCGATACCATCACCCGTCTGCCTGACGACTTCGAGGTCATAGCTTCGACCGCCGAGGTGCGCTGCGCCGCCTATCACGTCCGCGGTGAGAAGACATGGGGCGTGCAGTTTCACCCCGAGGTGTTCCACTCGACTTGCGGCCTCGACCTGCTGCGCAACTTCGTCGCCGACATCTGCGGCGGCAAGCAGGACTGGAGCGCCGAGTCGTTTATAGATACGACAGTCGCCGCCTTACGTGAGCAGTTAGGCAACGACAAAGTCGTGCTCGGTCTCAGCGGCGGTGTTGACTCGTCAGTGGCAGCCGTTCTCCTTAACCGCGCAATAGGCCACAATCTGACCTGTATATTTGTCGATCACGGCATGCTCCGCAAGAACGAGTTTGCCGACGTGCTCCGCGACTACGAGTGCCTCGGCCTGAATGTCATCGGCGTTGACGCATCAGAGCGTTTCTTCAAGGAGCTCGCCGGCGTGACCGAGCCTGAGCGCAAACGCAAGATCATCGGCAAAGGCTTTATTGACGTCTTCGACGAGGAGGCTCATAAAATCAAGGATGTCAAATGGCTCGCGCAGGGTACTATTTACCCCGACTGCATCGAGTCGCTGTCTATTACAGGCATGGTCATAAAGAGCCACCACAACGTCGGCGGTCTCCCCGAGAAGATGAATCTCAAGCTCTGCGAGCCTCTGCGTCTGCTTTTTAAAGACGAGGTCAGAGCTGTCGGACGTTCGCTCGGTATGCCCGAACATCTTATCAAGCGCCATCCCTTCCCCGGTCCCGGTCTCGCCGTCCGTATCCTCGGCGACATAACTCGCGAGAAAGTCGAGATACTCCAGAACGCCGACGACATCTTCATCCGCGGTCTGCGCGAGTGGGGTCTCTATGACAAGGTATGGCAGGCCGGCGTCATCCTGTTGCCCGTGCAAAGTGTGGGTGTCATGGGCGATGAGCGCACATACGAGCGCGCCGTCGCTCTGCGTGCCGTCACCTCGACCGACGCTATGACCGCCGATTGGGCCCATCTGCCTTATGAGTTCCTCGCCAAAGTGTCGAACGAGATTATCAACACTGTCCGCGGCGTCAACCGCGTATGCTATGACATCTCCTCCAAACCACCGGCAACAATCGAGTGGGAATAAATACATTATAAAAATTCCGCAGGCGTTCAATGTCTGCGGAATTTTTTATGATTGCATGCCATTTGATTTTTTGTGGCATGTCTGATAAATCGTTATACGCGTTATCGACGCTCGATGCGCTTGACGCCTTTGCGGATTTTCTCGACTTCGTGGAGTGTGGCGATTGCTGCTACAAGTGTTACAGCCTGAAAGGCGAGATGGATAAAGAAGTGTTTATGGCCGTGATGGCCGTGGCAATGGTCTTTCATATCTGTTATGTTTTTAGAGTTGTTATATTCTAAAAACATCTTCCGCGGGCGAGAGTTTGCCGATTAAGATACTTTATGATTAAGGCGAGGCAAAAAATGCCCGGACTCAGCGTAAGGCGAGCCCGGGCATTATACAAATATGTTATATAGCTCAAATAAGCTGGAGCATCTTGTTGAATGCTGCCTCAAGGCCTTCGGCATTTTTGCCGCCGGCTTGAGCAAATCCGGGCTGACCGCCGCCACCGCCTTTGATTTCTTTGGCAGCCTCTCGCACGATGACTGATGCGTTTTTGCCTTCTTTGACAAGGTCTTCGGTCACCATTACAGTGAGCAGGGGCTTGCCTGACGGGTCGGAAGTGGCCGCGAGGAAAATGGTCGGCTCATTGACACGCGCGCGGATGTTGAAGGCAACGCCTTTCACCAAATCAGGAAGACGAATACCTTTGAGAACAACTACTTTGATGCCGTGTTCGACTGCTGCTTTGGCGAGCGCTTCGGTCGCAATATTGTTTACTCGCTCGTTGAAATAATCTTCGGCCTGACGGCGCAGCTCGGCATTCTCCTCGATGGAGCGGCGCAGGGCAGCGACTACGTCGGGCGCGTTGTTAAACATGGCCGCTATGTCGCGCAAAGTTGAGCTCATCTCGTCGATGGCTTTTTCGAGATTTTCGCCGGTGATTGCTTCGATACGGCGTATGCCGGCTGCAATACTGCTCTCGGAAATAATACGCAGCATGCCGATATTGCCGGTGTTGGCAACATGTGTGCCGCCGCAGAGCTCGACAGAGTCGCCGTAGCGAATCACGCGCACTTCGTCACCGTATTTCTCGCCGAAAAGCGCCATGGCACCCATCCTGCGGGCCTCCTCGATTGGCACGTTGCGATGCTCGTCGCGGGCAATGGCCTCGCGTATGCGGCGGTTGACGATGTGCTCTACTTTAGAAATCTCTTCGGGAGTGAGTTTCTGGAAGTGAGAGAAGTCAAAACGCAGGACGTCAGGCGACACAAACGATCCGCGTTGCTCGACATGTGTGCCGAGCACTTCGCGCAGAGCCTCGTGGAGCAGGTGAGTGGCGGTGTGGTTGCACGATGTGGCCATGCGTGCCTCGGTGTCGATGCTTGCACGGAAACGTGCGGCCGGAGTAGCGGGCATTTTCTTGGCGAGATGCACGCCGATGCCGTTCTCACGCTTGGTGTCGTAGATTTCGATGGTCTCGCCGGTCTCAAGGTCGGTGAGAGTGCCGCGGTCGCCGACCTGTCCGCCCATTTCGGCATAGAAAGGTGTCTCGGCGAGGATTATCTGATAATATTCGCGATTTTTCTGTTTAACGCGACGGTAGCGAAGTATCTCGGTCTCGACGCTTGTCTCGTCGTAGCCGACAAATTTCTGTTCGCCTTCATGGACTGTAATCCAGTCTGTAGCCTCAACGGCGGCGGCATTGCGGGCGCGCTGTTTCTGAGCCTCCATTTCGGCGTCAAACTCGGCCTGATTGAGAGTCATGCCATTCTCTTTGAGGATAAGCAGGGTGAGGTCGAGCGGGAATCCGTAAGTGTCGTAGAGTGTGAAAGCCTGTTTGCCTGAAATCATGTCAAGGCCTTTGGCTCGTGCGCTCTGCATGGCATCGTCGAGCATACGTATGCCGTTCTCGAGGGTGCGCAGGAAAGCATCTTCCTCCTCCTTGATGACTTTCATTATGAGATCACGCTGCGAGACAATTTCAGGGTATGCGTCGCCCATGCTCTCGATGAGGGTGTCGACGAGGCGGTACATGAATGCACTCTTCTGACCGAGGAACGTATAGGCGTAGCGTACGGCGCGTCGCAGGATGCGTCGGATGACGTAGCCGGCCTTGGCGTTGCCGGGCAACTGCGAGTCGGCGATAGAGAAGGCGATGGTGCGCACATGGTCGGCGATGACGCGCATGGCTATGTCGACCTTCTTGTCCTCGCCATATTTGAGACCTGATAGTGACGAGATTTTGTCAATCAGCGGGGTGAACACGTCAGTGTCATAGTTAGAGCGTTTGCCCTGCAGAGCCATGCAAAGGCGCTCGAATCCCATACCTGTGTCAATGACCTTTGCGGGGAGCGGCTCGAGCGAGCCGTCGGCCTTGCGGTTAAACTGCATGAACACAAGGTTCCATATCTCTATCACCTGAGGATGGTCTTTGTTGACGAGAGATGCGCCGTCGACAGCAGCACGCTCCTCGTCGGTGCGCAGGTCAATGTGTATTTCCGAGCAGGGACCGCAGGGGCCGGTATCACCCATTTCCCAGAAATTGTCATGCTTGTTGCCGTTGATGATATGAGACAGAGGCAGATTTTTTCTCCATATTTCAGCCGCTTCGTCATCGCGGGAGAGGCCTTCGTCCGGAGCGCCTTCGAATACTGTAGCGTAGAGACGTTCGGGGTCGAGCTTAAGCACATCTACAAGATACTCCCAAGCCCAGCTGATTGCTTCTTTCTTGAAGTAGTCGCCAAACGACCAGTTACCGAGCATCTCAAACATGGTGTGATGGTATGTATCCATGCCGACTTCCTCGAGGTCGTTGTGCTTGCCGCTGACACGCAGACATTTCTGTGAGTCGGCTACACGTGTGTATTTAGGGGCTTTGTTGCCGAGGATAATATCCTTAAACTGATTCATACCCGCGTTGGTAAACATCAGCGTGGGGTCGTCTTTGATTACCATCGGGGCGGAGGGGACGATGTGGTGTCCTTTGCTTTTGAAAAAGTCTTTGTAAGACTCGCGGATTTCTTTAGCAGTCAACATTTTAAAAAGTTGCTTGGTCTATGAGTATTGTTATTTTCCGAGATATTTGCTTACTTTGCGTAATAATCTGCAAAAGTAGTCAGAACTTATTATTTTTGCAAGAAATCCGGCTGTTAACTGCTCTGTCAGTTAATATCCCGCCTCTGAAATCTCTTTTATGAGCCCTAAAGCCTTCTACCGATATAATCCGACGACCGAGCGTTATGACCGCGTATATCCTTCGCGGCGTGCGCGCGTCATGGCTGCAATCAGGCAGTCGGCGGTCGGTATTGTTGTAGCCGCAGTTACGCTTGTCGGTGTTTACAGCTTTTTCGAGATGCCGCGTGAGCGCGCTCTGAGGCAGGAAAAAGAGCAGATTGAAACTCAGATAGACCTGCTCAACCGCCGTGCGGATGAGGCTCTTGCCGTTATGGAAGACCTTGCGGCGCGTGACAATAATTTTTATAGGGTAATGATGCAGGCCGAGCCTGTCAGCTATGCGCACCGATATGCCGGTCTTGAGCGCCGACGTAATTATAACGCGCTTGACTCGATGTCTGACCCGGAGATACTGCGTGCGTCGACAGACCGTATCGACCGTCTCGAACGGATGATTTACACTCAGAGCAAATCATTTGATTTTTTGGCTACTCAGGCATCTTCGCTCAAGGACCGCGCAGCGAGCATCCCGGCGATACAGCCGATTTCCGAGAAATTTTTGCGTGCGATGGCTTCGGGCTATGGCTACAGACGAGATCCGATATACGGTACCGGCAAGTTTCATGAAGGTATGGATTTTTCGTCGCCCGTTGGTACACCGGTTTATGCCACAGGTGATGCTAAAGTCACCACGGCCAAGTGGCAGAGCGCCTACGGCAATCTCGTCGAGCTCGATCACGGATACAATTACACGACACGCTATGCACATCTTTCGCAGATACTCGTCAAGCCGGGTCAGACCGTCAAACGCGGCGACATCATAGGCAAGGTGGGCAACACGGGCAAATCAACCGGCTCGCACCTCCATTATGAAGTGCGACTCAAGGGTCAGCCGCAGAATCCCGTCAATTATTATTTTTATGACCTTACTCCGGAGGAATATGACGAAATGATACGTCAGGCCGAGAATGCGGGTCACGTCATGGACTAATCTTAAAAATGCTATGGAACAGGATTTAGACAAGAAGTATTACAAAATCAGCGAGGTAGCCGAAATCGTCGGGCTGCCGTGCTCGACACTCCGTTTCTGGGAGAGCCGCTTCACCATTATCAAGCCTAAGCGAAACTCCGGCGGCACACGCTTTTACACTCCGGCCGATGTCGAGAAGATACGTATGATTTATTATCTTGTCAAAGAGAAAGGTCTCAAACTTGAGGCCGCCGAAAACCAGATACGCCACAATCACAGCGGTGTCAACCGTCGTTTTGAGGCAATAGACCGGCTGAAATCAATTCGCGCCGACCTCGTCGGGTTGCTCAAAGCATTTGATACGATAAAAGGCTCCTGAGGAGCGTCTTATTATTACTCCCCCTCCCCAAAAATAAAAACGCCCTGTCTCAGAGATTATTCTCGTTTAGACAGGGCGTCATCGTTGTCAAGCAGCTGACACGATTGATATATCCTTGTGTGGGGGTAAATTATTTCTTTTTAGCGATACGGAAGATTGTGCCTTCGATAAGCGAAACGTAGATGTCGCCCGTGGTGGGGTCGACGTCGATGCCGTTGATTTCGCTGACTCCGAGGGGCAGACTCCAGATGACTTTCTTAGCGACGGGGTCGACGGCAGTGACGATGCCGCGGCGCGAGCCGGCGTAGACCACTCCGTCGCGTTCGGCGATGACTGTCGGGGCGTGCTCGTAGCCGAGCCCCATGTCGACGGTGAATATCTCTTTGAAGTCGGGTGTTGTCGCGTCGACTGCAACTAATTCGCCGTCCATGGTTTTGGCGTAGACGCGGGTCAGGTCTTCGCTGTGGCCGAGGCTTTCGCGGTAGCGGTGACTGTTGTCGCGCCAGAGCTGACGGCCTGTGCGGCGGTCGACGGCGGTCATGTATCGGTCGGGGGCGACAACGATGACTTTGTCGTCAGTAACGACGGGTACGACATTGCCCGGGCCGAGCATATTGGCCGTCTTGCCGTTGTTCCACACCCATTTAAGCTTGCCGTTCTTGAGCGAGAGGCAGCGCAGATTAGTGTCCCATGCGCCGAAGATGACGTCGTCGCCGTCTACGACAGGGGCGGCCTGACAGTAGTTGAATATCGAGTCATAGCTCCAGACGAGCGCGCCGTTCTTGGGGTTGCGGCGCTCGAGGCGTTTGTAGGCGCCCTGTATGTAAGCCTTGTCAGTAACAAGACCGTCAGCAACATAGGGTCCCTCGGCAGATTTATATGTCTTGACGAGTTTGCCGTTGGCTGGGTTGACAATCATGATGCCGTCGGAGTAGGGTATGGCTACGCGTCCGGAAAGCAGAACTGACGGACGCGAGAAAAGTGACGCGCCGGTCTCGACTGACCATTTGAGCTGCGAGTCTTTTTTGCCGACGGCGCGGGCTGCACCGAGAGAGTTGCCGAAGTAGACGTTATCGGCATCAAAGCCGAGGCGTGTGAAAATTGAGGCACTGTCAGCCCAAACTTTCGTCACCTCATAGCCCTCGGGCGAGGTCCACTCGGCTTTCTCGGCGCCCTTGAGGGGCTTAAGCGAAGTGCGTGCGGCCCATGCGAATTTGGGCTGCGGTTTTGACTCTCCCACGTTTTTGTTGTAAACATGAATCCACTCGGGAGTGATGTCGAGGATGGCGTAGCCGTAAGTGCCGTCGCGCATGTCGAGGGCGCGTACCATGGCTGCGTCGATGTCACCGCCCTTATATTTCTTCCATGAGTGATAGTGGCCGTTGATGTGTCCTATGACGGGGTACTGCTCGAGCACTCTGACATAATCCTGCCAGTTGTCCAAGTCTTCCTGCAGGGGATAGTGGTTGAACGAGAGAACGCGTTTGCCGGGTGTCACACGCTCATCGAGAGTAGATTTGAGCCAATGCAGGTCTTCCTGTTTGATGTGGCCGTCGCCCATCTTCATGAATGGGCCGCAGTTGATGCCGACGATGACGAGCGAGTCGACCTCGGTGACAAAACGGTCGTTGCCCCAGATGTCGACAAATGTCTTTGTGGCGCTTTGGCTCCAGTTGTTCTCATGGTTGCCGGGGAGCACGAAAATCGGATGGCGGACGGCGTCAAAGATGGATTTGACGTTGTAAAGCTGTTCGTCAGAGCCTTCGTTCGACAGGTCTCCGTCAACAATAACGAGGTCGAAGTCTGATTTGTTGATTTCGGCTACAGCAACTCTGAGCATTGAGTCACACATATTACCGGGTGTGACATGCACGTCGCTGAGCACAGCGATACGTTGGCTGTTTGCGACAAGTGTGGTCGCGATTGCAGCTAACGATAATAGTCGTTTTATATTCATTTTGATAAAGATGTAATAAATCTGTCTCTTATACACATCTCCGAGCCCACGAGACTACGCTGC
>ENA-OYXU01000548-OYXU01000548.1-human-gut-metagenome-genome-assembly--contig:-NODE-548-length-14628-cov-47.773417_pt1 | contig 14628 bp, 8 predicted proteins | sample MGYA00243243_ERZ653435 | MGnify/ENA primary metagenome ERZ653435 (study PRJEB26926, sample SAMN06165113) | human gut metagenome | biome: ENVO:00009003; feature: ENVO:2100002; material: ENVO:00002003... | reverse complement strand
TTGTGATTCGCTTGAAAGTTAGTACATTTGCAATATAGAGTCCAACTAGATGGATTCATAACAACGGAAAGGAAGAGTTGTGATTCGCTTGAAAGTTAGTACATTTGCAATATAGAGTCCAACTAGATGGATTCATAACAACGGAAAGGAAGAGTTGTGATTCGCTTGAAAGTTAGTACATTTGCAATATAGAGTCCAACATTTCGTATTATGATAATGGTTTTGAAATTGTTGTGATTCGCTTGAAAGTTAGTACATTTGCAATATAGAGTCCAACCGCAGCTCATCGAATCAAAAACCGTTGCGCGTTGTGATTCGCTTGAAAGTTAGTACATTTGCAATATAGAGTCCAACATTTTACAATTAACCTCATTAACAGATGCAGTTGTGATTCGCTTGAAAGTTAGTACATTTGCAATATAGAGTCCAACTTGATACAGTCGCCGGGGCGCAGCGAGATGGTTGTGATTCGCTTGAAAGTTAGTACATTTGCAATATAGAGTCCAACTCGTTAGGGTTATACACTTCTTTGGGTTTGGTTGTGATTCGCTTGAAAGTTAGTACATTTGCAATATAGAGTCCAACTCGACGTCAAGATTATTATAATGAGCGTAAGTTGTGATTCGCTTGAAAGTTAGTACATTTGCAATTTAGTGGGTTCCTGATGTTGGTTAAAAACGGTTGTGATTCGCTTGAAAGTTAGTACATTTGCAATATAGAGTCCAACCCTTCGACGAACTTCTCGCGCTCTGTTATAGTTGTGATTCGCTTGAAAGTTAGTACATTTGCAATATAGAGTCCAACAATTCAGAAGGAAGGAATCTATCAAAAAACGTTGTGATTCGCTTGAAAGTTAGTACATTTGCAATATAGAGTCCAACAGAGAATCAATAGAAACTAATTCCTTATAGGTTGTGATTCGCTTGAAAGTTAGTACATTTGCAATATAGAGTCCAACCTACATGAAAAGGATAATTTAACTTACCAGTTGTGATTCGCTTGAAAGTTAGTACATTTGCAATATAGAGTCCAACCCGAGGCCACCAAGTAAACCTTGGGCCATAGTTGTGATTCGCTTGAAAGTTAGTACATTTGCAATATAGAGTCCAACGCAACAGCAGCCTGCAAGTTGGGAGATGGTGTTGTGATTCGCTTGAAAGTTAGTACATTTGCAATATAGAGTCCAACGGAAGCAAGATTCGGAATCATACCGAACCGGTTGTGATTCGCTTGAAAGTTAGTACATTTGCAATATAGAGTCCAACTTCCATCGCTGATAAGCATTCACGTTACGGGTTGTGATTCGCTTGAAAGTTAGTACATTTGCAATATAGAGTCCAACTAATATGTCTTTGATATACTCAAAATTATTGTTGTGATTCGCTTGAAAGTTAGTACATTTGCAATATAGAGTCCAACCGACATCGCATGAAATACCGCCGATAAACTGTTGTGATTCGCTTGAAAGTTAGTACATTTGCAATATAGAGTCCAACAAAACCTAAATTCTCTATCTGTGCATCAGAGTTGTGATTCGCTTGAAAGTTAGTACATTTGCAATATAGAGTCCAACAATAGCACATTTACGACCTCGGCATATGTCGTTGTGATTCGCTTGAAAGTTAGTACATTTGCAATATAGAGTCCAACGCTGAATGTAGAAATATGGTGGGGCCACGTGTTGTGATTCGCTTGAAAGTTAGTACATTTGCAATATAGAGTCCAACCTCAAAAACAAGAGAATTTGAGGCACTGAGTTGTGATTCGCTTGAAAGTTAGTACATTTGCAATATAGAGTCCAACGGCCATTGCTTGCATAAATGATTAGGAAGCGTTGTGATTCGCTTGAAAGTTAGTACATTTGCAATATAGAGTCCAACTATTAACAAAAAAATAACTAAGAATTGTGAGTTGTGATTCGCTTGAAAGTTAGTACATTTGCAATATAGAGTCCAACGACCTAAAAAATCTCCAAGACCACCAGTCAGTTGTGATTCGCTTGAAAGTTAGTACATTTGCAATATAGAGTCCAACATAGCATCAATAAGATTCAAATCGGTTTCAGTTGTGATTCGCTTGAAAGTTAGTACATTTGCAATATAGAGTCCAACTTCTCCGCTTGATTACTATTCGCCTGAGTTGTTGTGATTCGCTTGAAAGTTAGTACATTTGCAATATAGAGTCCAACTTAAGATCAGTTAATTCTTGATGAACCTTAGTTGTGATTCGCTTGAAAGTTAGTACATTTGCAATATAGAGTCCAACCGACTCTATACAAGCCGCTGCAATACAGCGGGATACAAACGAAATTAGACAACTAAAAAACCGCATCAAATAGATGCGGTTTTTTAGTTTGAACCTTGTTTTTGCTGTCCTAAGACTTTCTGGTCAGCGTATTTTCCACAATGATTTTCAGAAAAGTTCCAACTGAAAGGAAGTATTATGCGGAATAGCTGCTTCGGTGCCCTCGAATATACGAATGTCAGAAAACTGGCGGTCAGTAAGTTGGATAATACATACTTTGCCAGTATCGGGTATTTGAGGGATGACGCGGTCAATGTGCACCTGCATGTTCTCGCGCGACGCACAATGACGCACGTAGATTGAATACTGAAACATGGTGAATCCGTCGAGAAGCAGGTACTTCCGGAAGTCGGCTGCAGCCTTGCGCTGCTTTTTGGTCTCGGTCGGGAGGTCGAAAAATATGAAAACCCACATAATGCGATAGGAACTGAAGCGTTCGGTCGACATAACAACGTTATATTTCGGGAGTTATATTTCGGGATATAAAATTTTACGGGCTGAGCCTTCATAGCACTTTACCAATGAGGCCACTGTAGTGGACGTAGCTACCATAAGAGGTCGTCTAAGTCCACCAATCATTACATCGAGGACCGGGATTCCCAGAAGCTCACGTTTAATCTCTGGAGTCAACCCCACGCTACAGGCATGGCTGGAAAGAATCTCGCATACAAGCATATCTACGTAGGGCCTATAGGGCTCCATAACATCGTCTGCCAGACAGAATGCGTTGAATTTGTTTCTATGAAACAGACCGCACTGCGGAATCAGCCCGGCACCGACAATAGCCCGAGCTATCACAGCCCTGAGAATAGCATACCCATAATCGAGTAGTGAATTTACCGGATTATCGTCATCCCCACGAAAGAATCCACTATCGGCAAACAAATTTTTCCAATAATACACGGCAGCACGGGCCTCAAAATTATCGGGGTCGCCACTCCTTACGGTTTTAGACCACTGCTCCATGCATCCGGTCTCACATTGTCGGCGCATACGCAGTACACACGCCTGATTCCGAATTTTAGCCATGACTGTCTGCTGCCACAGTTGCTTTTTCAAGGGAAGTGATGCGGCAAGCTGGGCACGCGACTTCTGCGACAGGAGCGTATTGCCTTCGAGAGGCTGAAGCATTCCTGAAGGCATATGTCGGGAATCGCAAATTACCACGGTAATATTTCTTGCCGACAGCTCAGCCATGAGGGCCGATGTCAGCGTTACACACGGCGTTTCTATCACTATCAGTCCGATATCCTCGAGCGGACGTGTCAAAATTCCCCTTTCGGATTTCGTATCGATTACCAGTTGATTGAGTTTCAGCGAGAGAAAGGCACGGTTGGAGAAGAGAAGAGTCTGTTTAATCATAAGCAAAATCGCCGGTCGGGGTAATTTTCACCTTGTGTGGCTTGAGGTTTAAAAAGGCTTGCGTCGACAAGCGATAGACATCTAACATCTTCCTAAACTCCGTCGTATCATCGGCAGTGGTGTTAGTATGTCTTCGCAGGGAGAAATCATTGTCAGCGAGTTTCTGTACTCTATAGAGATGGGAGGCAAGAGTCGCTCGGTCATTGTTTCTGACGGCATCGTTGAATTCATCCTCCGAAAGGCCGAGCACAAACATCTGATTCATCTGCAGACTCATAAGGAACTTCCAGTCCGGGCGTGGCAGAGATGCGGCAAGCCGCTCGCGCACATCCTCGTCGGCAATATCCATCAGTACGTTCCAGGCATCGTCCGGATGCTTCACTATCACAGGAATGCCATTGAGACGTCGCAACACACCATCCCACATCGAGGTCACAGAGCAGAGTTTCCTGCCTACGCTATCCTCATAGATGGCTATATGATGGTTACTGGCGGTCTTAGCGTAACCTATGGGATTGCCCGAAGAATCGCGGCGCACTGCAGCCATGGATTTCGGCTTTAAGCCTGTGGCAATCCGCACAGTACGTATAGGAGTAAACGCGCCCGGAAGTATGAGGGGCCGCTCCGCGAAACTCTTCTGATATTCGCTATCCTTATTGCCGCATTCGGCGAAGCGGCCTTCGACGCTCCGCCTTACGGCTCCATCGATAATTTTCAGTATATCCTTGTATTTTAGCGCAGCGACACTTTTACGCACCACATATTCGAAGCGATGGCAAGACACCTCAGTGACATTTTCTCTCTTCCCCTTTCTCATCACCTCAAGACCTTCTCCGGGAAGACTCTTGAGAGCTTTTTTTACATTGCCGCCAAAATGCTCCAAGATGGCCTGGATTGCTTTGCGGGCAGCCGGATCGCTTACAAGGGTCGGCGTATCAAAAGCATATTTCAAGGTTTTTCGCCCGTCGGGAAGTCGGATAAGCCCATATACCGTCTCCTGATGGAGGGCCCCACGCGGTATGACCAGTTTATCCTGAACCACAGTCTTTTTTCCACCACGCATTATAGCCCTCTTGCCTGGCGTAGTGAGTTTCTTACCCGACTTGAACGAAACTGCAATCCCCTCCACGGCCTTACGCACCGTTTCAATATCGAAACGTGGCCGCGTCGAAGCCCAGAGTTCAAGCTGCGATTTGTTGCGTGTGAAATCTGCATTTTCCTTCACAAGCTCGGCATGGATGTTTCCATGCTCGGCATTGAGGTTGTTGAGTCGCTGCACGTAGCCCTGACGCGTTAGAGCAATTACAAGAGCATCGACAGCATGATGGCGGTGGTCAAATCGTTTACTCCAGTTCTTTATCTGCTGGCGGCGGTGGGTCTGCCCCTTATGCTCGTATTCAACTTCCTCTACAAGACCGGCCAACGCATATTTATCCAGGCTAAGGTCATGGAGAATGCGATCGTATCCCCACTGATGACGGAAGAAGTCCGTCACTGAACCGGATGTCGCCCAAACGTTTCGTACAACCGTATGAAGTATCTCCATGGCTTTGCGGGCGATATACTGCGACTGGCGCAGGTCGCGTTCAAGGAAGTCTGAAGGAATTTCCTCTTTCGGGCAGAGCAGACGGTCGCGCTTCGTCCGTGAAATCTTCTTTGCTTCCGCCATAGCCTCCACGCGGGCTATATAGGCGCGGAATTCCTCATCGGTATGATCCTCCTTCATAAAATCGTAGGCGGTACGATTGTTCTTGGCCTTGTTGCACCGACGGCAGGCGCATGTCTTGTTCGAGAGACTGTCGTCGAAGAATATCGAACGCGGAATGATATGTTCGACCTCGGCATCCCCCGTAAGGAATTCCGTAGCCGATACGGGCTGGCCGCAGTACATGCACACATGTTCCGTCTCCTCCCACAAACGCAGTTTCTGGATGGTTCTTCGCGAAGGCGTCAGCCCGTATTCAGCAATCTTCTCGCCGAGGGATTTGTTTTCTTTCTCGCGGGCATTGATGGCGGTAGAGGCATCGGAACGCTCCTTAGCGCTCTGTTTCAGCGAGCGGGCCAGCTCCACGCGCACCTCATCTATCGGGCCAAATTGTGCGATAAGGCTATTCACCACATGAATCATCTGGTTGAGAATTTTTTCGATGACCGGCTGCCGCAGACTGCCTTTCTTAATAATATCGAGATGGTCGACGAGGACGCGCGTGGCATTTTCCTCTGCTGTCACAGACGCCGAATGGTTGACACCGGCTGCGGCAGCCGCGTCGGAATAGACCATCCCCTCGGTGAGATATGGGATAATTCTGCGCATGAAGCGTGCCGAACGGTTGCTGAAACCTGCGCCGGTAAAGTCAATGGCGAATATACGGTCTACAACAGCCGGATCTGTGATTCCGAAGTTCTTGGCGAGCGCAGCAGCCAGTTCATCGCGGTCGGCGATGGAATAAGCCGTATGCCAAAGCCTGTAGAGCGGTTCATTGATAAAGTCGGGAGATACAACGCGACGCACGTCGCCCGTGGCGGAGTCGGCATTCCCATCGATGAATCTAAGATTGAACCTTAGCAACTCATCGCGACGGCCCACCCCCTCAAGAGCGTTGAAGAGGGCAGTATAGGTCTTGTTGCCCGGAATCCCCTTCCCGAGCGACTGGTCGGGTCTGAACCCGTCGCCCCTCTTCAAACCGATGAGTTTAAGGAGGTCTGTCACGGTCATCTTCTCGTGGGTGTTGAGGAATTCATAGATTCTTTCACGTTCCTCCGCAGTAAATACAAACTGATACTGGCTCTTTCTCGCTTCCGAAGAAACGATACCGTCAGGTATGGGGGCGGCATCCTTATTGCGTACGTTGACCAGACGAATATTGTTGATTACCTCATATAGGCGGCACACCTGCGCCAGAGGCGAAGTGCGCGGAGCAACCTTCGGGCCGCCAAATACCTCGCGGCCATCGGCCGTACGATAGTTTTTTCCCTCGAATTCACATACGCTCACCAGGTGCTTGCATGATTTGAGCGGACGCTGGAAGAAAATTGCATTACGCAATCCTGCGATAACTTCGTCGGTCAGTATTTCCGGATAAAATTTGCGCTGAACGCGCATGATTGTATCGAATTCATCCTCGTAGGCCTGACGAGGAAACACATTCTCGCGGATGCGGAAGGTTGCCACTTTCGCACCTTTGTCGGTGGTAGCAGCTGTGGCTAAAAGTCGTTCATAGAAATGTTGACCGTAAGTTTTCCCTTCAGCATGAATCTCGGCATAATTACGGTTAACGCCCTGAACGAATTCAGTCTGTTTCGCATCAGCCACATCAGTTTTCGCATGTTTATAGCCTCGCTTTTGATTAAGATGCAGAAGTACACGGCCGATTTCCGGCAATGTAAGCCGCACACCTGACGTGGCCGCATCGGATCTCAGTTTCCACAATTCCAGTGGACTCAGGCTGTTCAAGGAATCTGCCGAGTCAAGCATACCCAGAAACGCCAGCTGCGAACGCAACAGGCGCCGACGCATCTTGTAGCGACAGAGCATTTTTCGGGCAGTGCGACGGAACGTACGTTGAGCGCATACGGATTCGCCATTTCCCCTGTCAAAATTTGAGGATTCATCGGGTGTGAGACTCAATATCCGGCTACCCATACCGAGTATTTCAATGGGATTGTATTTACCGTCGACTTCAATCAGACACCATCCGACTGAGCCAACCCCGAGATCAAGACCGAGTACTTTCATGGCCTATATGCGTTAATTCTTCAGATTAAATGGCTAAAATTCTATCCGAGACTTTTATAGAGTCACCTTTTGCAAATATAAAAATTTAATTTTAAATTTGTAGTGCAATACTAACTATAGCGAATCACAATAAGGATTTTATCCGTTGTGAAAACATCCGGAGAAGGGGAGCAATCCCTTTCTCTTTTTTTCATTTTATCAATGGGGGTTAGCGGGAGATTTCGGCGGAGAGCATGCGGTGGCCGAAGCGGCAGTAGATGCATTTGCGCTTTTCGCAGTATTCTCGGCGCAGCTGGATGAGGGCCTGACTATCGAAGGCGTCGGCGGCTTCGATGCCTGCGTCGGCGAAAAGGCGCGTGACGGAGTTGTTCTCGGGTTCGATGGCCTGGAGTAGCTCGATGTCGGAGGTGAGTGTGTCGTCGTCGCCGCGATATGTGGCGTAGGCGTGGCGCAGAGGTACGGCGGCGTTGATTATCAGTGTGTCGATGGAAGGGCGGCTAAGTGCCCGGGGCGATGTGGCCTGCGTCGGGGCGAATGTATAGTGTGTAGCCCAGAAGCCGCGCAGGGTTATGTCGAAGAGCTGGCGCATGCGGTCGATGGTGTCGGCTTCCACAAGGCTGCTCATCAGATAGAAGCCTTCGTGGACTTTCTGTGCCAGGGCAGCTATGCGGCGGTGGGGAAAGTTCTGCGGACGGGTACGCGCCATCTTCCACGCGAGTGCGAGCGGCCGCAGGGAATATTTGTGGCTGAAAAAACGGTAATCGTCGCGCAGACGCGTTATGTAGGGGTCCTCGCCTGCGTCGGGCGGCGGAATAAGGCCGGCTTGACCGAACATGAAGGCTTCGACAGATGTCAGCTCGTCGCGGTGGCGGTTGAGGAATTTCAACGGGAGCTGCCGCGCGAGTATTTCCATGGGTTCGCTGTTGAGCCCGAAGCCGAGGGCGCGGGCGAGGGTGACGAACGCGGCAGCTTCCCAGTTGCCGGCGCTATCGTCGACGAGACTGCGGATTCGTTCGCTCTTCATGTAAAGTCGCTCGGCACCGAGCGACGTAAGCCAGTCGGTATGGTAGATATGGGGCAGCGAGGCGATGGTGGAACTGCATGGGAGCGACGCCCCGGCATGGTTGATCAGCAGGTTGCAGCGGCGCGCTCCCTCGGGGGTGCAACGCATTATCATCTGGGGAATCAGCTCGCCGCTGGAGCGGTAGACGGGCGCGTCGTCGACCTGCACTACATGCAGTATCACCGAATCGTAGGCGGGATCGGCATCATGGTGATGGCGGAACCAGTCGGAGGCGCGCACATGAATTTCCACGTTTCCCACCCAGGTCTGCCCGTCGATTTCCACGGTAGCGTTGAAAAAGTCAGGCCCGGCATCGGCGTTGAGTATCCCCTGGTCCACGACGCAGACGCGACGGCCGTCGACAGTGGTCTGACCGCCGCGGAGACCGAGGCGGTGCTGCCATACAAATTGCATCAGTTGCTCCATGGGGCTTGGTAAGAGGGGATTGTTCCGCTGTCGGGCCGAAGGAAAGGCCGACACTCAAATTTAGCTCATTTTTTTCAGTGCGGCAAGCATTTCGGCGGGAGTGAGCCGGAGCTGGGGGTGAACCCACTGCGGCCACAGCTGAATCATGGGTTTCAGCACGAATTCGCGCAGATGCATGCGCGGATGGGGCACTTCGATACCGGGCTGACGCACAACAGTATCGTCGAGGCAAATCAGGTCGATGTCGACGGTGCGGTCGGCATAGCTTCCGTCGGCATGGCGGTGGGGAGCATCGGCAATCGACCGCTCCACGGCGTGCAACCGCGCCATAAGCTCGGGCGCACTGAGCGTGGTATGGATGTTCATTCCCACGTTAAGGAAGCGATGCGACGACGTGAAGCCCCACGGCTCCGATTCGATTATGTCGGATACCTGAAGCCCGGAGGGCTCCGACAATAAGGCAACCCCGGCGACCGCACGCGCCAGATAGGCGCGGCTGTCGCCGAGGTTGGATCCTATGTTGATATGCGCTGTGGCCATATCGGGGTGTATTGCAAGGTGTGCCGGAATTCCGGCCGGATGCAGAGCTGCGGAGCGCTACATCAGAGGGCGCGGGCAACTTCCACCTGCTCGAAGCCTTCGATGATATCGCCGACCTGGATGTCGTTGTAACCCTGGATGGAAAGACCGCAGTCGAGACCGGCAACGACCTCTTTGGCGTCGTCCTTGAAGCGCTTGAGCGAGCCGAGCTCGCCGGTGTAGCGTACGATGCCTTCGCGGATGAGGCGCACTTTGTTGGAACGTTTGATTTTGCCTTCGCGCACAATGGCTCCGGCAATAGTGCCGACCTTCGAAATCTTGAACGTCTCGAGCACTTCGGCCGACCCGGTAATCTCTTCCTTCACCTCGGGAGCGAGCATGCCGGCCATGGCGTCCTTCACCTCTTCGATGGCCTGATAGATGACCGAATAGAGGCGAATTTCAACGCCCTCACGCTCTGCGTCGCGACGCGCAGCCTGCGAGGGGCGCACCTGGAAGCCGATGATGATGGCGTCGGAGGCGGCAGCAAGCGTGACGTCGCTTTCCGAAATCTCGCCGACGGCCTTGTGGAGCACGTTGACCTGCACCTCGGGGGTCGAGAGCTTGATGAGCGAGTCGCTGAGGGCCTCGATGGAACCGTCGACGTCGCCCTTTACGATGATGTTGAGTTCGTGGAACGAGCCGAGGGCCTGACGATGGGCGATTTCCTCAAGGGTAAGGCGCTTGGAGGTGCGCATGCCCAGTTCGCGCTGCAGCTGCTGGCGCTTGTTGGCAATCTCGCGGGCTTCCTGCTCGGTGTCGAGCACGTTGAAGGTGTCGCCGGCGGTGGGAGCGCCGTCAAGTCCGAGAATCAGCGTGGGCTCGGCGGGGCCGGCCTCCTTGATGCGCTGGTTACGCTCGTTGAACATCGCCTTGATCTTGCCGTAGTGGGTGCCTGCCAGAATTACGTCGCCCACGCGGAGCGTGCCGTTCTGCACGAGCACGGTGGCCACATAGCCGCGGCCCTTGTCGAGGCTCGACTCGATGATCGAACCGGTGGCGTTGCGGTTGGGATTGGCCTTGAGTTCGAGCATCTCCGCTTCGAGGAGCACTTTCTCGAGAAGCTCCTCCACGCCGATGCCTTTTTTGGCCGAGATGTCCTGGCTCTGGTATTTACCGCCCCATTCCTCCACGAGGTAGTTCATTGCGGCCAGTTCCTCCTTGATTTTGTCGGGATTGGCGGCCGGCTTGTCGATTTTATTGATGGCGAACACGATGGGGACTCCGGCGGCCGAGGCGTGGTTGATTGCCTCGACGGTCTGGGGCATGACATCGTCGTCGGCTGCCACAATGATGATACAGAGGTCGGTGACCTTGGCGCCGCGGGCACGCATGGCGGTGAAGGCTTCGTGGCCCGGGGTGTCGAGGAATGTGATGTGGCGGCCGTCGGAGAGCGTCACGTTGTAGGCTCCGATGTGCTGGGTGATGCCGCCGGCCTCGCCGGCGATTACGTTGGCCTTGCGGATGTAGTCGAGAAGCGATGTCTTGCCGTGGTCGACATGGCCCATCACGGTGACGATGGGCGGACGGGCCACGAGGTCTTCCTCCTGGTCTTCTTCCTGAGAGATTGCCTCGACAACCTCCGCCGATACGAATTCGGTCTTGAAGCCGAACTCTTCGGCCACGAGGTTGATGGTTTCGGCGTCAAGACGCTGGTTGATGGAAACCATCACTCCGATGTTCATGCAGGTACCGATTACTTTGTTGATGGGCACGTCCATCATCGAGGCGAGGTCGTTGGCGGTAACGAACTCCGTGAGCTTGAGCACGCGGCTCTCTGCTGCTTCGAGTTCGGCGGCTTCGCGTTCGCGCTCGGCTATGGCCTCGCGCTTCTCCTTACGCCATTTCACGCCACGTTTCTGACCTTTATCCTTGGCAGTGAGGCGTGCGAGCACCTCCTTCACCTGCTTCTGAACGTCTTCTTCGTTGACGTCGTTATGACCGGGACCGCGGCGGTTGCGGTCGCCTTTGCCCGACTTTCCGTCGCGGCCGCGGCCTCCGCCCTGCCCGGGCTGCTGGCCCGAGGTCTTCTCGATATCGATTTTCTCCTTGCCGCCGATGCGACGGCGCTTCTTGCGGTCGCCGCCGGCTTCGGAAGCGGCACCGTTGCCGCCGTTTGCCTTGGCTATGCGCTCGTTGCGACGCTCCTCCTTCGATTTCTTTTTGGGGCGTGTGGACTGGTTGATGGCCGAAAGGTCAATCTTGCCGACCACGTTGATTGTGGGGCCGTTGGCCGGGAGGCCGACGGTGAAGATTTCCTCTTCCTTGGCCTTTGGAGCTTCGGGAGCGGGGGCAGCTGCCGGTGCGGCATTTTCCTTAGGAGCGGATGCGGGAGCGGGGGCAGTTTCAGTCTTCGCCGCAGGGGTTTCCTGAGCGGGAACGGCCTTAGGCTCGGCCTGAGGCGCAGGAGCGGCTTTAGGGGCTGCCTGAGTAGCCGGCTGGGGCGTGGAGGTAACTGCCGGCTTCGGTTCCGGCTTCACCTCTGCGCTCGGCGCAGGCTTGGGAGCAGGTGCGGGCGCCTGCTTACGGATGGGGTTGCCATGAGCGTCAAGCTCTATCTTGCCAAGAATCTTCGGCTTATTGATTTCGGAGGTAAGACGCACCTCCTCTACCTCGCGCGGCGCAGGAGCGGGTTTGGCCTTCTCGCGCTCGCGGGCGCGGTCGGTCGAGAGCTGCTGCGACTTGTTTTTCTGGTCGCGGTCGTTCTTGAACGAGCTTTCCAGAAGCTCAACGACGTCTTCCTCGATGCGCGCGTTGGGGTTGTCGTCGACCTCGATGTTTTTGCCTCGCAGGAACTCTACAACGGTAGGCAGGGCAACGTTGAGATCTTTTGCTACTTTACTTATTTTGATTCTCGCCATGTAGTGGTTTTTGTGTTCTAAAGTGATTTTGCGGGTGGAGTGGAGAGGATTCGGGAGTTTCACGGGAAGACGTGGCTCTCACGGCCACTTTTGGCGTGAATCAGTTGGCGGGCGTCTCGTCGGCCGGAGCCTCGGGAGCTTCGTCGGCGGGAGCATCAGCAGAAGCTGCGGGAGCATCGGCCGGTGCCTCTTCGTCCTCGAATTCGGCGCGCAGGATTGCAAGCACGTTGTCTACAGTCTCCTCCTCGAGGTCTGCCTTGTTTACGAGATCCTCGCGGGGCGTATTGAGCACGGCCTTGGCTGTGACGCAACCCATATCCTTGAGTGCCTCGATTACCCATTCCTCGATTTCATCCTTGAATTCGTCGAGGTAGATATCCTCCTCGAACACTTCGTCGGTGTCGCGGTATACGTCGATTACGTAGCCTGTAAGCATCGAGGCAAGCTTGATGTTGAGACCTCCCTTGCCGATGGCGAGCGAAACCTGATCGGGCTTGAGGAACACTTCGGCCTTCTTCTCCTCCTCGTCGATGCGTATCGACGAGATTTTGGCGGGCGACAGAGCGCGCTGAATGAAAAGCGAGGGGTTGGCCGTATAGTTGATTACGTCGATATTCTCGTTGCGCAGCTCGCGTACGATTCCATGGATGCGCGATCCCTTGACGCCAACACAGGCGCCTACGGGATCGATGCGGTCGTCGTAGCTCTCAACGGCGATTTTGGCGCGTTCGCCCGGGATGCGGGCCACGGCGCGGATGTTGATAAGCCCGTCGTGGATTTCAGGCACCTCCAGCTCGAAGAGGCGGCGGAGGAAATTCTCGTTGGTGCGCGAAACGGTGATTTTCGGATTGTTGTTCGTATTGTCGACGTTGGCGATCACCGCACGGATAGTTTCGCCTTTACGGAAGAAATCGCCGGGAATCGACTGGTTTTTCGGCAGAAGAAGCTCGTTCTTGTCGTCGTCGAGCAGGAGGGTCTCGCGGCTCCAGGTCTGATAGACTTCACCGGTTACGAGCTCACCCTCGAGATCCTTGAATTTGGCGTATATCGCCTCCTTCTGAAGTTCGAGAATCTTACTCTGAAGAGTCTGGCGCAGCGTAAGGATTGCGCGGCGGCCGAAATCGGCGAATATAATCTCCTTGGTGTGCTCCTCGCCGATCTCGACCTCTGGATCGTTGTCAGCACGGGCGTCGGAGAGCGAAATCTGGAGATTGGGGTTCTCTACCTCGCCGTCGGGCACAACTTCAAGATTCTGGAAAATCTGGACGTCGCCCTTGTCGGGGTTCATGATTACGTCGAGATTGTCGTCGGTGCCAAACATCTTGGCGAGCACGTTGCGGAAGGATTCTTCGAGCACGCTGATCATCGTGGTCTTGTCGATGTTCTTGAGTTCCTTGAACTCGGCGAAGCGCTCGACCATGTTGGGAGTTTCCTCTTTCTTAGCCATTTTTATATGTCTGTATTTTTATTATTCTGAATTGCAGTGGAATCAGAGGCCGGCGGAGCCACTTCTTCCTTTAAAATTTCTGGGGGTCAGGCCCAGTTGAGCCGGGGATTTACTTGAACGAGATAAGATACTTCACCTGCTTGGCCATGGCAAACGGGAGGGTCTCGGTCTCGGTTTTGAGCACGGGGCGCTTGGCTCCCGGCTCCTTTACTTTCACCTGATATTCGAAAGTGAAGTCGTCGGCGCCTACCGCCGTAAGAGTGGCCTTGATTTTTCGGCCGTCGCGGGTGAGAATCTCGATTTCGTTGCCGATGTTTTTCTCATACTGGCCGCGCACTCTGAAGGGGGCGGTCAGTCCTGCCGAACCGACCTCGAGGTCGTAGTCCTCCACGTCGCGGTCGAAGTCCTTCTCAATTGCGCGCGTCACGGCCGCACAAGTGTCGATATCGAGACTTCCGGGGGAGTCCAGTTCAACCACAATATTGTTCTGCGGACTTACGGTGATATCCACAATAAAGAGGTCGGTGCCCTCAATAGCTTTTTCAACCGACTCGCGCAGGAGATTCTTGTCTATCATAAACAGCGTGTAAATTAGCCGGACAATATTGTCTGGAAATCAGACTGTCCAAAATAAAGGGAGGAAGCCGAAAGGCCTCCTCCGATAACCGATGCAAAATTACTGAAATTTATCGGAATATGCAAATTCCATCGCCACGATGAAACCACATGACTCGAAATTTGAAATAAAAATCTTGAAAACGCCGAAGATTTAACAATATTTAATACATTGCATATAAAAGATGAGCCCCGGCGGGTCGGTTGACTCGTCGGGGCTCTCGGATAGGGGGCG
>ENA-OYXU01000547-OYXU01000547.1-human-gut-metagenome-genome-assembly--contig:-NODE-547-length-14636-cov-4.696111_pt1 | contig 14636 bp, 15 predicted proteins | sample MGYA00243243_ERZ653435 | MGnify/ENA primary metagenome ERZ653435 (study PRJEB26926, sample SAMN06165113) | human gut metagenome | biome: ENVO:00009003; feature: ENVO:2100002; material: ENVO:00002003... | reverse complement strand
CAAGACGGCTTGCCGAGGGATTTAAGGAGTTCGGCCGTAAGGCCAAGGGATTCATGACGCCTGAAGGCGTCATGATCGGACTCGAATCGCGGACCAGTTCCCCCGTGCGTATGGTCAGGGATAACGAGACTCTTAGCAGCATAGGTTTCGGAAACGTTTTTCCTGCTGGCGAAGGTGCAGGATACGCCGGCGGAATCGTATCGGCGGCCATGGACGGCATGAAATGTGTAAAGGCATGGGCCGAACAGTTAAATAAGGAATAAACCAGCAGATAGAGATGCCAGTAATAATAAATATAGAGACATCAGCCAGTGCGTGCAGTGTGGCGCTGAGCGTGGACAGCAGTGTGGAATGGAATGCCCTGGAACAGGAGCCGATGAACCAGGCCACAAGGCTTGCGCCCTTCGTGGCGAGGGCAATGGAGGAACTGACCCGTAGGGAACTGAAACTTGATGCGGTGGCTGTCAGCATCGGTCCGGGATCGTACACAGGCTTGAGGATCGGCATGTCGTTGGCCAAGGGATTGGCGTTCAGCACGGATGTGCCGCTGATAGGTGTGGAGACACTGAAGCTGATAGCGGTGAAGGGAATGTTCCGCAACTTGAACTTCACCGGTGAAGAGATATTGGTCCCTATGGTGGACGCCAGAAGAATGGAGGTATACACGGCCGCTTACGATTTCCGTCTTGACGCGGTGATGGAACCTCAGGCACTGATTGTAAAGCCTGAGTCATTCGATGATATCGCTCCGGGACGCCAGTTGTGGTTCATGGGAGACGGCGCTGCCAAGACCAAGGATGTGATAACCAGGCCGGATTGCCACTGGATGGACGGCATGGTTCCGATGGCACATGACATGGTGGCGTTGTCCGAGAAGGCATTCCGCGAAGGAGACTTCATGGACCTGGCATATGGAACGCCGTTCTACATCAAGGATTATGAGGCGGTGCATGGAGAAAATCCGTTGAAACACCTGCTTGCGTGAAACAAAGTTATGTCACAATGTTGACAGAATAGGGAAAATTTGTTAAATTTGCACACATGATTCCATATAATACAGACAAGGAGCCGATACGTTTACCTGAGTTCGGTCGCACCATGCAGTCATTGGTTGATTATTGCGCGTCGCTTCAAGACCGCGATGAGCGCAATGACTGCGCGTATGCCATAGCCGATGTGATGGCTAATCTGTTTCCCGAGTTGAAAGGAGATAACAATGACATGTCGAAAATCTGGGACCAGATGCAGATAATGTCGCAGTTCAAGCTGGATGTGGATTTCCCCTGCGAAGTGATCACAGCCGAGCAGATCAATCCGAAACCTGAGCGTATACCCTACACCAACGAGCATATCGGAATGCGACATTATGGGAAATACATCGAGAAGATGATTCCTGTGATAGCCGATATGGAGGAAGGCCCGGAACGTGATGAATACATCGGCCTGATCGCCAACCATATGAAGAAGACCATGCTGGTCAACAACAAGGAAGGCGTGAACGATGGCCGTATCCTGCGAGACCTGGAGATGTTCTCAAACGGCAAGATATCACTGAATCCGGAAACATATCAGTTGTACGAATACCGCGAGGCCGCGGGGGTCCAGCAGGCAAAGAAGAAACGCAAGAAGTAAGATATGAGCAGTTTCATAGTCGAAGGTGGACATTCATTGCATGGCGAGATAAATATCAACGGAGCCAAGAACGAGGCTCTGGAAGTGATATGTGCCACATTGCTGACCGACGACAAAATCATCATCAGCAATCTGCCTGAGATTTCCGATGTCCGCAACCTGATACAGTTGCTTGGGGACATGGGTGTGAAGGTCAGATACATCACGCCGACGGAATGTGAATTCCAGGCTGACGACGTGTGTCTGGACTATCTTTTATCCGATGGTTTCTCCAAGAAGACATCTGCGTTACGCGGTTCCGTAATGGTCATGGGGCCGCTTCTGGCACGTTACGGCAGGGCAATGATGCCCAAGCCAGGAGGGGACAAGATAGGACGCCGCCGTATGGATACCCATTTCATCGGGTTCCATAAGCTTGGCGCGGAAATCGATTACAGTGCAGAGTCCCGAACATATCAGGTTGTCGCCCCCAACGGATTGAAAGGAAACTATATGCTTCTTGACGAGGCATCGGTGACCGGAACCGCCAACATCGTGATGGCGGCTGTATTGGCCGAGGGACAGACCACCATCTACAATGCAGCATGTGAGCCATACATACAGCAGCTGTGCCGGATGTTGAACCGTATGGGTGCCCGGATCGAGGGAATCGGTTCCAATCTTCTTGTGATCGACGGGGTGAAGGAACTGCACGGTACAACCCACCGCCTCCTGCCGGACATGATCGAGGTGGGCAGTTTCATCGGTATGGCGGCCATGACCCAGTCTAATGTGCTGTTGCGCGATGTGGGCGTCAAGGACTTGGGAATGCTGCCGGCGGCATTCGCACGCTTAGGTGTGAACATGCGGATCGAGGGCGACAACATATGTGTGGACCAAAAGGAGATTTACGAGATAGACCAGTATTTCGACAAATCCATCCTGACTATCGCGGACGCGCCGTGGCCCGGTCTGTCTCCGGACTTGATCAGCATAATGCTTGTGGTAGCCACGCAGGCGCTTGGCAGCGTGTTGATTCATCAGAAGATGTTCGAGAGCCGCCTGTTCTTCGTGGACAAGCTTCTTGACATGGGTGCCAAGATCATACTGTGCGATCCGCATCGGGCCGTAGTGATCGGCGCAGGCAAGTTCCATTGCCTGCGGGCCACGGACATGGTGTCGCCCGACATCCGAGCCGGTATCGCCATGCTGATTGCCGCCATGGGTGCCAGGGGCACAAGCAAGATTCAGAATATCTCGCAGATTGATCGTGGATATGCGAATATTGACCGTCGACTCAACAAATTAGGTGCCAAAATCATTAGAATAGAATAGAAGAGCCAAATAGAACAGGATGATTAAGGAGGAAAATGTAGTTGAAATCGGCAAGTTCCAGAAAACGCACGCCTTGCGAGGGGAACTCAACGCCGTACTTGACGTGGAACCGCAGTATCTGGAGGATCGCAATCCGCTTGTAGTGGTTGTTGACGGTATCCGGGTGCCGTTTTACGCTGAAAGCGTGCGTCCCAAGGGAACGACTTCCTATCTGGTGAAACTCGAGGGCATAGATGACGTGGATGAGGCCAATGCGTTCGTAAACAAGCCGATTTACGGATTGCGTAAGGATCTGGCCAGATACTACGATGTGCCTGAGGAGGAGATGGTGTTTGACTCGGATTTGATAGGATACGACGTGGAGGATCTGGAACAGGGCTACCTCGGCAAGGTCCTGTCGATTGATGATTCCACAATGAATGCGCTTTTGGTGGTGGGTGGTCCGGATGGAGAGATTTATATTCCTTACAATGAGGATTTCATCGATGCCATCGATGATAACGCTAAAAAGATAATAATGGATCTGCCGGAAGGTCTGGTCCAGTTAAACTCCAAGAATAATGGATGAGGATGTAAAATACGACGAGGATAAAGCGATAGAATTTATCCGCAAGACATTGACCGCCGAGGTGAATGCCGAGTATGATGACGATGATATCCTGTACATCATCGACATAATCTGGGAATGGTACGAGAAGCACGGTTATCTGGACCTTAACTCAGAGGTTACAGAAGAGGAGGAACACGACCTGTCGAAACTGACGGACTATGTGATTGCGCAGTTGAAGAAGGATAAGGAGACCGATATGGACCTGACGTATGTAGGCCAGATCGTCAAAGGGGAGATAGAATATGAGGAATCGATCGAAGACGTTTTTTAAACTGCTCCTCATCGCGTCGCTGTTGGCTGCGCCATTCCTTGGAGTTGAGGCTCAGGCACAGAAACAAAAGCAGATAACGGTACAGAACGAGAATGTCCGTGACGACAACCTTGATGACATGTCGTTTGTGGAGATGATCAATTCGGTTGAAATCGACGGCAAAAGCGCTGACTTGATACGCAAGTTCCAGGATAAGGAAGGACGCAACCGGCTGCACAATCGTGAATACAACTCCAATAACGGCTGCACGGTCGAGACCTACAGAAACAAAGAGGTCCTGCTGGTGACCATTCCGGCGTCAAAACTGTTCATGCCCAATGAGACGACGCTGCGTCAGGGAGCGGGGGCGTTGCTGAGTCCCATCAAGCGTTACTTGAAGGATCCCGATATGTACCGTGTACTGATGGTCATGCATACGGACAACACAGGTTCCGAGGCCTACCGTGACAACATTACCGAGGAACGTGCCGAGGCTGTGTTCGACTGGTTCCGCGACCAGCATGTGAACACCAAGTACCTGTTTCCATACGCTTACGGCGACGAGATGCCGTTGGTTGAGAACAACACGATGGAGAACAGGAGCAGGAACCGGAGACTGGAGATTTACCTGATGCCGGGTCGCCGTATGGTGGAGCAGGCGCAGAAGGGGCGAATTGTGTTCTGACATTTCTGGTGCCACCATGGCATCCGGTAAACGGGATAAAAAGAAAACAGGGAGGCGTCGTTGCTGACGTTTCCCTGTTTTTCAACAAACTACGGTTGATTCATCCACTGATGGTTATTTCTTCTTGTCGCTTTCGACGGTTTTCTCGACTTTCCTGCCCGATGCATCACTCTTGTAGAAGTCTCGACGCGCACTGCCCTTGTGGTATGCGTGGTGTCTGTTCCCGCGTAAATCGCCCTTGCGGGTGTGCTTCACTTTATTGTTGCCGGACGTACAGCAGTTCTCCAGGTATTTGGTGTACTGCTCGGGAGTGAGTATCTTCTTGATGTCGGCGAGCTTCTGGGCCTGCATCTGCTGGGCCTGCTTGCGTAACTCGCTCCTGGCGGCGTCGTTGCGCTCCTTGTTGTCCTTCTTCTGCTTGGACAGGTCGCGCTTCTGCGCATCGTACTTCTGGTTCAAGGCCTGAATCTGCTTCTTCTGGGCGTCGGTCAGGTTCAGGTTGGCGAAGGGGCAGTTCTTTTTGCAGTCATAGCTGCCGTCACCCACTACGCACTGAGTCTGGTTGCAGTCGGCTGCGGGGACGCACTGAGTCTGGTTGCAGTTGGCGGGTACGCAGTTGTTGTTGTTCTGTGCGGTCGCTGCGGCCGTGCCGAGAGCGAGCATGCACGCTATTCCTAATACAATTCTTTTCATTGCTTTGTTTTGTTATCTTTTGTTGGTGTCGACGCGGTGCACTCGCGTCGGTTTTCAATGTTTAAGACTTGAATATTTGTCCAAGGTTTATGACATGCCGTTGATTTTAACTAATTTTGCAATTTGGAAATAGATATTTGGAAATGGAGATAGTATTGCTGACGGTCGGCAAGACCAGTATTGGATTTGTTGAGGAAGGGCTCAAGGAATACCTCGGGAGGCTGAAACGCTATGTGCCTTTCCGGCTGGAATGCATTAAGGACGTGAAGGGAGCGGGACAGTTGCCCCAGGAACGGCAGAAGGAATTGGAAGGCAATCAGATACAGGAGCGTCTGCAAGGTTCGGACCTGGTAGTGCTGCTTGATGAGAACGGCCGCGAATACACTTCGCGGGAATTCGCGGGCTGGATGGAGAAACAGATGGCCACCGGACGCAAACGGCTGGTGTTTGTCGTCGGTGGCCCTTATGGATTCTCTCCGGAGGTCTACGCCCGTGCGGATGGCAAGGTATCCTTGTCAAGGATGACTTTCAATCATGAAATGGTACGACTGTTCTTTGTGGAGCAGATCTACAGGGCCATGACTATTCTTCGTGGCGAGCCCTATCATCACGATTGACGCGTGCGGCGCGTGCTTCCTTGGCTTCCCTGTATTCCTTCAGGTTCTGCGGTCCCTTGTATCCCAATGGCCTGAAGAACCTTGAGAGTCTAGGAATCATGGAGATGCATACCAAGAAAGCCATTATGGCCAGGTAGATCATGACGATGTTGTCCAGAGATCCCTTCCCGTCAGGAACGAAATCGTTCACATCGGACATGGTGTCCGGGGTCGAGAAGTATTCCTCGTTAAGAGCAGTCAGGGTGGATTTCCACTTGATTCTTCCGTTGTCCAGATACACGACAGATGGATTTCCTCGCGCCAGTTCCTTGATTGAGGTGTCGTCGGCCGTGTAAATGTCGTATCTGGGCATGGACAGGTCCTCCCAGTCGGCGATGTTGCCGGAATGGGACGCTATGACAGCCACAAGACGGATGTCATGGGCCTCTGCCCAGTCGTAAAGCATGTTGATCTTGTAGGTAGTGGCCGCGGAAACCTCCTTCAGCGATGGAATCAGCAGGAGGAACTCGCCCCCCTCGGGGTCCAGGGCGTCTTCAGTGGCGTCTTCGGCTCCATCCTTGTCCAGTACGCTGAAGCCATGCCCTGATTCCTGCTTTGCCTCCGGATAAGGCAACTCCTTGCGTGATACGAATGTCCAGCCATCCTCGTCAAGTGGAAGATTATCTTCGGTGAACTCCTGCTCCACGCCATTCCTGCTGTAGGTGAAGGTATACCGCGGACCCTCGTCGGACTGTGATTCATCCACAATGCTGACTCCTGTCTTGAACGGACGGAAGTCGATCATGGGCTGGATGTTGTAGCCATACCAGCAGACGCAGAACAGAAACAGGGCTGTCGCTATGGATGCTATCCATTGGAATGCCGGCGTGACGATGCAAGGGACCTTCTTATTGTATCTAAGCAGCCAGATTATCCCGGCGGTCAGCGCGACGTTCTTCCAGAAAGTGCCCCAATTGGAGATGATATATGCGTCGCCGAAACATCCGCAGTCGGCTACAGGATCCGATATGGCTATCCACAGCGTCAACGGCAGCATGACAACCATGAACAGGAGGGCCAGGACGGAGTTGGACCGCCTGTAGCATCCCAGCAGCATGAATATGCCGATCATGAATTCCAGGATGCATAGCGCGAAGACTCCAACCGCAATCAGGTTGTGCGACATGGGTATGCCCAATGCACCAAGATACTCGTCGAATTTGTAGACCGTACCCCAGGGGTCGATCCCCTTTACGAATCCTGAGAACGTGAATACCGCTCCGGTGACAAGACGTATGGCCCATGTCAGGGCTACGATCCACATTGGGGTATTCTCCTTGGGCGTAGGAGCTGGACCCGGATTCTCAGAACTTAAGCTTGATGATGGCGAAGATTGCATAGTTGATCATATCCATATAGTTTGCCTCGATGCCCTCGCTGATCAGGGTTCGTCCGTCATGCCCTTCGATTTCCTTGGTGCGCAGCAGTTTCTGCAGGATTATGTCGGTGAAACTGCTGACGCGCATATGACGCCATGCTTCGTCGTAATCGTGGTTCTTGTCTGTCATCAATGCGGTGGCCCGGCGAATCTGTTCGTCGTAGAGTCTGATGGCTTCCTCTTTGCCGATAGGCTCGCCAGGTCCAAGATCCATCTGGATCAAGGCGATGACGCAATAGTTGACAATGCCGATGAATTCCGGTTCGATGCCCTCGTTCACGGCCGCTCGTTCGATGCCTTTCTCCTCCAGCGATCGAATCCGGCGTGCCTTGATGTAAATCTGATCCGTCAGGCTGATGGGGCGCATTATACGCCACGATGTGCCGTAATCCTCCAGCTTCTTGCTGTAGATGTCACGGCACAACGTTATGGCTTGCTCAAATTGCTTTGCAGTGTCAGGTGTGTTCATTGTGTTTTACTCTTTGAGCTGCAAAGTTACAACAATTTTTTTATTCGTAACGCATCGAGATGATGTCCCAGTCGATAATATCCCATAGTTTATGCAGGTATTCAGCGCGACGGTTCTGGTAATCCAGATAATAAGCGTGTTCCCAGACGTCGAAAGTGAGCAGGGGACGCAACCCTTCGGTCATGGGATTGCCGGCATTGCCTGACTGGATAATCTGCAGATCTCCGTTCGAATCGGCCGCCAGCCATACCCATCCGGATCCGAACAGTGTCGCACCTGCATCCTCGAATTTCTTCTTGAACTCGTCGAAACCGCCGAATGCGGCTTCGATCTTGCCGCGCAACGTTCCGTTCGGCTCCTTCAGTCCGTAGGGTGAGAACTGGAAGAAATAGAATATGTGGTTCCAGGCCTGCGAGGCGTTATTGAAGAGTTTTCCGTCGCTCTTGACGATGATGTCCTCCAGGGACATGTCGGCGTAAGGTGTTCCTTCAATCAGTTTGTTGAGCGTGTCGATGTATGCGCGCTCATGTTTGCCATAGTGGTAGTCTATGGTTGTCGGGGAGATGGCCGGCTGCAGCGCATCGATTGAATAGGGAAGACGAGGCTGTTCAAATTTCATAACGCATTATTATTATCAGTCTCCAAATGTGGAGGCTTCCTGATGGTTCAACAATGAAAGGCGGCGGGAGGTTCACTCCCGCCGGTACGTTCATCCGTCACGCGTATGAATGTAGGCCCGGAATCAGGAAGTTCGCCCCGAAATAAGTGAAAATCACCGACAGTACGGCGCACAGAAGATAAATGTTCAGAACCTTCGGATTGGCGAACGTATGTTCTCGTATCCGGCGTCCGTCGGATACTGTGGTCCGGATCCGTATGCAGGTCCTGTGCATCGGTATGGCGTAGATGATCATCGTGACCAGCGCGCAAGTCTCTTTGGGGTCCCAACCCCAGTAACGTCCCCATGACTGGTTGGCCCATACGGCGCCGATGAATATTCCGGCGGTAAGCAGAAAGACTGCCGGAACGAGAAGGACTGCATTGACGCGGGCAAGCCTCCGTTCCAGATCGCCTCCTTTTAACAGAGCGACCGCCGCCAACACAGCCATGAGAAGGAACAGGACGTATGAGCACATCACTACCATCACATGGATTGTCAGCAGTGGAGAATCAAGTACGGGGGTCAGCGAGGCTATCTGGGGAGTTTTTGATGACATTGCCGCGACAAACGTTGCAAAGGCGGCCACAATCATTGATGCGCCTCTGATCAGAAGTCCACGGGATACGAGCGAACCGAATGCTGCACAGAATGCCATGAACAGCATGGTCTCGCACCCATTGGACAAAGGCCAGTGTCCTCCGATCCAGCCACGCAGGGTCAACACGGCGCATAGCCAGATTACGGCAAGCAACTCCATGATGAACAATGCGACTGACATGCGTTTACGACGTGATTCCGAACAGACATGACTCAGAGCCAGAAACAGCCCGAATGCACCTGCAAGCAGCATTACAGCAGCACCGGGCGCCAGCCGGACGAAACCGTTATAGAAGAGTTCTGCATGGAATCGGCCGTCGGATGGAAGTGTGTATGGTCCGGCGTATTTCCTCTGTCCGTTGACCAGTGATGTCAAAGCCATGTTGGCGGCGCGGTTTTGTCCGTGCATCAAAAGATTCTTGATATCGGTAACTGCCTTGTTCATGAATACCCATTGTTCCAAAGGGATCTGAGAAGGCTTGCGTTCTGTGAGGGAAAGCCATTCCATACGTCCGGCGGACGTCCTATAAGGGAAAAGCCTGAACGCCCTTCCTGTACCCAGCCATTGTATCAGGGCACGTCGTTCGGTCTCCTCTTTCTTGTCTTTACCGTCAGTATTCCGGATATGAGACCCGTTATAATCCTTAATCCAGTCATCATAGTAAAACATCCATCCTGCCAGTATCTGTTCTGGAGTCATGCCTTTATACGTACGGCTGCCGTACAGTTTGGACGCTATGTCTATTGCCATAGTCTGCACAGGACAGACCCGGTCGTTCCAGTATACATAGACTTTCCCGAGATTGCGAGCCAAAGGCCTTTGCATGGTTGGAAGCTCTGTGTCTGAGGCGTGGGCAGAGATCGAGATGAAAAGCAGAATAACTAAAGGTGTGGCTTTTTTAAGCGCCTTCAGAAGAGACCTCCATACCGTTTTCTTCTGGAAGAAGAAGCCAATCAGGCCAATGCCTAGAAGTGCATATCCGGTATAGGTGATTCCGATTCCCCATGGATCATGGCTGACCGAAAGTGTGGAAGTGCCGGGTCCCATTCCGGACTGGTAGAAACGCCAGCCGTCCATCACCGCAATCCTGTTCATGGCAACGGTTACATCGCTTCCATTGATATTGAGGAATGACTTGAAGTCCATGGGGGTTGTGGTACCAGGATAATATATGACTTCCGCGCTGTCAAGGCGGACCATGAATGGGAATGATCCATCGCTTGGTCCTGAGCAAGGTGCGAAACAGTCGGTGTATTCTCCGTCGTGGAGCGATACGCTGCCTTGGATGCCGCAGAAATGGGTTACAAGAGCACCCGCCACGATGATGGCGAGTGCTATGTGAATCAGTAATGTAAAGGGAGTCTTCGTCATTGTCGTTAGATTGCGTCAACAAATCTGATGACAGCGTCACGGTCGGCCTTGTTGAGTTTTCGGAAAGATTCTATGGATTTCCGGGCATCGGAGTTGGGTGAGTAGCCATGCCACATTATCGCTTCCATGGTGGTGCGGGCACGGCAGTCGTGCATGCGGTCGGCTGTGGCCGAACCGGTGACCCGTTGATGCAGTCCCCGGCCCCACAACGGGGTGGTGCGGCACCATCCGCCTCGGATGTCGTTTTCCATCAAGAGTTTGTGCTGTACCATATCAGTGTAAGGCCAGATTTTCTGATAGGGATATGTGGGCAGTTGGCCTTGCTTGAAGAACAGGTTGGGGTCGACCAGGACATCGGGGCCTGTAGTCCATGAGGGACGGTGACAGTAATCGCATCCGATCTCAGCAAAAAGCTCGCGTCCACGCTGTACCTCGGGATCATCCACGTCACGGACAGCAGGAACGGCCAGTCCACGGTGCCATACCATCAGGTCGGTATACTCCTGGTCAGACATTTCGGGATCAAGGTCTTTGGCCGTAAGGTATTTCTTGATGCGTTCCTCTATTGTTCCTGTCCACCATTCAGGATGTTTTTTCTGCGGATCAATACGCTGGATGTATTCCTCGAATCCAGCCTGTACCTGCGGATCCCTGGAGGAATATTCGGCATAGGTCCCGGCTGCATCCAGATAATGATAGCGGCGGTCTGAACGTGTCACATTTGTGATGTTCCATATTGCGTTCGCTCCCGCTGCGTCCTGCAGCGGCCCGCGGGACAAGGCATATGTAAACCTGCGCGCATATTTTGTGCCGTCACCCTGAAGGCTGTTGGAATACATGCCCGTCCATTGTCCGTTGGCGTAGAACGCGGGATTGAATCCGTTGGTCATGTAGCCGTCCTTCTCCTCTTTCTGATACTGTGCCAGGATATCTTCCTCTGTTATAGCGTCCAGCAGGCCGGTACCGTAAATGCCGATTGTGGATTCGAGCTTGACCGCATATGGGGTAGGAAGCTTATACCCCTGGTTCACCACATAAATGGCGTTCTCCGGCATGTAGACTTCGGGGTACTGCAGACTGTAGGTCTCTCCGTCATCGAACCGGTTGCCCCATTCATCGGTCGCGTTCACCCAGCGTACATTGATCTTGCTTTCGTCCACCGGGGCTTTGAAAGGAGCCACGGCGTGTCCCTGCGGCATGCCGGCAAGCCATGGAACGTATCCTTCCGTATCAGGAGTGTACACAACCAGAAGGCATCCGTTGCCTGGATCGGTGGTCTTGAATGAGCCTTCAGGTACCCTCTGGCCGTGTCCGTAGCCGGGATGGCAGTGCAGACATGAAGTGCGTATGTAGACAGGTCCGAGGCCTGAACGCACACCTGTCTGGTTAGCCATGAACGGCTTCTCGAAAATCGCCTCGCCATTCTTGAACTGTTGGTACATCCCTTGTTCCTCCACGGCGGGCGTGGGTTGCTCGAACGCGTTGGATGTGGACAGACAGGTGGTTCCCAGTTTGCCGCCGGCGTAGTACCAGTCCGGCATGCTCTTGTCCACATCGGGTTCGTCTGTGATTTCATCGTCAGAGCATGCCGGCATTATAGCCAGCATGCCCATAATGATGAAGATATCTGCTGTCTTCTTCATAAGTCAGGTCTGTTTATCGCTTTTATTGCAACTTTGGATTCATTCTCTGTTGATGACATTAACAGTTTCCTCCAGAACGTCCACCAGGTCGGAGCAGGCCTGCGAGGCGGCTCTGGCGAGGGGGTTGTTCGTGGAGTTCTTTGCAAAAGGTTCCGGAATGGCCTCGATTTGTCTGATTGCGTAGGTGATGGCTGAGCGTAGCCTGTTGTCCAGTTCGGGATTCTTCGACTTGACGTAGTCGCTGAGGCAGTCATCGCCCTGTACGGAACCAAGATAGGAATTCTGAATGGACCTGATGTTATCCGCGAAATCCTCGATGGAGTTGAGTGAGTAAGGAGACTCGATGTAGTTTTTGTCCTCGTCGGAACTTCCGGACAATGGACGTCCTATCTTGGTGTTGCCGACCTCATCGGCTATGTCGATGCATCCTTGCAGGATTTCTTCCGCCACTTCCTGATAGGTCTTGTAACGAGACCCAGCCTGACGTGCGTTCTTCATCTCCCAGCCGTATTGCTCGCCATAATCCAGGTCGGCGTCCTGGAGGATGGCTTTTTTCTTGTCACTGACATTGTCGCTTCCGGCCCAGCAGGCCTCCAGACAGACGCACTGCTGGCACAGATCATCAGCCACCGCGCAAAGATATTCAAGTTCCTCGGCAGTGTAGTTCAGGGAATGAACCTTGCTGGAATCCTCATCGGCAGTGAGTTCGAATAGCAGATACTCCACAGCGTGGAATCCGATCAGCCCGTAGCCGCCGTTGTTTTCAAGCGACCAGTTCTTGCCGGACCGGATATCGGCGAGCAGACTGTTCATGGCGGCTTTGTCCAGTGGCCAGGAGTCGATATGAGGGTCGATATTGTGATTTCCGGCAGGGCCGAACAGGAATGCCTCAGACAGCTCCCACTGCCTGCGGGATTCCTTCCAGGCTCTGCCCGCGGCTTCCACGTCATTGCTGCTGAGCGTGCCAGCCGCGTGTTTGTCACGGATGGCGTGGCAGAGGTCCTGCATCTGTACCGCGGCATCAGCCATTCGGGAATAGGTCGGAAGAACGGTATGGTCCACATAATCCTCCGCTACCTTCTGCAATGTCTGCTCCTTTGTCGACAACTCGGCGTTGTTGTCAGGGTCGTTGCTGTCGCCGGAGCACGCTGTGAGTGTCAGAGCGGCGACTCCGATTGTAAGATACTTTAATACTCTCATGTCTTGCTTTGTTGTATTGAACTTATTGCTTTATTTGAACCATCCGACATACGCTACCCCGAGTGATACGGAGGGTTCGTTGTTGTATTTTCTGTCAAGTATGCCATATGTATACTCCCCTTTGATTATGACTTGCCTGATAGGATACCAGTTGAATCCCGCTGAGATCTTATTACGTCTGCACCATTCCAGAGAGGACACGCCGTGAGTCTTGAACATTGAATTCAGATAGTCATATCGGGCGAACACATAGAACTTCTGTTTCTGATTGACCAAGGTTGGATTCAAGGAAAAGAAGTCATATCCGGCCTCGATTCCAGCGCACATGGCGTCCGACGCCACTTCCTGCCGTTTTGATGTGGAGTTCTTTGGCATCCGGATGTTGAAACTCGATATATGTCCGGCATCGGACAGGTGTCCGTAATCGAAATACCCTCGGGCTATGAAATTATGGGCATTGTATGCGAAATCGAACGACCCGATTGAAACTGTGCCATGCACTCCGTCGTTGGCCGACGATGATGTGGGATACAAAGTGTTGCGGAAAGAATTGCCGACATATCCACTTAGACTGAGTCGTAATCCGGGGAAGGAGTAATTATCAATGCGTGCGCAGGCTGCAAAGGTGTTTGCGATCTTGAATTCAAACGGTGAGGCCGAGCCGTCGTGTATCCATGACTGATTGCCGAAACGCTCTGAATCCAGTCCGGGCATGAACATCAGTTGATACCCCCATTTCCCGGCTCGTCCCAGAACCGATATTGATACTTCTCGCCATGTGCAAGGCATTATTGTATTCTCTCCTTCGGGACGGTAGACACCGAAGAACTGGTTGGGCTCGTGACGGGCGTTTGTGCCACCCACAGGTATTATCTGAAGACCAGCCCGGACCTTTAACTGTGGGAAAAACTCCTTTTGTATGTAGAACTGCTCAAGGTTGACTTCGCCCCCGCGTTCAACCTCAGTCTCGTACTCGCCTGCTTCCTCGGTCTCGATTTCTACGGCGCTCTCTACCCCGCCGTGTTCAAATTCAATTTCCGAAGACATGGACCACCCTTTGCCGAAATCATAACCAAGATAGATCACCACATGCGGAATGTCAAACCGGCCATGCTTTTCATTCTTGAAGTTTTCGGGTTGTGTGTACCTCAGATAATTGTCGCTGTAAAAGTATCGGGAATACACGGCCTCGCCGTAACCGCCGACATGCAGACGGTCCCATGCGGATATTTTCTTATTGACCTCCTCAACGGTCGCCGTATGCTCCCGGATGTCGTTGCCGACTGGATTCTCTTCGGCTGATGCGGGACATACAGTCACTATTGCCGATGCCAGTGCGATTAATGTCTGTGATTTCATTGTCATTGTTTTTTCAGGGAAGATCGGTTTCTGTTACGAAGCCAGCTTCATTTGAATTTCACGGTGCAAAATTACATTCAACGTCATTTCTGTCTCTTATACACATCTCCGAGCCCA
>ENA-OYXU01000546-OYXU01000546.1-human-gut-metagenome-genome-assembly--contig:-NODE-546-length-14651-cov-5.222801_pt1 | contig 14651 bp, 13 predicted proteins | sample MGYA00243243_ERZ653435 | MGnify/ENA primary metagenome ERZ653435 (study PRJEB26926, sample SAMN06165113) | human gut metagenome | biome: ENVO:00009003; feature: ENVO:2100002; material: ENVO:00002003... | reverse complement strand
AACCGCAACGCAAGTACGCCGTAAACGGAGTGTAAGGAGGGCCTAAAGGCAAGTCAAGGGCACAAAAACAGTATGTCAATAAGGCAAAAATGGTATTATCGCGTTTCTATTTCGCGAAAAAAGAAATGTTAAATTTTACGAAGAAAACGGACAAAAGAGGGATGTTTCCCTTTTGTGAAAGTGTATCAAAATGCAAAAATGTTCCTACTAAGCACAATTTGACACGGCCTCTTTTCACGAGGGAAGTGAAGCGCTGGTGGGGTGTGGAATGGGCTGTAGGCTTATTGTCCCTTTGAATTATTGTGAAATGAACGTGTAATTTTTGTTGTTATTATGTGCAAAAGATGGGTTAATAATCTTTTTTTGCACATTTATTGCCTGTATTTGAATTGTTTTGATTAATTTTGTTGTTGCTAAAATAAATAGAATCTTTCGGACGATATAAATTTCATTTACAAATAATTCAAAACCAATTAGTTTAAAACAAAATCAATTAATTTATGAAGAAGATTTTTACTTTGATTGCTGTTGCGCTTTGCGCAATGGGTGTTGATACACAAGTTGTTCAGGTTCCGGTGGAATTTGAGGAGGGTACAGAAAGTTTGCCTGGCGGTACGGTGTTGGCAGATAATGATTGCTTCACTGCAACCACGGTCTTTACCGCTTCGACAGGCTCCAGTAGCTATGTATATGCAGATGAATCTTCATTTGAGAATTGGGTACAACTTCGTGTTGATAAGGATCCTTCTGAGGAGAATGTCAACGGAACGGAGAAAGATGCTTGTACTCCGGTGGTGATTGTGGCAAAAGCAAATGCTATTTTGAATGTGTACGTGCGTACAGGAAACAACAAGACTGCAAATCTTTTCGACCAGTCTACCTTCACGGCTCTTGATAAGACAGAGAGTTTTGTTGAGGATGGAAGCAATAACCGTTGGACCTGGACTTGGAATATAGAGGCCGGTAAAACTTATGTGCTTACAGAGCGTGGCGGAACCGGTCGACTTTCTGGTTTTTCTTATGAGATAAAGTCTGGTGACACTGATGGCATCAATACTGTTGTTGCCGGTGAAACAAATGGTGATACGTCTGTATACAACCTTGCCGGACAGAAAGTGAACGATGCTTTCAAGGGTGTTGTTGTGAAGAACGGCAAGAAACTTGTTCAGAAGTAATCGCTTTCCGATTCAATATCAGTTTATTACACTTGTGAGGGTGTGCCAAAAATGCAATAGAAACACATAGTAGGGACATATTCTTGTATTTGTCCGACCGTAACATATTGATATTCAATGGCTGTTTTGCGGACAAATACAAGAATATGTCCCTACTATGTGCGTGAACCTTATTTTGACACACCCTCACTTTCATTTTCATGGCACCCCGGTCACTCCCGGTATTACATAAGAACGGGGCGGATTGCTGTCAGAGATTCTCGGTGAAGAATCTTTCTATCGAGCCGAAAGGTATTATGTCCTTGCGGTCGTAAAGGTCGGTGTGGCTCGCACCGGGAATAACCATGAAAATCTTGTTGTTCTCACGGCCGGGGACGACGGTCAGCCGCTTGTAGGCATCGCTTCCGAAATAGAGCGAATGGGCCTTCTCGCCGTGCAGAATCATCACGGCGCTCTCAATCTCTCCGGCACGGCTCATCAGCGGGAAGTTTATCCACGGGATTTCAGACGTGGCGTTGCGGCCTCCGTTGGAGTTGAGCGACCGTGTGTGATAGCCGCGCTGGGTCTTGTAGTAGTCGTAGTAGTCGCGGAGGAACTTCGGCGCATCCTCCGGCAGCACGTCGGGCAGGCCGCCGCCGAGCTTAGGAGTGCCGTTGCGGTAGTCCTCTGTGCGCTGTGCCGACAGGCGCTCGCGGATGGCCTTGCGCGCCTCGGCGTTGTCGTCGGCGTCGAAATAGCCGTTGGCGCTCACGCGGCTCATGTCGTACATAGTTGAGGCCAGCGTGGCCTTGATGCGCGTGTCGGCCGCCGCGGCGTTGATGGCGATGCCGCCCCAGCCGCAGATGCCTATGATGCCGACCTTTTCAGGGTCTACATCCGAATGGGTGACGAGGAAGTCTACCGCCGCGCTGAAGTCCTCGGTGTTTATGTCGGGCGAGGTCATGTAGCGCGGTGTGCCGCCGCTCTCGCCGGTGAACGACGGGTCGAAGGCTATCGTGAGGAAGCCGCGCTCCGCCATCTCCTGCGCATATAGTCCGGCGGCCTGCTCCTTTACCGCTCCGAAAGGACCGCACACGGCGATTGCCGGCAGCTGTCCGGCCGCTCCTTTGGGTTTGTACATGTCTGCCGCGAGGGTTATGCCGTAGCGGTTTACGAACGTGACCTTGCTGTGGTCAACCTTGTCGCTTTTCGGGAACGTTTTGTCCCATTCCTTTGTCAATGTCAGTTTCTCCATAATATTCTTGTTTTCGTTATGTCTGTTTCCTGCCGGATTCATTCCGTATACGCCTGCCGCTATCGACAGGAGCACTAAGGTCAAAATCTTCTTTGTCATGATGCGTGGCTTTTTTACTGTTTTGCGAATGGCGAGGCTACTTCTTCGTCGGTTGCCTCAAGGAGGAAGAACACGGGGCGCAGTCCGTCGTTGCAGCAGCTTATGGCTGTACCCGGTTTGCGTATCCAGTCGTTGAACCAGAACTGTCTTGCACCGTTGGCCAATGCAAATACGTATTGGTGGATAGACCGCCATGCTCCGTCACACATGCCTTCCGACTTTGACGCTCCGGCATAGAACACATCACCGACGTTCATACACGGGCAGGGCGTGATGCCCTCCACTCCGTATTCACGTGCCAGTTCCTCATTGAAATCTTTTCGGATTACTGTAATCTTTACCTTTTTCATATATCTGTTGTTTCTAAATATTCTGTTCCGTAGGAGGATTATGGTGCAAAATTACACAAAGAGCCTCACAGCGCAATTACTGTGAGGCTCAATCATTATTATTAAAAAGGTCATTCAGCCATTTTGTGTTAAAACGGCTGTCGGGGACATGCCGAACTCCCGCTTGAAGGCGGTGGAGAAGTGGGACGGATTGCGGAAGCCCACTTCGGCATAGACATCGACAACCTTCTTTCCTCCGGCGTTCATCAGTTCGTATGCCCTCTCCAGCCTTTTCTTTATGAGCCATTTCTCCGGTGTCAGCTCGCTTATCTTCTTGAAGTCGCGCTTGAACGTGGCAAGGCTGCGCCCAGTGTAGTGGGCTATCTCCTCGATGCTCAGGTCACATGTGAAGTTCTCCTCCATAAATCCGAGGATGTCTATCTTCCACGGTTCGTTAAAATCAAACATGGTGGAGATGAACCTTTCATCTATCGCGAGCAGGGCCATCAGTCCCTCCTGAAGTTTCAGCTCCATGAAGTTGTCCCTCGGCTTCACGTCGGGGTCGAAATAGGGAGTCATTGAGGCAAAGAGACTGGAGAGCTCCACGGTCTTCGGCAGTTTTATCACACCGCCGTCCAGCTTTCCCGCCGTCGTCCGCACCTTGTTCAGCGACAACTTAGTGTACATCTCCCTGAGAAAGCTGCGGGTGAACATGAGGAACACGCCGCAATAACGCTCGCCGCCGTATGTCTTCTTGTACATCGTTATGCGGTGGTCGCGCGGAATGAACACGCACTCGCCTTTGCGCACATGTATCTTCCCGCTGCCGTTGTCCAGTATCATCTCGCCCGAATAGACATAATTGAGCGCATACTCGCGCGAACGGTGTATGCACCCGCTCACGTCGTCGTAGAAGAAGCTGTAGAACACATTGTTATAATTGAATATCAGCTTCATCGGGCCAAGGTTCTCTTCCTGATTTATTGCCATAAGTCTCTCTTTCCTCGAATCTTTAAATGTTGGGATTGGAATATACCAAATGCAAATATATATAAAAATCCCGAATTATAAGCCAGTCGAGACAAAGAATATCCTCACTCCCGGTATTCCGTCGGATTCAGTCCCAAATTGCGCTGCACATAACGGCTGAAATAGGCGGGCGACGAGAATCCGAACATATCGGAGATGCGGACGAAAGTCAGCGATTTGTCGCGCAGCAGACGGGCAATGTCGAGGGCGGTGTAGCGGTTTATCCAGTAGTTGGCCGCATATCCGCTCACCTTCTTCGACACCTCCGACAGGTATTTTGACGTGACGCAGAGACGGTCGGCGTAATACGATACCTCGCGATGCCGGCGATAGGTGCCGTCTTCCAGCATGGAGAGGAACCGGTTCATAATTGCAGCACTCTGGGTGGAGATGTCCGTCTCGTCGTAAAGATGTGAATGAAAATCGAAGAAATCGAGGATGAGCATCTGCACGGCGGCGATGAGCATGTCGCGACGGAAGTGGTGGCCGGTGTCGCCGAGGCGCTGCTCCACCATACGGAAGTCGCTGCGGCACACTTCCTGCTGCTCCGGCGTGAGATGCATCACGGGGTTAAGGAAGAGGGCAAGCTGCCCTTTTGTTCCGTAGTTGCTCTGTGGCGTACAAAGGCTTATGAAATCCGAAGCGATATAGATTATCTTCACTTTGAAATCGGCCGAAGGCTGCATCCACTCTATCAGCTTGCCTTTGCGCACAATCATGAGGTCACCCTCACTCAACTCAAATTCCCGCCCGTTGAACGCAAACCGACAGAAACCTCCTGTACATAAGGCATGAACCAGATATTCACTACAACAGTCGTCATTGCAGAAAAAGCTGTAGTTGTCACCTCTCAAATGTTGCAGCGAATCGGCTACAACGATATTCTTCTGTCCTTCCATCGCCAATCTCTTTCTATTAATGATTGCAATTTTTCTCCGCATCTGCAAAGATACACGTTTCAAACCACATTAAGGAAAAAACCACAGATTGATTCATCATTTTTACCGTTCCGGTTGGATATTTCCAGTTGGATACATTCGTCTGCAAAGTTCTTGGAATCAATAACAATATCAATTTTCCATCACGGCGTCAAAAAGCTTGCAAAAGCCACCTGCCATACAAAATAATTTTGTAACTTTGGCCTCGGTAAGCATAACGTTTTTTGTTTATATGTCAATCATCAAATCAGCAATTCTGACACTTATAATGTCTGCTCCGGCAACCAGTGCTGTCGGCGGGACGGACACGTATGTAATAAATCCGTCTGTAACATACCAGACCATCGACGGTTTCGGAGCTTCAGACGCATGGAGTATGCGCTTCATCGGACTTATGCCTGACACGATGCAGTGTAAAGTGGCAGATTGGCTGTTCAGCACCGGCAATGCTCCCGACGGCACACCCGGCGGTATCGGACTAAGCATCTGGCGCTTCAATATCGGAGCAGGAAGCGTGGAGCAAGGAGATGGCAGCAAGATAAACAATGCCACAAGAACGGAGTGCTTTTTATCGGCCGACGGCACATACGACTGGTCCAAGCAACTTGGACAGAGGAGATTCCTGAAACTGGCCAAAGAAAGGGGCGTTCCCTGCCTGCTCGGCTTCCTGAATTCGCCTCCCGTATTCTTTACTGAAAACGGACTGGCAACCAATACGGGCAGAGGCGGCGATTACAATCTGAGGGAAGACAAATACGGTGGTTTCGCAAGATTCATGGCCGATGTCGTTACCGGACTGGAAGAGCACGATGGCATACATCTCGACTATATATCGCCACTCAACGAACCTGACGGCCACTGGAACTGGCAGGGGCCGAAACAGGAGGGAACGCCTGCCACCAACAGGGAGATTGCCCGTGTAGCCCGCTTGCTTGACAAAGAGTTCTGCAACAGGGGCATTGATACGAAAATCATAATTCCGGAGTCTTCCGACTATCGCTGCATGATGTCCACCCACATGACCGACTGGCAACGCGGTTATGAAATACAGTCGTTCTTTTCGCCGGACAGCACAGACACCTATGTGGGCAACCTCACCAATATGCCCCGCCTTATGGCCGGCCACAGTTACTGGACCAACACTCCGGTAGAGACAATGAAGCAAACCCGCATCGCACTGAATGACACGCTGAAGAAATACGGTGTCGATTTCTGGCAAAGCGAAGTGTGCATAATGGGTAATGACGAGGAAATAGGCGGAGGCAACGGGTACGACCGCACGATGAAGACCGCCCTGTATGTCGCCCGCATGATTCATCACGACCTTGTATATGCCAACGCCCGCAGCTGGCAATGGTGGAGAGCCGTTGGCGGTGATTACAAAGACGGCCTGCTGCATCAGTATAAGGACAAGGAGACAGGCAATGACAATATTGTCGACTCAAAACTCTTGTGGGCTTTGGGAAACTACAGCCGCTTCATCCGTCCGGGTGCTGTCAGAATCGACATTTCCGAAGTGGACAAATCGGGCAATCCCATGTCCGACAGCGTCACCGACCCTTACGGTCTGATGCTGTCGGCCTACAGAAATATCAATGGTTCCATCGTGCTGGTCGCAATTAATTATTCGGATGCGGCCAAAACGTTCTGCGTGGATTTACCTTCGGCAGACCACAAATTTACCAAACTGTATCAAACCTCAGATGCTGAACATGACAATCTCTCATTCAAGGCTGTATCTGTAAAGAACAAACAGCCTGTTGAGATTCCCGCCAAATCAATAATAACCATTACTGAATAGACTCCATATTCCACAGTCCGTTGACATAATTCCACAATTTGCGGTAGAACGGATGGCGGGTCATCGTGGCCACATCGCCGAGTATTATCAACTTCATGCGGGCACGGGTGATGGCCACGTTCATGCGGCGCAGGTCACGCAGAAAACCTATATCCCCGCGGTCGTTGGCCCGCACGAGCGATATGAGTATGACGTCACGTTCCTGTCCCTGAAATCCGTCGACGGTATTCACGGATATGTTACGGCGGAAAGGCTTGAAGAACTCCCGCTTCGCAAGCAGCCGGCGCAGATACTGCACCTGCGCACGGTATGGCGAGATTATGCCCACGTCAATACATTCGTCGAGTATGCGCTGACGGCCTATCCGCGTGAAGTAAGCCTCAAGACACTGCAACGTAAGTTCGGCCTCGGCCTTGTTTATGCGTCCGAAGGTTTCGCCGACGAACTCTTCACGATTGTCAAATGAAGAGGCTTCTTCACTCTTCACTCCATTTATGTCAATCCATTCCATCGGAATGTCGTAGTCAAGAATACCGCGGAACTTCACGTCGGGTGCCGACTCCACCATTCCGCCGTAGAACCAGTCGCTCGAGAAACGCATTATATCCTCGTTCATGCGATACTGTATCTTGAGCAGCGTCACCACCTCGGGCTTCTGCTCCACAATGCGCTCCATCAGCGTCTTCGCCAGTCCGCCGCGCATGGCCTCAACCGTCTTCACCGTAGGCGGCAGCTGACAATGGTCACCGGCCAAAATGACACGCGACACCCGCCGCATGGGAATCCAGCAGGCCGCCTCGAGAGCCTGCGCGGCCTCATCGATGAAGAGCGTGCCGAACTTCATGCCGTCAAGCAGCCGGTTGGCACTGCCCACGAGAGTGGAGGCTATCACGCGCGCCTCGCCGAAGAGACTGCCGTTGATGCGTATCTCCAGTTCCGTGGCACGCTCTTTCAGACGCTCCATCTTCTGATGCCACCGCTCGTCGCCACGGCGGCGGTTGGCCCGCAGGTCGCGTATGGCCTTACGCAAGGCCCACAGCTGCGGATAGTCGGGATGCGACTCAAAACGCCGCTCATAGGTGAAAGACAGCATCTTGTCGTTCACCTTCGTCGGATTGCCTATGCGCAAAACGCTTATGCCGCGGTCGACGAGTTTCTCGCTTATCCAGTCCACGGCCATATTGCTCTGCGCACACACCAGCACCTGACTCTCCCGCCGCAGCGTCTCGTAGATGGCCTCCACGAGCGTTGTCGTCTTGCCCGTGCCGGGAGGGCCGTGCACTATGGCCACATCCTTTGCCCTGAGCACCTCGTTGACGGCACGCTCCTGCGTGGCGTTGAGATACTGGAAGTGCATGGGCTGAAAGGTGAACGTCTCCGCCTTCTGCCCCGAGCCGAACAGGTCGCGCAGATAACCCAAACGTCCTTTGGCGTTGACGGCCCGGTCGAGTGCGTCGAACATTATGCGGTAGCTCGTCTCGTCAAACGCCAGCTGTACGCCGACGTTGTCGCGCCCCTGAATGTCGGCCACGCTGAAGCCGTCGGGCACAGTCACCACCATACGGTTGCCGTCGGCATAAGACACCGTCGACGATGTGCGCAGTGCGGTCACCTTTTGGCCGTCACCGCCGCCCGCGCCGCCTTTTCCGTCGCCGTCAAGAAAGAAGAAGGCTACCGGGCGGCCGAACTCGAAGTTATGTTCTATGTCGGTGTCTTCCTCGCGGAACACCTCCACTACAAGCTGGTTCAGCGAGTTGTAGTAGCTGCGGCCCACACGCACCGGATACCACGCGTCTCCGCGCTTCACGCGCCGCCGCATGCCGATGGCCTCAACCTGCCGGCCATATTCTTCCTTATCGGCCTTGTATTCTATTTCGAGCAGTTGCCTCTGCTTCAGCAACACTTGTATTGATGACAACATATAATCTGTTTATGTAAGGAGGGTGTATCAAAATAAGGTTCACGCACATTGTAGGGACATATTCTTGTATTTGTCCGCTCGTAACGTGTTGATATTCAATGACTGCTCGACGGACAAATACAAGAATATGTCCCTACCAAGCATCATGTAGCCATTTTGATATACCCTCTTTTGCGTTCCAATACAGGCCGTTTTGCGTTCCAATATAGGCTGTTTTACACGGCAAAAGCGGCACTTTCGAAAATCCCTCCGTGCCTCCGTTTTCTGACAAACTCTCTCTGTTTCTTTGCATTGCAAACACTCTGTGCGCCCGCACAACAAATATTTCTAAAAATATATCAATAAAAGTTTGCAAGGATGAAAAAAACTGATATATTTGCATCGTTATCCTGAAAACAATCTTTTTACCTTAAAAGGTACTAATACCTATTGAAGTATATGGAGCGACTGCCTGTGAAGGTCATCGCTTTATTTTTTTTAGAATGTAGCATGACTATATAATACAGGAGTTAAGAAGTTAAGGAGTTAAGCCGAATGTAGCATAAAGGAACGAAAGCACACATAATATAATATTAATTATTGTTAAACCGGATAACATTCCACATACGCACCCCACCGAAATCCATTAAAATATAGTAACTTTGTGGCCGATTTAGTCCGTGCAGGCTCAAGCAAGTGACGGCACAAAGCCGGTCCGCCTCGCCGGAAAACCGTTTAATATAATATAATGTACGCAATCGTAGAAATTAACGGTCAGCAGTTTAAGGCCGAACAGGGCAAGAAGCTCTTCGTTCACCACATCCATGATGCCAAGGAAGGCCAGGCTGTTGAGTTCGAGAAGGTGCTGCTGGTAGACAAAGACGGCACCATCGAGGTCGGTGCACCTACCGTAAACGGTGCCAAAGTAGTGTGTGAAGTGTTGAACCCGCTGGTCAAGGGCGACAAGGTCATCGTCTTCAAGATGAAGAGAAGAAAGGACTATCGCAAGAAGAACGGCCATCGCGCACAGTTCACAGAAGTAGAAATCAAACAAGTAATCGCTTAAAAATCAGGAGGAAGTAAGAAATGGCACATAAAAAAGGTGTTGGTAGTTCGAAGAACGGCCGCGAGTCAGCTTCACAAAGATTGGGCGTAAAAATCTGGGGCGGCCAGAAGGTAATAGCAGGCAACATCATCGTTCGCCAGCGTGGCACGAAGCACAACCCCGGCAACGGTGTGGGTATCGGCAAGGACGACACCCTGTACGCACTCGTTGACGGTGTGGTGAACTTCAAGCGCGGCCGTCGTGACAAGAGTATAGTATCGGTTATACCTGACGCACAAGCTTAAACCGAAGAGAAAAACAACACATAATTTATTCCAAACAAACAACAGAAGTCCTGTCCCTCCACACCGGAGCGGCAGGACTTCTGCCTTTGCCACACCACCCGCCATCTGCCGAAAGACCGGCAGGGATAAGGCGCGGGTACACTTTTTAACTTTAAACTATTTGATTTTGTAGCCAAAAGCATCATCTTTCACCATTTTTTCGTACCTTTGCATAATATTAATACGAAATTGAATTTAAATATAAAATATTATGCTTACACTCAAACTCATCAGTGAGGAAACTGAACGTGTGATTAAAGGCTTGGAGAAAAAGCACTTCAAAGGTGCCAGGGAAGCCATCGACAATGTGTTGGAAGCAGACAAGCGCCGCAAGGAAGCACAGGCAAAATCGGACAAGAACAAACAGGAGGCCAAGCAGATGGCCGCGCAGATTGGCGCGCTGATGAAGCAAGGCAAGAAAGACGAGGTGGAAGAGATAAAGGCCAAGGTGGCCGGACTGAAACAGGCCGACAAGACACTGGAGGAGGAAATGGCCCGGGCCGAGAAGGAGCTGACCACACTGCTCTGCTCGATACCGAACATACCCAACGACGACGTGCCCGAAGGCGTGGGCGCAGAGGACAACGTGGTGGTGAAGACCGGCGGCCCGATGCCCGATTTGGGCGAGGACGCCATGTGCCACTGGGACCTCTGCAAGAAATACAATCTCATCGACTTCGACCTCGGCGTGAAGATCACCGGTGCCGGCTTCCCCGTGTACATCGGAAAGATGGCACGCCTGCAGCGCGCCCTTGAGGCCTTCTTCCTCGAAGAGGCACGCAAGAGCGGCTATCTCGAAGTGCAGCCGCCGTACGTGGTGAACGCCGCCTCGGGCTACGGCACGGGACAGCTGCCCGACAAGGAGGGACAGATGTACCACTGCAACGAAGATGACCTCTACCTCATACCGACGGCCGAAGTGCCCGTGACGAACATCTTCCGCGACGTAATCCTCGACGAGAAGGAGCTGCCCATCAAGCGCTGCGCCTACTCGGGATGCTTCCGCCGCGAGGCCGGCAGCTACGGCAAGGACGTGCGCGGACTGAACCGCCTGCACCAGTTCGACAAGGTGGAGATTGTGCGCATCGACAAGCCGGAGCACTCCTACAAGAGTCTCGACGAGATGCTGGAGCACGTGGAGGGACTGGTGAAGAAGCTGGAACTGCCCTACCGCATACTGCGTCTGTGCGGCGGCGACATGAGCTTCACCTCTGCCATCTGCTACGACTTCGAGGTGTACAGTGCCGCACAGAAGCGCTGGCTTGAGGTTTCGTCCGTCTCCAACTTCGAGAGCTATCAGGCCAACCGCCTGAAGTGCCGCTACCGCAACGCCGAGACGAAGAAGACGGAGCTGTGCCACACGCTCAACGGCTCCGCCCTCGCCCTGCCCCGCATCGTGGCCACCATCATCGAGAACAACCAGACGCCGGAAGGCATCCGCGTGCCGAAGTGCCTCGTGCCCTACTGCGGATTCGAGATGCTTGACGGAAACAATTTTTAGGAGATTGAAGAGGCCGTATCAAAATCGGGTCCATACATATCGGTAGGGACATATTCTTGTATTTGTCCGCCAGATAATTGTTGACAACCAACAGTTACAGAGACGGACAAATACAAGAATATGTCCCTACTGTGCATATCATATCAGCTTTTTGACACATCCTCTTCCAAGTTTTCAACCTTCAACCTTCAACTTTCAAAATGTTTAAAGTTACAAGAAAAAAACGTTTCTCAGAGAAAGTATTTCTCTTCGAGATTGAGGCTCCGCTGATAGCAAAGAGCCGTAAAGCAGGAAACTTCGTGATTGTGCGCGTCGACGAGAAGGGCGAGCGCATGCCGCTGACAATAGCCGATGCCGATGTGGCAAAGGGCACGATAACGCTCGTTGTGCAGGAAGTGGGTCTGTCGTCGATAAAGCTGTGCCGGCTGAACGAGGGTGACTGCGTGGCCGATGTTGTAGGCCCGCTCGGCAATCCCACGCACATCGAGAAGTTCGGCACGGTGATATGCGCAGGCGGTGGCGTGGGCGTGGCGCCCATGCTGCCCATCATACGCGCACTGAAAGCCGCGGGCAACCGCGTGCTGTCCGTAATCGCCGGACGCAACAAAGACCTTATCATATTGGAGGACGAGGTGCGCGCGAGCAGCGACGAGCTTATCATCATGACCGATGACGGGTCGTACGGCGAGAAAGGCGTGGTGACCGTCGGCATCGAGAAGTTCATCAAGCAGGAAGGCCACGTGGACAAGGCCTTCGCCATAGGCCCTCCGATAATGATGAAGTTCTGCTGTCTGCTGACACAGAAATACGGCATACCTACGGACGTGTCGCTCAACACCATCATGGTTGACGGCACGGGAATGTGCGGTGCATGCCGCCTGACAATCGGAGGAAAGACGAAGTTCGTCTGCATCGACGGACCCGAGTTCGACGGTGCGCTGGTGAATTGGGACGAGATGTTCAAGCGCATGGGAACGTTCAAGCGCGCAGAGCAGGAAGAACTGGAACATTTTGAGGAACATGTGGCCGCGGCCGACCACGATCCCGCGGCCTCCCCCGGCCCCTCCAAAGGAGGGGAGAACGGTGCTTCCGTTGATAGTTCTGAAGTGAAGAAAGGGGACAAACCTGCGGCTTCTAAAGGGAATGACACAGTTGCATCAATAGATGAACTGACATCACGCGACGCACAGTGGCGCAAGGACTTACGTGCGGCCGTCAAGCCAAAGGAGCGCACGGCCATAGAGCGTGTAAAGATGCCGGAGCTCGACCCTGCATACCGCGCCACGACACGCACGGAGGAGGTGAACATCGGTCTTACGCCCGAGATGGCCATGACGGAAGCCAGGCGCTGTCTCGACTGCGCCAAGCCGAGCTGCGTTGAGGGATGTCCCGTGAACATCAACATACCGTCGTTCGTCAAGAACATCGAGCGCGGCGATTTCCTTTCAGCCGCCAAGGTGCTGAAACAGACCTCTGCCCTGCCCGCCGTCTGCGGCCGCGTCTGCCCGCAGGAGAAGCAGTGCGAGAGCCGCTGCATACATCTGAAGATGAACGAGCCGGCCGTGGCCATTGGCTATCTGGAGCGCTTCGCCGCCGACTACGAGCGCGAGAGCGGCAACATCTCCATTCCGGAGATTGCCCCGGCCAACGGCATGAAGATAGCCGTGGTAGGTTCAGGCCCGTCGGGACTGAGCTTTGCCGGCGACATGGTGAAGCGCGGCTATGAGGTGCATGTGTTCGAGGCGCTGCACGAGATCGGCGGCGTGCTGAAATACGGTATTCCCGAGTTCCGTCTGCCCAACCGCATCGTCGACGTCGAGATTGACAACCTGCGCAAGATGGGCGTGCACTTCGAGACCGACTGCATCGTGGGCAAGACCATATCCATAGAGCAGCTGGAGGCAGAGGGCTTCAATGGAATATTCGTAGGCTCGGGTGCCGGACTGCCCAACTTCATGGACATACCGGGCGAGAACCTCATCAACATAATGTCGTCGAACGAATATCTGACGCGCGTAAACCTGATGGACGCCGCCAATCCGACAACGGACACGCCGATGAACTTCGGCAAGCGCGTGATGGTTGTAGGCGGAGGAAACACGGCCATGGACTCGTGCCGCACGGCAAAGCGCCTCGGCGCCGAGGTGACCATCGTCTACCGCCGCTCGGAGGCCGAGATGCCCGCCCGCCTCGAAGAGGTGAAGCACGCACGCGAGGAAGGCATCGAGTTCCTCACGCTCCACAACCCCGTCGAATATATCGGTGACGAAAACGGAGCCGTACGGCAGGCCGTGCTGGAGGTGATGCGCCTCGGCGAGCCTGACGCCAGCGGACGCCGCCGCCCCGAACCCACGGGCGAGACAAAGACCATCGACGTCGATCAGGTTATCGTGGCCATAGGCGTGTCGCCCAACCCGCTCGTACCGAAATCGGTCGAGGGACTGGAGCTCGGCCGCAAGAACACCATCGTGGTTGACGACACGATGCGCTCGTCGCGCCACGACCTCTTTGCCGGAGGCGACATAGTGCGCGGTGGAGCGACGGTGATACTCGCCATGGGTGACGGACGCCGCGCCGCCGAAAACATGGACAGACAACTGACAGAGGAGAAAAACTGATGAACGGACTGTATACGGTAGCATTGCTCATACTAAGCAACGTGTTCATGACACTTGCCTGGTATGGGCATCTTAAATTGCAGCAGAACGGAACGTCGGCAAACTGGCCGCTCATGGGCGTGATAGCGTTTTCATGGGCAATAGCCTTCTTTGAATACTGCTGCCAGGTGCCGGCCAACCGCATCGGCTTCGAGGGCAACGGAGGCCCGTTCAGCCTCGTGCAGCTGAAGGTGATACAGGAGTGTATCAGCCTGATAGTGTTCGCGGTGATGGCCAATGTCATGTTTCAGGGACAAGACCTGCACTGGAACCACGCCCTCGCCTTTCTGCTGATAGTGTTCGCGGTGTATCTCGTTTTCATGAAATAGCGGCATGACGGCAAGTGGAGATAAAGAAAAACTTGAAAGGAGAATCGTAAAACGCTACAGGAAAGCACTCTCCGACTACAGTCTGCTGGCCGACAGCGACAAGATTCTCGTAGGGGTGTCGGGCGGCAAGGACTCGCTCTGCCTGCTGGAGATGCTGGGCAGGACGGCAAGGATATTCAAGCCTAAAATCAGCGTGGAGGCCATACACATAAGGATGGAGAACATAAGATACGAGACCGACACGGTACTGTCTCTTATGCACATCTGACG
>ENA-OYXU01000544-OYXU01000544.1-human-gut-metagenome-genome-assembly--contig:-NODE-544-length-14674-cov-5.197756_pt1 | contig 14674 bp, 10 predicted proteins | sample MGYA00243243_ERZ653435 | MGnify/ENA primary metagenome ERZ653435 (study PRJEB26926, sample SAMN06165113) | human gut metagenome | biome: ENVO:00009003; feature: ENVO:2100002; material: ENVO:00002003... | reverse complement strand
CCATCCGCCCACGGCGAGGTTGAAGAGGAAGAAAAACGGCTTCTGGAAATAATGTCCGGGGGCAAGCTCGGCATCGGAATATTCCACAGAAGTGGTGAAATAACGGGCGCGGCGCTTGGCGGCAGCCGTGAAGGCTTCGAGGTCGTAATACATCGAAAGGTTGTTGTCATCCCACTCAACGGTGATGATATGATACTCGTCGTTTGTGATGGGATTACTCTCGGGGGCAAGATACTCAATGGGTATTTGCTGGTGCTTTTCGGCACTGGCGTCGGGACCGTAGTGGAGTGTACCGCCGAAATAGCGGTCCTGCGTACCGTCCTTGATACCGTTGGCATGGCCCAGCTCCACAATGTCCATCTCGCCGCAGCGCGGCCATCCGTACTTGTTCATGTCGTTGCCCATCATCCAGTATGCGGGCCACAGACCGTCGGCAGTGCGGGGAAACTTGATGCGGGCCTGTATTATGCCGTGCTTGAAGGCGGCCTTGCCCAACGAGTTGATACGGCCCGAGGTGAAGCTGCGGCCCATGTAATTTTCACGGCGTGCCGTAATGACGAGACAGCGCTCGCCACTCTTCGGGTCGGCACCCATCGAGACGTTCTCGCGGCGGTAATACTGCAACTCCTGATTGCCACCGCCGTTGCCGTTAACCTCTATGTTCCATATATTCTCATTGAGTATGTCGGCATTGAACTCGTCACCCCATACAAACGTGTAACCGCTCGGGGCTGCATCCACCGCCTTCACCTGTGCCGATGCCGACACGGGAATCATGGCTGCCGCAAGCAGCACTGACGTAAAAAACTTTGTTGTCATATTCATAGATTGTTTTTGTTCAAGTGTGTTATATTTCCTTGTTCAAGTGTGATTTATATAATAATGTGTAAACGCAGTAACAGGTAATGAAAGGTTTGTTGTGAGGGTGTATCAAAATGGCTACATGGTGCTTCCTTTGCATTTTGACACACCCTCTTCCCAACAACTACAAAACTAACTAATATTAACTAACTACTAACCACAAAAAACTATTGCCTTACTTTTACACGGCTGTCACTTTACAGCCACTTTCTTCATTCCGGCAGCCGTCTTGACCACATATATGCCGGGACGGTTCATCTCAGTGCGGCGTCCGGACAAGTCGTACACTGCCTTTATATCATTATTACCACTATTGTCTGTTGTCAAATCATTGATTGCTGAAGTATTCGGCACGTAGAAGAACACGTGGTCGAGTGACAGTGCCGAACCCAGTTCGGTCACCTCGTAGGTATAGACGCTCTCGCCGGGAGCCGGACCTGTCTTCTTTGTCTTCGAGCATTTGGGCTTGTTGAAAGAGAATGTGAACACACCGTCGGTGATGGGCTTGGAGAAGTCGTAGGTAAAGCCGAAGTCACCGTTCTCGTCAACGAGGGCGCTTACGGGGATGTCCAGATAATACCACTTGCCGTCGTTTCCTCCGGCTATCTTGCCCACACCAACATATTCGCCGTCCTCGACGGCATAATCGATGTTTACCTCTATTTGGAAACCATTTGTCTTGATTGTTTTCTGTGAGCCGATGGCAAACTTATACTGCGACGGGGCCGAACCGAAGTCGCGAAGACCGATGTGAATGTGATGATTGTTTGTGACTTTGGATAGGTCGTAAGACTTGGCCTTGGGAATGAAAACACCCGTGCCCCACTCATATAGCGGCGTTGCGTTGATATAGCCGTCTGTTCCAAACGAGTTCTTCACACCCTCCTCGGGTACATTATACAATGTAAGGTCTTTCTTGTCCCAATCCGTAACCCAATACTCCAGAACGTTGTCAGTCTGCGTGGGATCAAGATTGTTGTTGGAGACAAGTGTGCTTCCCATTGCTGAGACAACATTGTCGGGGGCGTAGAGCACTACATAGTCCTTGCCTTTGGTCACGTCAAAACCTCCAGCGGGAGCTTCGTTGATATACTGTGCGAATGTCGCGGTTGTGAGCAGCGTCATAGCTGCGGTGAGTAACGATTTATTCATGATGTATTGTTTTAAGTTTTTTAGTCAACGGTTTGATGTTCTCGGCTGCAAATTTAGTTGTTCCCAAATGGCAAACCAAGAAAAACACTACGCAAAAAACTCACTTTTCTGTTTTTATCACCTCACTTTCATTACGTCAATTATCAGCTAATCCACTGTCTGATAGCTTAATATATCATAAAAAGAGCCTCACTTCGCCACAAGTTCCACCTTTTATCACTACATTTGCAACCATGAATAACAAGGCGCTAATTATCATCTTATCAATTCTCCTGACGGTCACCACATACGTGATGGGCCAACTTCCTGTTTTAAGGAATTTCTCGCCGACAGACTACAACAGCGGAACGCAGAACTGGTGTATATCGCAAACCGATGACGGACGCATACTCTTCGCCAACAATACAGGCATGCTCTGCTTCGACGGCTACCGATGGACACAAATACCAATACCAAACCACACCAACATCCGGGCCGTGCTCTACGACAAAAAGCGGGGCGTAATATATGCCGGAGCGACAAATGAGTTCGGATATTACGGTCACGACGAAACTTCAAACCGTCTCAAGTTCCACTCCATGGCCATTGGCCTGCCGGACAACGAGCGCAACTTCGGCGAGATATGGGCCATACACGACATGAACGGCGACATAGTATTTCAGGGCAAGAACAATTTCTTCATCCACCGGAAAGACGGACGCACCGTCAATCTCAGACAGAACATGCGCATAGAGAGCTCGGCCGTCATCGGCGGAAGGCTCATTTTCGCGAGCAAGGAGGGTATTCACGAAGTCATCGGCAGGCGTACCGTCACACTTCCGGGAACTGAACTTATGCGCGGACGCACCGTAAGAGCCATCATGCAAGACGGGCAACAGACGCTTTTGGCCACGGCTGATGACGGCGTGTTCACGTACGACGGCAACACGACACGCCCCTACCCCATGGATATCACGCCTATCCTGCGCGAAGGCCGGATATTCTGCGCGGCTATCAGCACCGAATACATGGCGTTCGGAACGGTAAGCAACGGCCTCATCCTGAAGAACCGACACACGGGAGCCGTCACTTACGCCAACATCCACACCGGCATGCAGAACAACACCGTGCTATCAGTGGCCTTCGACAGACAGAACAACGTATGGCTCGGACTGGACAACGGCATCTCCTACATCATGGCCGACGCTCCATACCGCGACTTGCTCGGACCGAGGAACAGTGTTGGAACGGGTTACGCCTCGGCTATATATAAAGGAAAACTATATATCGGCACAAATCAGGGACTGTTCTCGCTGCCAATGCCGCTCCGCAGCGAGCTACATCCACACCGGCCGAAACCTGTGACAGGCATGGCCGGACAGGTATGGAACCTACGCGTCATAGGCAACCGCCTTCTTTGTGCGGCCGACGGAGGGGCATATATCGTTGACGGAGACAGGTGTGAACGTATCGGGGAGTTGGAAGGAACATGGAACTTCAGTCCGCTCAACCGCCATCCGGGCTACATCATGACCGCCGACTATAAAGGTTTCTGTATTCTCCACGATGACGGCAAGAGCCTGCGGCTGCACAGCCGACTCAATGCCATAGCCGACATTCAGAGCGGCTCATTCATGGAAAGCGAGGATGGAACAATATGGATTTGCCACTGGCAGAAAGGAGTATACCGCGTCCGGCTGAACGCCACGCTCACAGAAGCCACCATAATAGAACGGTACGGCAAAGGCCACGGTCTGCTGATGGATGACAACAACGTACTGTGCCGCATGGCCGACGGGCTGCGTATCTCCGCCGTAGACGGATTCTACAGGTATGACACCACACAAAGAACATTGGTCTACGACAAACCAACAAGCACGATATTCAACACCTACGGTACTCCGCTGAAGATATTCCATACACCGGACGGCAAAATCATGGCCATGAAAGCCCACTTCGCCGCCGTGGCCAAACGAGGACGCAACGGCCGGTATTCCGTCGACAGCATATCGCTACACGGTATAGCCAACAGGCTTCAGCTCGGTCTCGGCGACGTGAGTCAGCTGGACTCGGCCCACACCATCGTCAACCACGACAACGGTTTCTACATCATCGGAAGCAAGCCGAAAACTCCGACAGACGACAACCGGCTTATAATACGGCGCATAATGTCAACGACCAATACGGACAGCATTGTCTATCAGGCTGCACCGACAGTCGGACAGACCGAAGTAAGACTGCCCCACAACCTAAACTCGATAAAAATCGAGTTCGCCCTGCCGGAATATACTGGCATGAACAACGTAGAATACCGCTGTATGCTCGAAGGATACGACAAGGAGTGGAGCCGCCAGACGAACGCTCCATACAAGGAATACACCCAGCTACCAAGCGGAAAATACATATTCCACGTGCGGGCACTCAACCGCATCAGCGGACGCACGCAAGAGGTGGAAGCCGCCATCGAGGTTCTTCCTGCATGGTATGAGACGTGGCTGGCATACATTATATATATAGTGGTGGCCGGACTGGCATGCCGGTATATCCTGAAAATAATAAAGCGGCGCACCGAACGGGAACTGGTGCGCGTAAAGGCGGAACAGGAAAGACAGATGCGCGAGCAGGAAATTAAGCTGCAGGTGGAACGGGAAAAGCGCAAACACCAGCTTGCCGAAATGCGAAACGAGCAGCTGGACACGGAACTGAAGCACAAGCAGAGCCAACTGTCGGACTCGACGATGAACCTCATGCGAAAGAACGACATGCTCCAGCAGATAGACGAGAATATGGCGGCACTCTCGGAAAGCATGAGACGCGGCGACCCGAAGACGCGACTGACACGACAGATACAGGACATACGCAAGAGCATACAGACGAACATGAACGACGATGACAACTGGGAGAAGTTTGAAGAGAACTTCAACATGGTCTATGACGATTTCATGAAGACGCTGACAGCTCGCTTCCCGGACCTGAAGACGAACGACCGAAAGCTCTGCGCCTACCTGCGTATGGGACTGAGCAGCAAGGAGATGGCATCGCTGCTCAACACGCCAGTACGCAGCATCGAGACAGCCCGCTACCGCCTGCGCAAAAAACTCAACCTCGACGGAGGCGAGAACCTGACGGAGTTCATACAGAATATTTAGGAAATTAAGAATTAACTCAAGTTTCACTTGGCAGGGAGTTAAGGAGTTAAAGGGAGTTATGGAATTAAGCCAAATGTCCCGGCAATAATTTATGCTCATAATGCTATTGGCTTAACTCCATTTAACTCCACGAGTTGAGCACTTGCGAAACTTCAATAATTAAGAAAATCCCAATCATAAACTGCAACTGTTGTACAGTCCATGACTGGGATTTTCCCGCTTCCGGCGGCAGAATGCCTGCCGTTAACCGACGGTTATCTGGCGCGCCACCTTAACTTTAGTTTCCTCCATCTTGGGAAGTTCCACTGTCAGCACACCGTTCTCCACACGTGCGGCAATCTTCTCCTTGTCGACATCATCCGGCAGGATGAGTGTCTGCTCAAACTTAGAGTATGAGAACTCGCGGCGCAGATAGCGCATGTTGGTCCCTTCCTCTTTCTTCTCCTGCTTGCTCTCCATCTTTATAATAAGGTTTCCCTCATCGTTGATGTGCACGCAGAAGTCCTCCTTTGTCATCCCCGGAGCAGCCAGCTCCACGATGTAGCCCTTGTCTGATTCCTTAACGTTGATGGCCGGTGCAGTGGCGTTTGCCTTCGGCATAAAGTCAGTTGCAAAAAAGTCATTGAACACTTCCGGCAGCCAAGCTGAATTTCTTCTTACGTTTGTCATTGTTTTGTCCTCCTGTTATTTTTTTAATTGTTATTGTTTTGTTTCTTTTTACGGAACCTCTTTCAAGGCTCTCGCTTATATTAATGCAACAAGCGTACCAACGTCCGAGTAGCTGTCATTATGTCTGTTTTATATGTCATTATGTCACAGCAAAACTGTTTATATTATAAATAGGTATGTTTGACGGAATCATCCGGGCGCAAACAGTACAGAGAGGCACCGCCCGGGCTTTCATTATGCCGTCGGCATATCGTTTCTGAAAAAAACATCGTAGAAAGTTTGCCGGATGAAGAATAATGTGTTAATTTTGTGACTACAAAAAAACATAAAGAAATGCTCAACTTAGATAATTTCTACAAGGCGCGTTATGTCCTCAGCAGGACAATACGCAAGACAGAGCTGGTGAGGGCTCCGAAGATAAACCCCGAATGTGACGTATATCTGAAACCTGAGAACCTTCAGGAAACCGGTTCGTTCAAAGTGCGGGGGGCATGCTACAAGATTTCGCAGCTCACCGACGAGGAAAAGGCACGCGGTGTGATAGCCTGCTCGGCCGGAAACCACGCCCAGGGAGTGGCGCTCGGAGCCACAGCCCACGGAATAAAGTCGCTGATATGCCTGCCCGAAGGGGCTCCCATAAGCAAGGTGGAGGCCACAAAGAGCTATGGCGCAGAGGTGTGCCTCGTGCCCGGAGTATACGATGACGCATACAACAGGGCGCTCGAACTGAAAGAAGAGAAAGGATATACTTTCGTTCATCCGTTTGATGACAAGAATGTAATTGCCGGACAAGGCACGATCGGACTCGAGATTCTCGAGCAGTTGCCCGATGTAGAGGCCATTGTTGTTCCCGTGGGTGGCGGCGGACTGATAAGCGGAATAGCCTTTGCCGTGAAGTCACTCAATCCCTCCATCAAAATATACGGCATACAGGCAGCCGGTGCGGCAAGCATGGTGCACAGTCTTGACGTGCAGCACAGGGAGCGGCTCGCCTCGGTATCTACCATCGCCGACGGCATAGCAGTGAAAGAGCCGGGTACACTTACCTACGAGATATGCCGCAAGTATGTCGACGAGATAGTCACCGTAACGGAAGACGAGATATGCGGAGCCATCCTCCATCTGCTCGAAAAGGAGAAGGTGGTGGCCGAAGGTGCCGGAGCAACAAGCGTGGCCGCGGTAATGTACAACAAGATTCCAGTTAAGGGCAAGAAGACTGTGTGCATAGTGAGCGGCGGCAACATCGATGTGACCATACTCAACCGCGTCATCAAGCGCGGTCTGTCGAAGAGCGGACGCTACTGCACCATCAACATCGAACTGGACGACCAGCCCGGAAAACTCGTTGAGGTGGCATCGGTCATAGCACGTTGCGGCGGCAACATCACAAGCGTGCACCACAACCGACACGGCGACAGCGAAAAGATAAACGCCTGTATTCTCAAAATTGTCTGCGAAACCCGCAACGAAGAACACGTTGAGGTAATAAACCGCGCGTTGAAAGACAGTGGATTTAAGGTATTGAAAGGAGAAAAGGCAGAAGACTGAATAAAAATCATCAACTAAAATAACAACAACAATTATGAATGCATTACACACAGACAAGGCTCCCGCTGCCATCGGCCCGTACAGTCAGGCAATAGAAGTAAACGGTATGGTATTCGCCTCCGGCCAGATTCCCCTCGACCCCGCAACCGGCAACGTCGTTGAAGGCGGCATAAAGGAACAGACCCGTCAGGCCCTGACCAACGCCAAAGCCATCATGGAGGCTGCCGGCCTGACACTGGCTAACGTTGTCAAGACCACCGTCTTCATGGCCGACATGGCCGACTTCACAGCCATGAACGAAGTTTACGCCACATTCTTCACCGAACCCTATCCCGCCCGCTCTGCCGTAGCCGTGAAGGCTCTGCCCAAAGGCGTGCTCGTGGAAGTGGAGTGCATAGCCGCAAGATAAGGCAGCACATACACTGTTCGTAACATAAAACGAAAGATAAGAGGCTGTATCAAAATGAAAAAAGCGACTTGTAGCGACATATACATGAGCCTAATTTTGATACAACCTCTTTTCGCCTTTTGTTAAAATCATGTTTCCCCCTCCACCATACAGAAAAAAATCACATAAATATATCATGACAAACAATATTTTTTAGTACCTTTGCGGCTATATTCATTAAAATTGAATTATCAGTTTGCTGAATAAACTATAGAGATAAAACTTAAATTATTAGTATTAATCCATCTAAATTCAAAAAGAAATGAAAAGAATCAAAAGTTCAATCGCGCTCGCCGCATTGCTTCTTTCGTCATCCGCAACAATAGTTTCATGCGGAGATGACAACGATGACCCCATCGTAAAAGAACCGGACACACCTGTAACACCCGTTACGCCGGGAGAAGACGAGGCCATGGCACCCGAAGACCAAAAAGAGAAACTGGAAACCATAGCAACGGAGTTCATGGACAAGATGCCGGCATCCGACTTCTCGGAAATAAGCTCTCTCGGCAAATACATATCAGACACATATACCGAAGACTACGATTGGGACAACGTGGGCGACTGGGCCGAGGATATTTTTGACGGACTCCGTAAACCGCTCGGCACAAGCACGACAGTGAAAGATTACGAATGGACAAGCGAGTGGGACAACACTACTTATATATACAACTCGGTATATACAGACTTTACCGCTGTGATAATGGCATCCAACTTCACCGGACACTTCACCGCCGACAACGGCAAATGGAACCTGACAAAAGCCAACGACCTGCAATTCATCTTCAAGGACAAGAACGGCAGACAGTGCGTGATGAAGCTCGAGACCGGAGGAAACGTGAAAAAGGTATATGCGTTCAACAAAGAAGACTGGACCGACTATGACTATAAAGGAAACGACAACATATATACATATACCGAATATTACGACCGCACACAGATGACAGTGGGCGTGCCGGAGAACATCACGCTGACACTCACTCAGGGAGGCAGCCAGATTGCAAAAGTAACAATAAAGATAGATTTGAAAAGCCTGAGCGGCGAGAACTTCGACATCAGCAAGAACAGCTTCACGGCTTCGGCGCTGACAGAGTTCAACAACGGCTACAAGCTGGATATGTCGCAGGTGGCATACACGGCCAACAGCAATGTGTCGGCATCGTTCGTGATGAGCAAGAACGGCGAAAAACTCATTACCATAGCCACGGCGGGCGATGTTAACGACATTCCCTCGTGCAACATCAGCGCATTTACGGCATCTTTTGACGAAGATGATTACAACACGGACAAGACCAACGCCCGAAACGCATACGTAAAACTGGACATCATGGGCAAGATGCAGATGCTGGGAACAGTGGCCGACGTACGCAAACTTGCCGACGCACTGGACAAAGCCGACTCAAACGATGACAACGAGCGTGCCTACAAGTCGCACATAGCCAACGCCAACAAGCAGATGAACGTAAGTCTCTTCTACGACGGACAGGCAGTGAAACAGGCCGACGTGACGCTGGAGCCGTTTGAAGAGACATCATGGGACGGAAGCAAATACTGGACAGTGCAGCCCGTGATAAACTTCTATGACGGTTCGTCGTACAGCACCTTCGAGTCGTTCTTCAACGAAACCGACTTCAAGAGCACGATAGACCTGTTCAAGGCTCTGGCCGACAAGTATGCCAATCTCATAGACGAAAGAATAGACTGGTAAGCCAACGCACGGCAAAACAGAGACATGCCATCAAGCATAAAGACAACTTACACCATACTGACATTCGCGGCAATGCTCTGCGCGGCAAGTCTTCCCGTATCGGCACAGGAAGACAGCTGCACGCAGAGCATTGCTCTTAAAGACTTCGTGGTGAGCGGAAACAAACTGTCGGCAGCCATGAAGAACGAGGCCGGCGGAAGTTTCGTATGGCGCATGCAGATGATGGACGAGCTGCCGAAGATTCTCGGCAACGCCGACCCCATGCACTACGCACAGATGCTGCCCGGCGTGCAGACCAACGGCGAATACCGCAGCGGCATAAACATGCAGGGCTGCGAAAACTCGCACAACAACATCACCATCGGGGGCGTACCGATATACAACGTGAACCATCTGCTCGGATTCTTCTCCACATTCAACGCCTCCCACTATCCCACCATGCACCTCGGCAAGAGCATAACATCGGCGAGCGGCGCCAACCGCATAGGCGGAGAACTGACCATGGACGTGGCGGAGAGCATGCACGACACCATAAGCGGTGAGTTCTCCGTAGGGCTGATTTCGTCGCAAGGCACACTGCGCACCCCGCTCGGCAGCCGCACGTCGCTGACGCTCTCCCTGCGCGGCTCCTACATGAACATGCTGTACGGCAGATGGCTCAACGCCGACAACATGCAGATAAAATACTCGTTTTTCGACAGCAACGCAACGCTGGTACACAAGATTGACAGATGCAACACGCTCGTCGCCGACTTCTATGGCGGGCGCGACAACGGCGCCTTTCGCGAAGACAACTACATCGCCGACATGAAGGCCTCATGGGGAAACGTCATGGGCGCGCTGCACTGGATATACAACGGCGAAAAAACTACAGCAAGAAACACGCTTTACGTAACATCATACGGCAACACCTTCAGGCTCGGCATGCAGGACATGGAGTTCACCCTGCCCTCGGGCATAACCGATGTGGGGTACCGGGGCCGGGCAAGCACAGGGCGGCTGACGTGCGGACTCGACATGGCGCTACACCTCATCAGGCCCCAACATCCGGAGGCAACGGGAACATACAACACCACCGTGGCAAGGCCGTCAGACACGCACACAGCCGAAACATCACTATATGCCGACTACCGTCTGATACAGACCGGCTACGGACTGAGCGCCACTGCGGGCCTGCGCGCCACCATATACGGCGGACGGCACATGAAAGGCGCATTTTCGGCAGACCCGTCGATGAACATCGTCTACGACAACGGCAACACCCAACTGACAGCAGGCTATTCGCTGCGCCACCAATATCTCATGCAGACAGGATTCACCGACATGGGACTGCCCACGGAGTTCTGGATGTCGTGCGGCAACGGCCACAAGCCGCAATATGCACACACCGTCACCGCAGGCGCGTCGACATTACTCTGCGGCAGACGGATAAGGCTGTCGGCCGACATCTTCTACAAACGACTGTACCACCAGACGGAATACCGCGGTACGGTGCTCGACTTCGTAAACACCGAATACGACATAAACAACATGCTGGCCCACGGACGCGGCGAGAACTACGGACTGAGCGTCATGCTGAACAAACAGACCGGACGGCTGACCGGATGGATAAGCTACGCCTACACCCGTGCCGCCCGCAGATTCGCCGGCATAAACAACGGCACGGCCTTCTCCGCCGGACACGAACGCCCGCACGAGATAAACTCGGTGATGACTTATTCCATGGGGAAGCACTGGAGTTTCGGCACCACATTCGTCTATGCCTCGGGCACTCCCTTCACCGCTCCGGTGTGTCTGTCGCTCATCAACGGCAACATCATAACGCAGTTCGGCGACTACAACGCATGCCGGCTCAGCCAGTATTGCCGGCTCGACGTATCGGTAAACTATAAATGGACGGGCCGCCGTGTACGCGAGCACGGCATCAACCTGTCGCTCTACAACGCCACAAGCCACAGCAACGAGCTCTTCCACTACATAAAGACAAAAAACGACGGGCAATTTGCCTACCGCCCCGTGTCGTTCCTACTCGACATACTGCCGTCAATAAGTTATTTCTGCAAATTATGAGAAGAATACCATCAGCCTGCCCTACCGTAATGCTCATACTGGCCGCACTCCTCGCATCGTGCGATGACGTGGAGCAGCCGTCACCCGGCCTGCCGTCACTCGTAGTGGAGGGATGGATTGAAGACGGCGGATTTCCCGTTGTCATACTCACCACGACACTGCCGGTGAGCAGCGACTACACCAACATTAACAATTTGGGCGACCATCTGCTCAGATGGGCCAAGGTTACCGTAAGCGACGGTCAGGACAGTGTCGTGCTCACGGGAAAATACGACAGCGGATATTTTCCACCTTATATATATACCACGGGAAGGATGCGCGGAAAGGCCGGACGCTGCTACACCCTCACCGCCGACTACCGCCAATGGCACGCCACAGCAACGACCACGATACCCAGTCCGCCCGCAGTAGACGGCTACAGGGTGGAACGGGCCGCCGGTTCCGACACTCTCTACCGCATAACGGCACGCCTCAACGACAATGCCGAAGAGAAAAACTATTATCAGATTTTCACAAAAACGGGCAGTGCCTCCAAACAATACGCCGCCTCATACCTGGGGTGTATAGACGACGCCGTGCTTGACGGCCCTGCCGATATTCCCGTATACCGCCCCCACCTGATGACAGGGGGCAAATACACACCTTACTTCTCCGTAAATGATACGGTGTACGTGAAGTTTGCGCAGATAGACCGCGCATCGTTCCGTTTCTGGAACGAATACATAAAGTCGCAGTCGCTGGCAAACAACATGTTCCTGTACACATCGTCAAATCTGCCCTCAAACATAACCGGAGGACTGGGATACTGGTGCGGCTACGGCTCCGCCGAAGGTATGTTCATCATCAGGAACTACGCCGGCGAGTAGCCGCCCCGCGATCTCACGTCCGTCATGCCATGCTGCGTGCACGGCAATAAAATACCATTGGTATTTTCGCAAAAAGCAATGGCCTTCCGAAAAATTCCAATGGTATTTTAAAGGCATGCGGCATAACAACCGCTATGTCAGTTGAGGGGGATAAGAGCCACTATGGGCCGTTCGCTATCACTTTCCGTGCATACGTAGCTGCCCGTCTCTATGTCCACGAAATATGTCACAGACTTTCCGTCGGCATAGCGTGTGCCGTAGAGGATGAGCTTGCCGGAGGGTATGTCGGCTGTCTCCTTGCTTATCTGGAAATCTGACGGCAGGTTGAAGTCCACCTTTCCATACTGCATCGTCTCCATGTCATACCATTCCGCGCCCCAACTGCCTACATTCCAGGCAAGTCCCTTGTATGTGTTGCCGGCGTTGGGGAAGATGATATTCGACTCGGTGCCTTCCAGCGGACGCATTTCCATCGTGCGCTTGTCCACGACAAGTGTACGGCCTATTATATACTTATTTGTGGTTTCATAAATGCCGTTAAGCCAAAAACTGGCCGCCTGATACTTGGCCACCCAGTCCAGATAGTCGGGCGCATGAGGGTCGTATGTGGAATAGTCTGTACCGGACGAGAGTGAGGCTATCGGTGCAGACAAGGAATGGTCGCCGTAGGAGGTGCCTACACGGAAATCGCAAAGGGAAACGATGTATTCCTTAGACAGACCTTCACGGTGTATCCCTTTCACCATGACGGCCTTTGTGCCGGACTTCACTTTCAAGACGGCGGGCAGGATGGTTTCGTCGCTATATCCGCCATCGGCAAATGTCTCGATAACCCGATAACCGCAATACTCCTCGAAACCGCCGTTGGGGTAGAGGAACGTGCATGCGAGCATGTTGTCGTCCGCACGATATGTCATCACAGTTCCGTTGTCAAACGGCAGGATATTCCCACCGCCAACTTCGACCCCGTTCGGATTTACCTGCGTCAGCACCAACTGTCCGTTTCTGACCGTGACCATGCCCAAATTGCCGCCTCCGAACAAATAAAGGTTGCCCTTGCCGTCCGTAACGGTATTTGGATGCCCCTCATTCGCACTCCGGAAATAAGTTTCCGAAAGCGACTTGGGGATGTAGAATATCGCGCCATCGGAATTTCTCACAAGGATGTTGAAACTGTAGGCCCCCGGCTCATAGTATTGCAGCATCCCTACGCTGCGTCCCTCGCCGTCCGTGAAACTGCAATCCCCCATGAACGTAAATATTCCGGAGAGGGAGCAAATGCTGCGCGGCGTCACCTTTATGTCCGTTCGCGTGCGCGTGACGGTGCCATCCTCCTCTTCCGTGCAGGAGACGACGACGGTTGTCATGTTGCCCTGTTCGTCTATCTTGAACAGCCCCACCTCGTCGTCGCCGGCCGCCCTCGTGTTGTTACCAGTGAGCGAAAGATATTTCGCCCCGTCAAGATTCATTTTCTGTAGTTTGAGTGTCTTGCCGTTCATATTGCCTCCACCGCCGGAATCGTCGGAGTTCGAATCACTACACCCGGCAAATCCCGCCATTGCCATGACGCACATGAGGTACGACATCACTCTGTTCAAAAAGAATTTTCTCATTATGTCATTTGTTTATGAAAAAGGCGTGCAACCATTCTTACCGCTTGTTTCAACTTATGGTTACCGCCAAGTGACCTTTTCCTACAACAAGCACAGAATGGTCCACGCCCTATGAGCGTGAACCTTCAGTCTGCTTGTTCTCGTAGGATGAATATTGGCGGTATTCTAAGTTGAGAGAACAAGAGCCAAAAGCTCAATATGTTTTATTTGTTCATTTCAAGTTTACGGAATGGGAACGCTCTTTCGGTTTGTAATTGTGCCGCACATTTCAGGGCGGCGGATTTTAAATTTAAACCTGCGGGATGGCGCTCTTCCGAGTGTCCGTTCCCCTTTTGCGTTCCGTTCGTTTTCTTTCTGTCTTCGACCTCCTTTTTAATGTTATGTTATTACTGTTCCGAAAAATGTCCCACGGTAGACATTCTTGCTGTCGCATAAAGGACATTACGACGGACGGCTGTTGATTGCCTACATGCGACATTCATCACCGATGTATATGTATACTATCAGTCCCGATACCGTCTGTATTTTGCAAAGATAACCTTTTTGTTTGGAAATCCAGCATGGCTTATAAGAAAAAATGAAATTTCAAACCGTTTTTATTCCTTTCTTCC
>ENA-OYXU01000542-OYXU01000542.1-human-gut-metagenome-genome-assembly--contig:-NODE-542-length-14688-cov-4.974373_pt1 | contig 14688 bp, 14 predicted proteins | sample MGYA00243243_ERZ653435 | MGnify/ENA primary metagenome ERZ653435 (study PRJEB26926, sample SAMN06165113) | human gut metagenome | biome: ENVO:00009003; feature: ENVO:2100002; material: ENVO:00002003... | reverse complement strand
CGAGATGCAGCGTAGTCTCGTGGGCTCGGAGATGTGTATAAGAGACAGAATTGTCTGTTCCTCCTCCTGTGAACCAGAGTGCAATGAGCGTGACAATGACAATGCCGTAAATCCAGTTCATGTTGAATTTCGGCATGTTCATCTTCGGGTTATTCTGATTTTTTTGATCCATTATTTTCAGTTATTCGTTTATATTTTAGTCGAGGTCGGGGATGCGCGTTATCGGCGCGTCCTCCCACAGGTGCTCCAAATCGTAATATTCGCGCACGTCGGGCAGAAATATGTGTACCAGCACGTCACCGTAGTCCATGGCCACCCATTGGGCGTTGCCCAGTCCGTTGATTTTGATGGGCTTTTCGCCGGCGTTTATGCGTGTGAACTCTGCCACGGAGTCGGTTATTGCCTCTACTTGTGCCGGTGATGAACCTTGGCATATCACGAAATAGCGGCATATGGCTCCATCAATGCCGCTGAGGTCTGCTATGGCTATGTTGCTTCCTTTTTTCTCCTGTATTCCCAGTGTTATCGCTTCTACGAGTTGTTTTGTTTGTTCCATTTATTTTTTTCTATTTTTGTAATTCTGTTAATCTCGGACAAAGTTACTGCAAATCAGTATAATGACAAAATAAATTGGGATTTATTAGCATTTATGATATGGCTTTTAGGGGAGTGGGATAAATGAAAAAAGGCAAGCAACCTGTTTGCGGTTTGCTTGCCTTTTTGTTGTTGGGATACTCGGACTCGAACCAAGAATGACAGGACCAGAATCTGTAGTGTTACCATTACACCATATCCCAATTTTTTTGTTGTTCTCAGGTGTTCCCTGATTGCGAGTGCAAAGGTAGTGGAAATTTTGTAAACGGCAAAACTTTTGGAGAAAAAAAAGCGTTTGAAGCTTAATTTTTCTGCTTTTTGTACAAAATGACATGCCGGCAGTCAATGGCGGTGGCGTAAAATGACATAGATTATCACCGGAGCCCCCATGATTGGTGTGACGGCATTTAGAGGAATTATGCCCAAATTTCCGGGAATTATGCAGATGATGTTGCAGGTCAAGGCCACGATAGAGCCGCAAAGGATGGTGGCGGGCATGAGAAGGCGATGGTTGTCGGTGCCGGTCAGCATGCGCGCAATGTGAGGTACAGCCAGTCCGATGAAAGCCACAGGACCGCAGAAAGCTGTGGTGACGGCTGTCAGCAAGCCGGTAATGAAGAGTAGGGCGTTGCGTGTGAGAGTGATATTCACACCAAGATTCTCGGCATAGCGCTCACCGAGAAGCAGTGCGTTGAGTGGTTTTACGAGCATCAGCGAACCGATGAGACCGATGACGGTGACTCCGGCAAACCATGGCATCTGTGACATGGACACGCCTCCGAAGTTGCCGAGTCCCCAAATCATGTACGACTGCACACCTTCTTCGGTGGCGAAGAAGTTAAGTATGGCAATGGCCGATGACGCTATATAGCCAATCATGATTCCGATGATGAGCAACATGACGCTACTGCGCACGATGTTGGCGAAGAACAGGATGAGCCCCATGACGGACATGGCACCCGCAAAAGCGGCGGCGAGCACGGCCATGAAGCCTGTCAGTGACACATCGCCGGCCGTAATGTTTCCGTCGAGCAGCAGCATGACCAGAGCAACGCCGAGGCTGGCCCCGCTGTTTATGCCGAAGACGCTCGGTCCGGCCAAAGGATTGCGGAAGGCCGTCTGAAGCATCAGTCCCGACACGGCGAGTGCTCCGCCGCAAAGTGTGGCGGTGATGGCCTGCGGCAGGCGTGACTCCATGACGATATATTGCCATGAGGCGCGACTGCTGGCATCTCCCGTTAGTATTGACAATACTTCGACGGCCGGAATGTCTACAGCCCCTACGAGCAGGTTTACCGTAAAGAGGACGGCTATGCAGAGAGGCATTGCGATGACAGTGAACTTCATTTCTTTTTTTGGGTTTTTATTTCAATATAACGAAATAATTATGCCGTTTATTTCATCCTGACAAAATATTCGGGCTGTCCGAGGCTGTCGGCGAGCGGGGGATGGCAGATGATGATGAAGTCGCGCAGCAGCTTGTCGGGATTGAACGGTGTGTCTTCGAAAAATGTACTGTGGCTCGTGTTACATCCATATACATTCCCGGTCTGCCATGCCTTGAATTGGCTGTAGCCATCTTTGTCGGCTTTCAGATCGGCAAGCGTCAGGTCATGTGGTGCACCGTAACGTATTATCCACACGTCGCAGTGGGCTGCATGTTCAAGCACACTCTCAAACGGCAGCGGTATGCTTCCGCTGTGTTTGTCGGCGGGAAAGGGGTGATTGGCATTAGCGTCGCGCAACAGGCCGCCTATGGTGCTGCGTCCTCCAGGCATATACCACACCGAACTGGTCTGACGGTCGAACAGCACCGAGAGGCGGTCGTTGGCTTTGCTGGCTATGGCTGTCAGCTCGCCGTAGCGCCGTTCTATTTCCTTAAACATACTGTCTGCGCGTTCTTCTTCTCCGAAAAGCATGCCGTAGAATTTCATCCATTCTGCCCGTCCGAGTGCTGATGTTTCCATGTAGTCGGCCACTTCAATGATGGGTATACCTATTTTCTCTACCTTACCGTAACCGCCACTGTTTTGGAATGGTGACAGCAGTACGGCGTCGGCGTCGGCGTCTATGATTTTCTCCACTGTGGGATTTGTGCCGTTTCCACAGTCGGTGATGGTGCCGTTGGCTATGCCACGTGTAATTTCCGGCAGGTTGATGTATTGCGGGTCACATACTCCGGCGATTGAGCTCAGCTTGCTGAACGACGAGATAAGACTGCAGTGCGCTGATGTTCCAACCACGGCACGTTTCAGCGGAGTGCGCACAACCGTGCCTTGAGGCAACGCTTTGGGCATGTTCTTGTCTGACGGTACGAGCAGATATGTGTGGAGGATGCCCCCGCTGTTCCATGGGTCGGCAATGTCTACGCGGATAAAACCCTCGTTCCGGCTTATCTTCAGCAGCGAGGCATGGCTAAGCGAGTCGGCGGCATCAGTGGAAGTGGCGGCGGCCTTGCCCCTTCCGCCGCACGAGCAGAGAGACAAGACCGCTGCAAATAGCCAGCAGATACCGATGGTTCTGTTATTCATATTTTACAGTGGTGTTTTTGATGATAGCCGTAGGGCCTACACCTGTCGGGCATGTCTTCACCAGTTTGCCGTTCATGTCGTACACATTGAGATAGCCATCGGCGGCGTAGTTGGCATAGCCTGTGTCACTGTTCTTCTGGTGAGAGGCTATGTAGACATAGCCGCGTATGGGGTCGGCCGATATTGCAGACGCCGAGAATGGTGCGTTGGCATCGTCGGAAGCGATGAACTCTGTAGTTTTTCCCGTAGTCATATCATAGACGCTGTATATGGGGACAGTGGCAGGAGTGGTATACGGAGCGTTGTACGTGAATATCTTGGTTCCGGCAACAGCCATGTTTGTGGCAGGTACCACATCGCTGACCTTACCGTTGGATATCTTTTTCACTCCGGCGCCTGTCTGGTTCCAGTTCTCGTCGTATTTGCCGTAGTCAAGCACATAAAGTCCGTCTTCAGCAGCGTAAACGGCATTGGGGTTGTTGATGTTATCGTCGGTGAAGAGTGTCACGTTGCCGCTTGTTATGTTAATCATGGCAATCGACGGATACATGCCGTTGCCAAGGCTTGAATTAGCTACATAGAGATTATTGTCGTAAACGCACACTCCTTCCGGATAAACCTTGTCGGCGTTGTCGGCGTCGGGGGTGGTGGCATATACTTTCTCCACTTCGTAGGTTGCGGTGTCGATGACGGCCACATATCCGGAGAACGTAGTTACGTATACATGTCCGTAGCCGGCGGCAATATGACGCGGCTGTTTGCCCATATTCTCACCCATGGCCTTGGTGGTGTTGATCTGTTTCAGTGAAACGAGCGAATTGTTGTCCATCACTTCTATTGTGTTTTCACCTGTTACTACAACATACAGTTTCGAGCCGTAAACGATACCGTCGTTGGCTGTAAGGCCGAGACTGCGGCCGTTGGCTTTGGCGAATACGTCTTTCTCCGATGCCCATGTCGATGCGTCCAGATATGTGAGGCCTCCGTTTATCTGGTAGCCCTCGTTGCCTGAATTGACCACGTATACACCGTTGTTTACAAGAACCGGTTGGGGAGTGTATACCGGGTCGTCATCATCGCATGATGTCAATACTGTTGTGCCCATGAGGAGCACAGAGATGCTCAATAGATACTTTTTCATAAAATCTTTTTTTTATTAAATGAATCTGTTATAGTTTATAATTGTTATATAATCCCTTTTATAATTTGTAATTAAGTGAAATCATGTAGCTCCTGCCCGGCATGGGATAGCGGGCTACAAGCTCATATTGCCTGTCGAGGATGTTTTTGGCATCGGCTCTCACCTCAAAAACGTGACGTCCGACAGTGAATTGCCTGTATGCCGTGACTCCCAATTCCATATATCCGCTTATCTCCGTTCCGTCATAATGTTCGTTGTTGGCATAGCGGCCGCTCATGCCCGTGGCGTGTACAGACAGACAAATCCACGGGTTTTCGTAACCTATGGCGGCGCTGCCGCTGTGCTCGGGAGTGTAGGCCAACTGGTTCCTGTAATATGGCGATTCCGGGTTGGTGCGGTTTTCCACCCGCTGATAGCTGTAGCTTGCCGCTGCCGTCAGCGTGTGGCGGCTTTCACCGAAACGGTGTGTGACGTTGAGTGTGGCGTCAAGTCCGCGGGCGAGCACTTTGCCGACATTAATGTTGGTCCACACAAACATGTTGTATGGCACGGCCACAATCTTGTCTTTCACGTGGTTGATATACCCGTCGGCGGTAAACTGAATGTCGGTTCTATTGCTGCATGAAGACATCCATGTCACACCGACGTTGTATTGGTCGGTGGATTCCGGCAAAAGATTGGGGCTGCCGTAGTGGAAGAAGTAGGATTCGTTGAATGTCGGGCTGCGGAAAATGTTCTTGTATGATGCCCTCAGATACAGTCCGTACCCGCCCAGCACTTTATAGGATACCGATACCGATGGTGAGAGTTTGCGCGTGTTGCGTGCTCCGGGACCGTCCTTGGCATCGTTCAGATAAAGCGAATGGAGCAGGCGTGCCGTGGCCGTCACTCTTGCGGTCCGGTATTTTGCCGTAGCCGATTGCAGCACGGAGTGGCGGTAGGGGCGGGTGTCTGTCGGCTGACTGCTCGACAAATTGTTGAAACTGTAGTCGGCAGAGTAGTCAAAAGCCCACTGCGATGCAGGAACGTACAGTACATTCACCGATGTGTATGCCTCACGCTGTATGTAGGTGGCATCTTTCACGCCTCCGCCGTAGGTGCCGTCGGTATATTCAGATTCTGCAAAGTTGTATTTGCCGCTCCATCTCACCGACAGCTTTTCTCCATGTCGGGTGGTGTACTGCAGTTGCGCAAAGGCATTGCGGTCTTGCAGCCTTTCACGGCTCACGTTGGTGTAATATCTCACTTGTCCGGGCAGCCGGCGGTCGTTGTCATAGTAGTACACCTTTCCTGCGAGCATGTTTCGGTAGTCCGGCATCCATGTGAAATTTATTTCGCCGTGTCCCTGACTCATGCGGCTGTTGGTGCGGTGTTCACGCGTCACCAATGATATGTTGCGTAGGGTGAAGGGATAGTCGTTTTCGGCGTACACATATTCGCCTGTTAATGATATGGCAAACTTTTCCGACAGACTCTGACCATACCTTACGAACGGGCTGACATACCCGAACGATCCGGTTTTGACCTGCGCCGTGAGGTGCGGATGCGTGTCTGACGATGGCGGTGCAACGGTTTCTATGGACAACACGGCTGCGGAAGCCGCGTTTTTGGCAGAGGTGAAAATGTCATCGTTGTCGCCAATGGTTAGAGACAGTCCGGCAACGTTGTCCAATGAATATCTCGACAGGTCGATATCGCCGCTCTGGCAGTCGCTCAGCATAATGCCGTCGTAGGACACGCCGGTGTGCTGTGTGCCGAAACCGCGTACGGAGACGGTCTTCATGCCGCCTGCACCGCCATAATCGCGCAGGGTGATGCCCGGAAGACGGTGCAGGGCGTCGGCTATGTCGGTGATGCCGAGTGTGCCGAACTGCTTTTGCGTGAGCATGTGTGTCGGGGCTGTGCTTGTTACATTGTGTGCCTTGCGCGTGCTTACCACGTCGATATTTTCCAACCGACGTGTCACCGATGACGTGCTGTCTGTCTGTGCAGCAGCATTGTTGCATACAATTCCCATTAACAGCACCGGCATGAGTACCGTAATCCTGATGTCGCTCTTTTTCCTCATAGTTGTCTGTATTCTCCGGACTTTCCTCGAGTCATGGAAAAACATTTGTATGTCAACCGGCAGGTCTTCTGGCTTTGTTGCCCGTGGCGGACGCCTTCCCGAAAAATGTCAGTGGCTTTGTGTCCGTCCGTGTAAAAGACAACTTACAGCAGCGGGACTGCTCAGGATTTTCACCTGATTCCCTTTTTATTCACAATGGAGTGTGAACCTGTTGACGTCTGCAAAGTTAGTGCTTTTCTATGAGAGTGGCAAATGTTTGCGTGGAAAATGCGTGTTTTTCAACGCAAAGACGCGAAGGCGCAAAGTCTTTATACAATATATATATCCACGAAGTCTTTATATAAAAAAACAGAGACACGGAGATACAGATTGTTCTGATAATCTTCTCTGTGTCTCCGTGTCTCTGTGTTCAAATAATTATCTTTGTGCCTTGGCGTCTTTGCGTTTCAAATATCTCCAATAACTTTGTGTCAGGAAATAAAGTCAGCTTATTTGTTTTCGGCGTCAATGGCCTTGATCTTCTCGCGCACCAGATTCATGTCATCCTTGAGCTTCTGTACCTTGCGGTTCATCTCGTCAATAAGATTGTTGCCCTTTTTGCTTGATGCGTTGAGGAATCCGAGGTTGTTTTCGTATGTCTGCACCTCACTGCGGATAGCCTCGTATTGACGTACCAGACGTGCCCGCTCGTTGTCGAGTGCGTTCTCACCCTGTTCGGCCACGGTCTTCAACTTGTTCTTGAAGTTGTTGAGGCGGCGGCGTGCCACGCTGATATTCAGTTCTTTATAGATCTTGTCTATCACGGCGTGATATTCTTCGTAGAGCTTGTCTTTCTCTCTGTAGGGTACATGGCCGATGGCGTTGTACTCCTCTACAAGTTTCTGTACGGCCTCCTGAGTGTTTTCACCCGGCTCTTCCGTCAGAGCTTTCAGCTTTTCTATCACTCCGCGTTTCTTTTCCAGATTGGCATGCTCCTCGTTGCGTTGGCCGGCATTGACGGCATTGCGTGCTTCAAAGAATTTGTTGCAGGCACCGAGGAACTCTTCCCACAGTTGGTCGCCCTGTTTCTTTGGCACAATACCTATGGTCTTCCATTCTTTTTGCAGAGCCATGAGCTTGTCTGATGTCGACTTCCAGTCGGTGCTGTCCTGCAGGGCTTTCGCTTTTTCTACAAGCGCACGCTTCTTCTCGGCGTTCTGCTTGAATGACTCTTTGAGCGTCTTGAAATATTCGGCCTTACGCCCGAAGAAGTCATCACACGTGGCGCGGAAACGTTCGAATATCTTTACGTTCATCTTCTGCGGGGCGAAACCGATGGTCTTCCATTCGGCCTGTACGGCGATAATCTCTTTGGTGTGGCGCTCCCAGTCACCCGTACCCTTGTTCTCTTCAGCGGCAATGGCTTCGGCCTTTTCGCAGAGGGCTGTCTTGCGGGCGAGGTTTTCCTCTTCCTTGGAACGCAGATTCTCGAAATGTTGCTGGTGGCGCTTGTTGATGACTGTCGATGCCGCTTTTAAGCGTGCCCATATTCCCTCGCGCAACTCTTTGGCCACGGGACCTATCTCGCGATACTCTGCGTGCAGTTTCTGCAACTGGTGGAATGCGCTTATCAGGTCTTCCTCGTCAGCCAGCTTCTCGGCGGCCTCACAGATGCGTGTCTTCAGTTCCAAATTCTTCTTGAAGTCGTATTCGCGGGCTTCGCTGTTGAGCTTGAGCAGGTCGTAATACTGTTCTACATACAGTTGGTAGTTACGCCACAGTTCATTGGCCTTGGTAGCAGGAACGTTCTTTATCTCTTTCCATTCCTGTTGCAGCGCCTTGAATTCCTGATATGACTTGTTGGCATCCTCGGGTGAGGTTGCCATGGCCTTTATCTTTTCTATTATGTCGAGCTTCTTTTTGAGGTTCTCCTCTTTCTCGGCCTCCTGCTCTCTGAATATTTTTGTCCGTTTTTCTTTGATGATGGTCATTTCGGCCTTGAACGCCTCTTCTTCTTCGTCGGGCTTCAACTGATAGCTTTCCGGGTCGCCGCCACCATCAATGTAAGCCTTGTATGCGGCGTCACGCTCTGCTATGTGCATCTTGTAGAATGCAGTCTTTAGCTGGTCTATCTCGTCTTTTTGGGGATTGTCATCGCTGTGCGCAATTTCTCTGATTCTTTCGAGCACCTCTTTTTTCGACGTGTACACCTTGCGCTCCGTTTCCTCTGCAGGTGTCTCCGTTGTCTCCTCCGGGGTGTTCTCTACTTGAGAAATATCGTTTTGCCCGTCTGTTTCAGCTGTTGGCACTACGGTTTCCTCCACTTTGTTCACTTCTTCTGTCTTGCCCATGTCGAGGGCGTTTTCTTGAGAGTCCATCATTTTAACTTTTTAGTTAATGATTCGGGTTTGTCAGTATCTCTTTATCCGTCGTTTCAGCCCAGTGCATGTATTTCTTTTATGTTCGGCTACCGTGCTGTCCGCGAGGATTTTTCATATAAATTCAGGCGCAAACTTACTTAAAAATATTGTAAACGCCTAATTTTCAGTCGTTTTTTTTCAAATTTATTCTTAAATGAGCCTTTTGTGGCGGAAAATCCACCAGAATATGCCTGAAATGCCTACCGAAAGTATCATTGCTATGGCAAAACCGTAACGGCTGTTTTCCATGCCGTTGACAAGGTTCATGCCGAATAGGCTTGCTATAAGCGTGGGGAACATCATGAGGATGGATACCGACGTAAGTGTACGCATCACGGTGTTCATGTTGTTGTTGATGATGCTTTGGTAGGTGTCCATTGTCGACTCAAGAATGTTTGAGTAAATGTTGGTTGTCTCCCGGGCCTGCGTTATCTCAATGTTCACGTCTTCGATAAGGTCGGCGTCAAGTTCGTCTATCTGCAGTTTGAACTTCAGTTTCGACAGCAGTGTCTCGTTGCCTCGGATGGAGGTTATGAAGTATGTCAGCGAGTCTTGCAGGCGGCTCAGTCCGATGAGCGACTCGTTGTTCACCTCGCGGTCGAGATTGCGCTTGGCCTTTTCGATGAGGCTGTTTATTTGTTTCAGGCGTTTCAGGTACCACACGGCCGATGACAGGAACAGGCGGAAAATCATGTCCACATGGTCGGTGAAGCCCTCGCCGCGTTTCTGCTGGAAACTCACGAAGTCTATCATCATGTTTGTCTCGTAGTAGCATACGGTGATGGTGACATCACGCTTGTGGATGATGCCGAGCGGAACGGTGGTATAGGGTGTGCGTGAGCGTATCTCCTTGACATAGGGTATACGCAGAATGATGAGCATCCATCCGTCATCGTATTCATAACGGGCGCGCTCGTCGGTATCGCTGATGTCCGAGAAGAAGTAGTCGGGTATCTTGAATCTCTTTTCCAGTTCGTCCTGATCCTCTTCTGTGGGGCATGTCACCTGTATCCAGCAATTCGGCTGCCACTCCTCGAGTGTGCTGAGCCCTCCTGTAGTATTCCAGTAAGTCTTCATAATAGCTAATCCTCCGTTTTTTGCGAATAAATAACTACGGGCGCGGCGGATCAGCTGTTTTTTAGCTATCCACGGCACCTAAAATGTTGAGTTCTCCGCGTGATAATCGTCCATAATTATATCTTGAAATTATATTTTGCGCTGCAAAGGTAAGAAAAAAAGTTGGAAACGGCTTGTCAAATTAACTAAAATTCGACATGCTGTAAAAAATCAATGGTTTGTTATACAAACAAGGGGTGTGTCAAAATGCTGGCACAACACAAAATATGTCCTTACAATGTGCTTCCTTCGCATTTTGACACACCCCTTGCATTTCAGAGAGTGTTGTATAGATTCATCATCAGAACCGTGGCATAAACGGTTTGACATCCCATTTCGCCATAGTCATAAAATTGGCTGACGGCGGAATACCTGCCAAAGAAAAGGCCCTTCCGACGGCTTCTTTTCCTGCCTGGGTATTGAAGATGTTGCTTGGCAGCGCACTCGGAGAGTTTACGCAGACAACAATCTCGCGTCCGCGCTCAACTATCTGTCCCGCACCAAGCGGAATGTTATTGCGGGCTGTTAGAATGAATTGGGGCATGATTTTGAAGACTTTGAGTTAATATATTGTATTCCTGCTTTTACCCGTTGGCGGAATTATCCACATACTGTAAGAGAGTGTATCAAAATCTTGCGGCATGAATAGAGGTTGTTCATATAACCGTAGATGACGGCCTTTCGCATCATCTTGGGATGATATGGACTGCGACCGCATTCCTTGTACAGTCTCTTAAAATTATCGAGCCCGTATTATTTCCCTTTGGCCTCGGCCCGTTCACTCCATGCCGTGGCCAGTTTTTCTGCGTACGCACTGTAGATGTCCGCCAATGCGTCCATCATGCCGACATCGCCTTTTTCCGCCAGCCTGTACGCCTCATCAACACTGATTTTTCCTTCGGGAAATTCGAAGATGGGTTCCTCCCATTCCAATTCCGCGTCGCGCAGATGCCGGTTTCTGTGCCGTTCGTCACCAATCCTTTCATAGCAACGTGCAATAATTCTGTGCAGCCCTTCATTATGACGCCAGAACATCCAATCGTCCATATCCCTGTTCAAGAGGATTAATGCTTCTTTGGCTATATCCTTCAAGTTCTCTATGAACTCCGCATCGTCCTCCGATTCAAGCAGTTCTCCCAGCTTCGTGAAGTAATAACAATAGCAGACAAAATCGAAGAAACAATCCATGCGAAGCTCGTCACGCCAAATATAGAACGTTTCGCTTCCGGTTTCCGTCCGGACCCAAACCGGAATCACCGTCCACTTTATTCCGCGGCGGACATATCTTGCAAGAATATCGAAGCAGATGGGTATATACGCTCCAAGGGGAAGTTCGTCTTTCACTATAAAATCGGGCGTGTCCGCTCCAAGCCTCCGGAGAGAGCTCGTGGCTCTCTCTATGATGGCATCCTTATGGTCCATGGGAACTTCGTAAATAGTCAGACCGGCTATTCTTTCATCATCGTCATTGCCTATTCCGGCAAGAACCACATCAATTGCTTTCTCATACCATTCGATGGCCGTAGCTTTATTCTTGCGCACTCCGATACCTTCTTCATAGAATCGTGCCAATTGAATCATAGCATTGGCATATTTCTTCTTTGCCGCCTTCTTCGTAAGTTCAGCCGCTTCCTTACGGCTTTCCTCGTCGTCAGCCATCGAAAGATGCATCCCCAAACGTTGTTCGGCACATGTCAGTCCGGCATCTGCCGCCATCCGGAGCCACTTCATCGCTGCTTCTTCATCATGTTCTACACCACAAAGACCACCCGCCGCGAAAGCGCATCCGCCCAAGAAGAACATCGCTTCGGGATTTCCGTTCCCGGCAGACTTCACCATCCATTCCACGCTATCGCCGTATTCCTGACTGCCTCTGAAGGCAATGGCGATTCCGAGATGCAGCTGTGCCGACGTGTCACCCTGATCGGCAGACCGTTTCAGCCACTCCAAGGAGTTGCGGTCTTCAAGGTCCACACCGATTTTGACAGCCTCCTCAACATCCATATCATATCTATTCACAAAAAGCGCAACGCCATATATGCGTTGTGCTTCGGCATTGCCAAGTTTCGCAGCCAGTCCATACCATGTCATGGCACGTTCACGATGGCGCATTTTGTCATAGTATCCGGCTACCCAAAGAGCCCCGTCGGCATTTCCGTTCATGCCGGCTTTCTCATAGTATTGAAAAGCCTTCCACGGTTCTTTCTTTTTGGACAGCAAACCGTGTTCATGGATTTTGCCCTTTTCCATAAGGGCTTCGACGTTACCGTTATTGACGGCGACGTCGAGATAGAACAATGCCTTTCCCTTGTCCTGCTCCACGCCGTCGCCTTCAGCATATCGCCTGTACAGCCCGAAGGCAGCATCAGCATCGCTGAGCGCCCTGGCTATAAGTTCCTTCACTTCCTGATTCATAAGATTTTCGTTTAATAGTATATTATCTTTCTTTGTTCCTTCACTGTGGACGCACCGTTATAGTAAGTCCGCGAGAGCCAGTTTCCCTTTGCGTCATATCCGGAATAATTGTACTTCCGGTATGTCCCCGTCTCGTCTGTATAGCCGAGCCGCTTCCCCTGCTTGTCATAGACAAACGTCCGGGTCTCTTCATATCCCTGCGTTCCCCATTCGAGGCGGACGACGCGACTGCCGTTCCACACATAGATGCTGTGGGCCGTGCCCGTTATTCTTCCCTTGCTGTCACGGTCGTATGGCAGCGGATAGGAGTCGTTCTCTTCGTCGAGAACTCCGTTGCGGCTGAAATAGTGTTCATCGACGAACTGTCCGTCATGGACGATGGCGACGGCCTTGACCCGCCCTTTCAGTTCAAAGAGAGTCCAGTCGTACGAAAGATACGACGATGATGTCTGGCCGAAGACGGGCAGCATGCTCATGACAAGCAGCAGTGAAAAGATCAGTTTCTTCATTTCCGATTATTTTTTAGATGTAATACTTCCGGTTTCCCTTCCGCACCGACAGCTACAAAGATAAACATTTATTCCCGAATGCCATGCTTTCTTCGCCGGATATATTTCCTCTGTATGCTAAAAAGTTTTGCCTGTGGGCTGACGATGCTGATGCAAATTTAGTCAATAAAACTCAATCCTCTCTTTATATGCAATGAAAAGATTATGCCCCGACCGCGTTTTGCGTGCGTTTTGTATGTGGATACGATTTTCAACGCAATGGCAAAGATGGAGCATCTGAATTTTGATATATCCTCCTACAGGGAATGGTTACATTACATTACAAATATCCGCCAACGGGTTGCTTTTAGCTAAAGATTTTATATAGGTTATTAATAAGTTTTGCACCATCTTTTGCAGCTTTAATCATATCATTCTTTCGGACATATTTAAGAAAGTCAGCATCGTTCATATTGCTAATTTCCACGGCCTTTTGATTATAGGATGAATATACAGAATAGCCGCCAATCAAACAGATTATTCCAGGGAGCCAAAATAAAAAACTCAGATAGAAACTTGCAGAATGTTGTGTATAAGTGTCTCCCAAGAAATTTGTTGCTTCGTGAGAATCTGAACACACCATCATGAGAAAAGCAATGAATGATAAAACAGCTCCCCAAATAATTGTTGTTTTCCCGGATGTGGCATATTTTTCATATTGTTCCACAACCTGTTTCTTCATGTTTTGGAGCTCGGCCGCTGAAATATCATCAGGGGTGATTCCTAGAAAATTTGATAATTTAGATGACATAACTCTTTGTTTTTAATGTTTTTATTTCCAAAAGTTTTTTAGTGATTTTACAGTATTCTTAACTTCCTTTGATTTCAAAAATGAGTTTACGGAGTCAATACCTTTGTCAATAGCATCTCCTATTGGAGTTGTTACTGCATTCTTCTGTTCTCGTGTCCACTGTTTCTTGCATCTTGGACATTCGAATACATAAATTTTCTTTTCTTCAAACGCATCAGCGATTTTATCCACCATTTTGTCGATGTCTTTTCCGTAAAACATATCAATAGCAGTACCTGCCAATAATCCGGAAATTGTTCCAAATCCCGGTATTATGGAACCTGCGTATGCAAGCAATCCTTTCATACCGCTTGTCTTCGCAATTTTTGTGAGGAAGATTCTTGTAGTACCAGGATTAAATGAACCTGTTACTGTATTACCACAATTAGGGCATCTTTCTACTTTTGTATCCATCAGTATTCTTATTAAAATTTTATTTTATTCCACGTTTCAATGCCCTTTCCGCCTTTTCCGGCTCACGGATGAGCCAGTCGAGGGCGAGGAATGTGGCAACAGGACGCATATTGAACTTTTCCGTTAGCTTGGAGTACGTCCACTCTCCGACAGCCAGCGACGGCGTTTCACCATACTCTGCCCATACGTCAAATGCTTTTGCAACATCGGGAACGAGGCGTTCCAGTTTGTCGGCAGTCTGTTCCAGCATGAACTCCGGATATTCCTGTGAACAAAGTATCATAATTATTCTGTCTCTTGTCATAATCTTCAATGTTTTCAGGCGGCATAAGCAGCACCTTGTTCATACATTTTTTCCGCAAATATGTCAGCATCTGCCTCTATCGGCTGGTTCACGTAGGCTTCAAAATCGAAGCAGGGCGAGATGTAGTGTTCCATGTTGTATTTCCACGTCGCAATGGTTTCTGCGTCAACACTCACCTTGTCCGGATGATTCACTGCAAAGTCCTGATAGGCATGGCGGGACTCGTGCATGATGGTGGTCATCACTTCTTTGGGATTGTCAGCCGAAAGCAAATCCGAATTGAGCACTATCTCCTTTGTCTCGGGATTGAACGCTCCCAGTTCGTTCGGAGCCATTGTGTCGGAGAACGAAAGATTGCCGGAATAGCC
>ENA-OYXU01000541-OYXU01000541.1-human-gut-metagenome-genome-assembly--contig:-NODE-541-length-14705-cov-5.344164_pt1 | contig 14705 bp, 20 predicted proteins | sample MGYA00243243_ERZ653435 | MGnify/ENA primary metagenome ERZ653435 (study PRJEB26926, sample SAMN06165113) | human gut metagenome | biome: ENVO:00009003; feature: ENVO:2100002; material: ENVO:00002003... | reverse complement strand
ATCGTCGGCAGCGTCAGATGTGTATAAGAGACAGTCACTTTGCAGTTCTTGAAACACTTGTTTACAACGCGCATTTTAAGAGTCCCGCCAAAGTTTCTAATTTTAAACTAATTAAAGAAAAGAAAGCGGTAATATCCGCCGAAGTTCTAAACTTCGATATTGCGATGCGCGCGCGGGCGCAGGAAAACCTGCGCAAGAAAGGTAAAACATGGGGTTAAGCTTAGGTCAGGGAGTATTCCACATCACGGCGTCGACGTCTGAATACGAAAAACAGATGGGCAAATGCGAAAAGTTGCAGACGCAACTTGCCAATGAAGACAAGCGATATTCCGAACAGTCGGAAGCATCGGCGCGCAAACTTGCAAATTTCAAAATTTCGAGCGCGGAGCGTATAAATAAAAAAGAAAAGGAACTTTTAGAACAGCAAAAGAAAGTTGACGAACTCGCCGCCAAAGTAGTAAAGGCAGAACAAACAGGCGCGGGAAATCTTTTAAAACTTAAAGACCAGCTTGTTCGCGCCAATAACAAGCTCGAAGCGTCGGAAATCGCCGTACAAAAGGCGCGCCAGCAACAGGCTGACACAATCGCAAATTTAGAAAAAAAGCAACTTAACTTAACCGAAAAGAATGCCGAAAAAGTCGCAAAACTTCGCAAGGAAATCGAAAAAAGCCAACTTGCGGCGAAGAAGTCGCAGGGCGTTTTAAATAAGCTTTCAAGCGGGCTTAAAAGCGGTTTAGGAAGTATTATTGGCGGGGTGGGGGTTGCGGCAACTGTAAGCTATTTTGACCAAGTCGCAACCAAACTTGACGGCTTGGCAAAACGCGCAAAAGATGTCGGTATGACGGCGTCGCAGTTGCAGGAGTTGGAACACCAAGCCAAGCTTGCGGGGATGGAAACAGGCAGTCTCGACAGCGCGGTCAAGACATTCAACAAAAACATTTCACAGGCGGCAATGGGTACGGGCGAGGCAAAAACCGCCCTTGCCGACATGGGCATATCTTTGACGGACGCAAACGGGGCTTTCAAAACGCAAGACGAGCTTTTAAAGGAAGTCGCCTTGAAGTTTGCTGAAAATGCGGGAAATGCTGAAAACGCGGGCAGAGCAACAAAAATTTTCGGCGATAACGGCGCGGAAATGCTCCGAATTTTCGAGCAGGGCGAGGATACCATAAATAAAATCTTCAATGCAAAAGGAATTGACGAAGCCGCCGCCGCGGCTGAACGCTACAAAGATAACCTTGAAAATATACAAAATGCCGCGTTTAAAGTGTCCGCAAGGGTTATTGAGGGTTGGTCTTTGATGGCTGACGCAATTTTCGGCGACGGTATTGCAGAGGAAGAATACAAGCGGCAAGAAAAGGCTTGGAATGAACAGATAAAAAAACGGCAAAAAGCCCAAGAAGCGGCGCAAAAGGCGGAAGAAGCCCGCGTTAAGAAAGTGCGCGATGCCGTTGCCAAAGCCAACGAAGAAATGCGCGCAAGCGAAGAGGCGGAGCGTTCGACGCGCGTCAAAGTCATGAATTTGAAAACGCAGGAAGTGCGCATAAGCGAACAGCTTGCAGACTTGGACGAAACTTCGGACGAATACGCGAAGTTGTATGCGGAGCGCGTAAAAGTCATAATTGCCCGCAAAAAAGAAGAAAAGACGCTTGACGAGGAAATCGCAAAGGAGCGTCAAAAGTCTCTTGACAAAGAAATTTCAAAATTAAAAGAACGCGAGAAAATTCAAGCCGACGCCTACGACAAAGCGAAGAAACGCCTTGACGACTTGGAAGCGCGGCGCAAAGGGCAGGCGGAAAGCAAGGCAGAATACGAGTACGAACTCAAATTACAGCTCTTGCGGCGGCAGGGTAAAGACGCGCAGGCAGACGCTCTCGAACAGGCGCGCAAGCGCAATGAGTTGATGGAAAAATACGGTTATTCCGTCGAACAGGCGAACAAGATGCTTAAAATCCAACAAGAGCTTGCCAATCCTCCCGACAAAGAGGTCGAGTATTCCGACGAGGATATTAAACGCGCGAAGCGCATTGTTGAATCGGGCAAGGGCGGCAAAACTACGCAGGCGGAAGCCCAGGCGATTTTAGAGGGCAAGAAAGTTAAGGGCGGATTCAAGTCCGCGACATTCCAAAATACAGAGGGTAAAGAGGTCAAAGACAAACTGCGAAATGTCAATGTTGACGCCAAAGCAACCAAAAAGAACTTAGATAATGACGCGAAAAAAATCCAAGAAAAAAACAACGAAAACATCGACAAGCTGAAAGACGAGGTAAAGGGGCTTAAATCAATTTTGGAAGACATTAAAAACGGTATAAATTCAATGGCTGTAAAGAGGAGTAATTCATGAAGCAATACGCAGAACATTGGGAAAAGTTCTATTTTTTCAAGGAATACGGAGACTTTGACAATTTCTTCATAAAATTGGGCTACGTCTGCGAAGAGGGCGAATTTGTAAGTTCGCGCGGTGCGCCGCTTACAAACAAAGTCGCGGCGAACGGCGAACTTATTTTTAAGAACGTCAACATCGATTTTTCAAAGTACAAGTTGCTTGCGGAGGAAATCGGTGAGCCGCAAAACGGGCTTTTGACCGTCAAAGAAGTTTACGGCTACGCGCCTGATGCCGTCTACGAAACTTACGGCGCAGAGCCAGTTAACCAGTTCGGACTTAAAGACCCGTCGGGATACCTCAAAGGCGAAATTGTCCTTAGCCCCACCGAAAACCGATATGACCCGCTCGAAGATGTCTTTTACTTAAAGATGGCAAGCGTTGACGGCTTCGAAGTCGGAAATATTGTAAGTCCTACTTGCGATTATCGCCATTTTGGATACAACATTGTGCGTTATAGAGGCGAAGCCGCCGATGTTCCAATTCTTGAAATCGATTCGGCAAATTCTATTCTTAAAGTCCGCGCTTACGAAATGTACTTTTATACCCCGTCGGGCGTCGCAACTGGTAGCTTTACGCCCCAAGAGTTAATGTCTCGAATTTATCGGAATAATGGATATACCGACCCCAACACCTCCTTTGGCGAATGGCGTCCGTCATGGCTTACAAGACAAAGTTTCAACCGCACCCCTGCAACCGAAATCATGAGTGTTGTAAATGTGATTTCGTTTCATACATCGATTCCCGCGCTTGAAAAACGGTTTATCGTAAAGTCGGGCGAGGGTGAAACCGACACAATCGAAAACGGCGTTTCAAACCCCGATGCCGATACTTGGCTTGAATGGATGGCGGCAGGGCGACGTTGGAACATTCAAGACGCGGTAATAGAGGTTGTCTATCCGAACGCCCTTTACAAAAAAATTTTAAAACAAACACCCGCAAGCTAAAAACCGCAAAAAAATTAAAAAAACTCTCCCGCAAACCCTTTTAAATAAAGGGTTTTTTCTTTATTTTAAAAAAAAAGTGAAAAAAAAAAGCGAAAAAATAGTTGACAAATAAAAATAATATGCCAAGCTTACATACATAATCAAGGTTGAGCTTGGTAAGTTCTTTAACAGGTCAAAAAAAACCCGCCGTTGGAGCGGCGGGCGACCTCACAGAAAGGAGGTGAGTAATATGATAAGATTGGAAGTTGCAATTCAAGTCTTAATCATTATTGTGGCGATATTAAGAATAGTCGCCATAATCTTGTCAAGCTAAAAACTTGACAGCGAGCCGCAAGGCTCGCCCTCCTTTCTGTTTTAAAGAGTTAAAAAAACAAAACACAGAAAGGAAAAAAATGAAAACAATCACGAAATCAGAAATCGAAAACGCAATCAAAAACAGCCAAGACATCATTATTAAAGAGGGCGTTTTGCGTGTTGTAATATCCGCGAATTTTATCAATCCGCGCTACGCAAGAAAAGACGGCGAATTTTGCATATCAATATGCGAGGGCGATGTTGAGATTGACGGGCGCGAAGTTGAGTTCGATAGCGATGTTTACTTCTTTGAAGAAGCCGAACTAACGGATGTTATGGTAGAAGATGTGAACGCGTGGGTAAATCACTTCCGCGACCTTGCAAAGGAAGTTGAAGAAAACAAGTAAAAAGAAAGGGCTTAAAAATGGAAGAGAAAAAAACAAAAAATGGTGGGGCGCGTAAAAATTGCGGACGCAAGAAAATTGCGCCCGAACTTCGAAAAAAAGAAGTTCGATTCTATTTGAACGACAAACAAGCCGAAGAAGTCCGCGCATTCGTCGAACAACTTTTGAAACGATAAAAGAAAGTAAAGTATATGAACGAAAGAAAAGGTTTTGTATTTACTGTAAATATTTCAGATTTTGAATATGACTTTGGAACTTACGAATTTGAGGTCTTAAAGAACGGGAACGTAAAAAAGCCAAATTGGAATGAAATCAAATCGGATATTCTAATCGCTATCAAAGCGTTAATGCAGAGAGACGCCGACTTAGACGTGGATTCGGACGGCGTTAAGCAAGTCTTAGAAGCAGAAACGTTTGATATTTGCTTGTATTCCGAAGAAAGCGGTTTTAACTACTTTGAATACAAAAATCCGTTTTGCAATCGATGAAAGACGGCTATTTTTACGCGGAAGACGGAGACAGGCAGTTTATTTTAAGGCTTGATTTTGAAAGCTTGAAATATACGCTTGCCGAAGTCTTCCAGCGCGGATTGTACGGCTTCGATGTCTTCCTAAAAGAAGACATATCAGCCGACGATAAACTTGATTTGCTCCAAAACGCCGCGCGGTTTTTGAGCGAAATAGAGGGTTTTTCAGTTAGATGGAATGATTTTCGCGTTGAAATACACGAGTTTGAAGTTCCGAAACTTTTGTTTTTGGACGACTACCAAAGCACAGAGCAGTTCTATATCGTCAATTTGAAAGAAAAACGGCTTTATTCAATCACGGAAAACGAAAACGGCGTCGAGTGCAGAACAATGTTTGCAACGGAAGTCGACGCAGATTTAAGCGCGGAATTTAAGGAAGTAAAGGATTTTTACAAACGAATAAATGAAAGGTGCTAAAATGGCAGAAAAAAAAGAGCCTAAAAAGAATTCCAATCGCGGGCGCAAAGCATTGCCGCCCGAAAAGCGCAAGGTTACGGTAAGATTTTATTGCTTGCCCGCGACGGCGGAAAAAATCAAAGAATACGCCGCAAAACTGATGGCGGAAGAGTAAAATTTTTAGAGCCAAAAAAGGCTTTTTTGCAACAAATTGCAAACAGATTTTTGTAAGTGCTTGATTGTAAAACATCAAGCAAATATCTCATAATCCTCCGCGCTTTTTAACACACAACGTATCAAGCAATTTAACTTAATATTCAACTCAAACCGCTCCGCCGAAGAAACCGTAAACAGAAAGGAAACATTTAATGTTTTGATTGCAGGCGGGGCAACAATTTAACCCAAAAAAAGAAAGAGAGAGCAAATGTCAAAGATTGAAATAGGCTTGGCGGTAAGTGTCGCCGACCTCAAATTAAAACCCCCGTCGCAGGCGTTAAACGCCTTTGAGACCGAACTGCGCGAGCGTGCCGAATCGAACAAAAAGCCGAAAGAAGCCCCGGTCAAGAAGCAGTTTGTATTTGTCCCTTATCCGATAGACAAACTAATAAACGATGCATTTGACGAGAGCGGGACGGCGGAAGAACAATTCGCGCGCACTGCGCAAGCCGCAGACAAAACGCAGAGCGGTTGGGTGTTGCAAGTTCCCGACGGCGACAACTTGGCGGATTTATGGGAGCGGGTGCATCGCGCGGCAAGCAATTTCAACAATTCTCCCAAAGGGCGCAAAATTCCCGTTAAAACCGTTGTGGAAGCTTTTGAGTTCGTTCCTGCGCGTTTTTGGAAAGAGCAGAAAATTTGGGTAAAGACCAAAGATGTAATATCTAAGGTAAATGTTCCGTTTGGACTTAATTTTAGAAAGGTCGAGAAATGAAAAAAATTTTTATTTTTTGGGGAAGTGTGTTTTACGTTCTCGACCTTACGGCGAGCCTTATTCTGTTTTATGCGGGGCATAAGATTGACGCAGTTTATGCGCTACTATTAGCCGCATTCTTATACAGGCTAATCGAAGATTTGAAAGATAAGAAATTTGTAGTCCGAATTTTTCAAGACAATGAGGGTGAAAAGGCGGAATAAATGGACGAAAGCGGAAAATGGAAAGTACTTTTATGAAAAACGAAATAAGATTGATTGACGTAAATTTGATACTTGAAGCGGAGGGGAATCCCCGCGCGGAATTTAACGAGGTTTTCCTTGACGGTTTGGCGCAGTCGATAGCCCGCCAAGGCTTGATAAACCCGATAACGGTCGCGCCCGCAAACGGTGGGTGTTATGAAGTTGTTTGCGGCGCGCAACGTTTACGCGCATTCTCGCTTGCCCGCGAACGCTACAACTTGGAACAGAAAGAAATTCCCTGCATAGTGGTTGAGGGCAAAGATTCTCAACTTTCGGAAATCCGCATAGTTGAAAACTTGCAACGCGCGCAGCTTACATCGTCGGAAGAGGCGGCGGGGGTGATAGCCCTAATGCGCCTAACCGACATCAACGGAATGCCCGTATATCCTACAAAGGCGGATGTTGCCGCCGCTTTGGGCGTTTCGGTTTCATGGGTTCGCGACAGGCTTGCCATCGCCGAAATGAACGAAAATTTAGATAAAAAGATTGAAGATTTGCCCGTTTCGATAGGGCGCGAAATTGCGCGCTTGCCTGCCGCCCGAAGAAAGGACGTATTAGAAGCTTACTTAAAATCTGACGAAGAGACGGACGAAGAGAAGCTTGAAGACGCATTGCAAACGGAATGTCGCGACTTGGAAGATGTTTCTTTTTATTTTAACGAAACCCTTGCGGGGCGGAGTTCCTGCGAAAATTGCCCATACTTTGTGCGCGGCAGGTACTGCATGCATGAAGACACCGATTGCATGGACGACAAAGACAATGCAGTGTGGGAAGACTGCAAAACGCGCCTTGAAGCGGATATTTCCGCGTCCGTCAAGCATGAGTTCCCGAATGCAAAAGTGGTTGAATCGTGGAAATATGCTTGCGACCTTACTATTTCCATTTTAGACGCCGCGCGATTGTTTTGTGGTATTCCGGTCGGCAATCCGCCCAAAGGCAAGAAAGCTCCGGTTTTATGGGATGTCATTCCCGAAGACTATTCCGGCGAAATCTATTATAGATTAACCTCGTGCGATGCGGTGTACGAAGAAAAGGACGGCAAGCTTCAAGAGCGACCGCATAGCGAGGTTGGGGAATTTAGAGGGCTTACTTATGAATTGCGACTTGGCGTGGAAGCCGCAAGAAAGATTTTGTTAAATTCGCCGATTGCGGCGCAGTGGCTTGTCTTGCCAAATTCGGAGGAAGAGGAGCTTGAAAAGAAAAAAGAGAAAATCCTCAAAGAGTGTCAAGAAAAGCGAAACACTGAAATGCGCCGTTTGCGCGCGGATGATGTGTTAAATCTTTATTTTGCGGACACACCCGAAACGCGTCGCCTTTTTGCCCGTCTTACTTATGAGTATTACAATCTTAGGGTTGGCAACGAGCTTGCGAGGATTTTCGAGGTTGACGCCCCGAAAGACGCGTCTTGCAAAGAGTGGGAAAAATTCCTATGCGAAAACTTCCAGGACAGAGATATTTTGGCTGTTTTAAAGGTTGCGCTCGTTCCGTATTTTTGGTGCGGAATGTATGGGGATAGTTGGAAAGAGCCGACTTTATCGCAGGGAATGCGCACCATCGACGAACTCCGCGAAGAAACAGAAAGCGGATTTAAGTATTTGCAAGAGTACAAGCTCAAAGAGCTTGAAAAAACGGAATAATGCTATGACGCCGGACGAAAGTAATGCGCGAGTTGTAGTCAAGGACTTCGCGGTATGGAGCACGCTAAACCATCACATTTATTCGCAGGAGCAGATGCTGTACGAGGTGCGCTTTATGCGAGAATGCGATGTTTATCGGCGGCGTTTCACACTTCTCAAAGACGCGCTCGACTACCGAGACGCCGCGCTTAAAGTGTCGCCAACGCCCAAAAGCCGCGGTTATGCGCGTGGCGGCAACACTAAGCCGTGGCACGACTTATTTTGCGTGCACATGGTGTACCTCCGCTGCTACCGCGTGATATTGCAGACCGAGGCGGGCAAAGTACGGAAGTCTTTTGCGGACTTGGAAGCCGCGCGCAAATGGCGCGACGACGAAGTGCGCCGCCGCGGCGTAGTGGAAACAAAGAGGCAATGGGACCCACACGCGCAGAGCTACTCGCACATCTCTGACAAGTCAGAGGTGTTTGCCGACAGCGACAATATCCGCGACAGCCTTGATAATTTAATTTTGTCAACTTTTGACGAGCTGAAAGGAGGCGCGGAATGAACAAGGAAATTCTTGACGTTTGCTGCGGCGGCCGCATGTGGTGGCATGACAAAGAAGATGCGCGGGCTGTGTATATGGACAACCGCGAATTGGAATGCACTTTGTGCGACGGCCGCGTTTTCAGGGTTGCGCCGGATATTGTGGCCGACTTTCGCAATATTCCGTTTCCCGACGAAACATTCAATATGGTTCTTTTTGACCCGCCACACCTTACGCATCACGGCGAAAAGTCTTGGATGTTCAAAAAGTATGGAAAACTTTCCAAAGATTGGAAATCAGACTTAGCGCAGGGCTTTAACGAGTGTTTCCGTGTTCTAAAAACGGGAGGCACGCTAATCTTTAAGTGGTCGGAAGTTGATGTGAAGCTTTCGGAAATTTTGAGGCTTACGCCGCAAAAACCGGTAATTATGCACAAAAAACAGAAAACACATTTTGTGGTATTTTTGAAAGGGGTAAATGATGTACCTAACCGATGCTGAGATTTACGCTTCCGAAGTATGTTTGGCGTTAGAGCCGCACTGCGACAAAATCGCGGTTGTTGGTTCGGTGCGCCGCAGGAAGCAGCGCGTTCACGACATTGAAGTGGTTTGCGTTCCAAAGAGGCACACGGACTTGTTCGGGCAGGTTGTCGGGGTAAGTGAGGATTTTATCCGCGTTGTAGACCGATGGGAAGCTGTCAAGGGCGAGCCGTCGGGCAAATACACGCGCCGAAGACTTCCGCTTTTGGATGGATTTAATGCGTCGCTCGAATGCGACATCTTCATGGCGGACTTTGATAATTTTGGTTGGATAATGGCACTTCGTACGGGTTCGAGCGAATTTAACCAAAGCTTTTGGATTCCAAAGCTCCGCGCCATTGGGATTGTATCGATTGGCGGCTATTTGCGCAGAACGGCGGACAGCTCGCTTGTGAAAGTCCCCGACGAAGACACTTTGTTTAAACTGATTGGGAGCGGCTGCATCCGCCCCGAAGAAAGGATTTAATGAATATTGACAATTTAACTAATCTCTTAAAAAGCGGGGAGGTATTACGCTATCACACAACGCCGCGCGTACCGCTTCAATCGGTCGCGCAACACTCTTGGGGCGTCGCGCTGATTTACCGCTATTTGACGGGAAGCGAAAATTTGTATGCCACGCTATTGCATGACAGCGCAGAACTCTTTGTAGGCGACATTCCCGCGCCCGTAAAGGCGCACATCGGAGAGCAAACGCATTTAATTGAAAATTTGGAAATCCATTATGCGATTGAGGCTTTCGGCGAATATCGCGAAAACCTAAACCCGCTTATGCACGTTGCGGACAAGCTTGAAGCTTTGTATTGGACGCGCAGGGCGAACTCCGAAGAGGGCAGGGAGTTGAATGCAAAAATGGCGGACGCGTTAAGGCGCGCGCTTGCGGAAATCGAACTTACAGCCGAAGTGCGCGAAAAAATCATGGGGCTTATGGAAAGGTGGGGTTATGAGGCTTAGCAGTAAAAAGGTCTTGTCGCAGGAAGAGCCGCTTGCGCTATCGTCGAACTTCGAGCTTTTTTGCGCGCGGCGGAAGATGTCGGATGGCGCGATGTACGCGCTAACGATAAAACCGCTTTGGATTTGGGCGATTTTGCATGCGGGAAAGGATGTTGAAAATCGCGTATGGTCGACGAAGTTTCGGGGAACATTTCTTTTGCATTCTTCAAAGGCTTGCACTGAAAAGGAATATTTACAGGCGTACGAGTTCATTTATTCGGTAAATAGCGATGTCGCCGAAACCGCGCCCGACTACAAAACGCTTATGCGCGACTACGCAGGCAAAATTTGCGGAAGCGTCGAGCTTGCAGACGTGTTTAAACCTTACCCAAGCGAGCCTACAAGCGTTTGGCACATGGAGGAATGTTTCGGCTTCAAGCTGCAAAATCCAAGAGAATTTGCCCGAAAAACGCCCTTTAAGGGCGCGTTAAAATTCTTTGAAGTGGATAAGGGGCTTGTCGCTCTTCTCAAATAATTAAGGGGGTTAAATGGCTTCTGGCAACGGATACATAAGGATATTTCGCGCTCTCTTCGCGAATCCGATATGGAAGTCGAACAGCGCGTTTGACATTCGCTCCGCCTTTATCGACATGATACAGCGCGCGGCTTATCAGCCCACGCATGCGGTAAGAAACGGCAAGGCGATTCAAATCGGCGTCGGCGAATTTGTTGCCTCCGAACGCGAGCTTTGCGCGGACTGGCATTGCAGCCGCTCAACCGTTCAAAAGTTCCTTGATATCTTCCGCTCTCTCGGAAGCTTGGAAATTCGCGAATGCAAAACCGCAAAAGCAACCATATACAAACTCCCTAATTATGCGGCTTTGAACGGCATTTTCGACCGCTCCGCAACCAATGACAAGACCGCAGACGAGACCAAAAACGCGACACCGCTTGTATATAATAAAAATAATAAAAAAGAAAAGAAATCTCCCCCCTATAATCCCCCCAAAAGCGGGCAATTTTCGGAAGAAATCGCGCAAAAAAAGGGGGAAAACGGCGCAAAAACGGATGTTTTCGCGTCAAAAAAAGGAGGGAACGGCGCGCCGCAAGGGCGCGTTGAGGAGAGAGGGCTTTGCGCTCTTGGCGCGCCAAGCCGCGACGAATGGTATTCGTATGCGGAGGGCATCGGTTGGTCTTATCCCGAAGAGTATGAGCAGTCTTTCAACCGCTTCGAGCAGACCAAAGATAGTCTTGGATATTGGAAAGATGGAGACGGCAAGCGCATCACAAACTGGCGGGCTATGTGCGACGCTTTATGCAATTGGCACGATAGAAAGCAGGGGAGAAAGCGGAACAACTTCCGCCCCATTGCCGCCTGCCTCGACGAAGATGTCGAGCCTATCCACTGGCGCATTGAGTATGCAAAGCAATTCAAGCTTGGCGACGTCAAGCAGGTTGACGAATGCTACGAATCGTTTGCCGCGCTCAAAATTGCAAATCGCAGTTTGGCGGCTCTTATCCTTACAAGGTGTATCAAAGGATATGCCGAAGACAGAGCGCAATACCAAACAGAATATCCCGCAGAAATGAGCATCGAAAAGTTGAAAGAGGCTTACAAGTATTGCGTCAATTACAACGATGTAATGCGCAATGAAACGGACGAAGACCGCGCAGTCTTGGCGGCTCAGTCTGTCGGGGAAATCAAAGCGGCGACACCTTTTTATTACGAGCGGATTTGCGAGCTTGCGAAAGCTCCGCCGTTTAACTTGTCGCGAATATTCAAGGAGTTGGGGCTATGAGCAAAGAACATCAATTCAGAGCTTGGCGAACATTGTCGGCAAAGATACTTTTGCAACGCCCGATATGTCAAGACCCGTTCGGATGGCACGCCAAAACAGGGCAAATCACACCCGCAACAGAGGTTCACCATATTCAACCAGTGGAACAATTCCCCGAAATGCTGCTTGCTGTTGATAATCTTCTTGCGCTATGTCCGACCTGCCATAAGGCAATTCATAAAAGCTTGGAAGCAATCGACACCATCGCCAAAAGCGGCGTTCCTTTGTGCCGAATAATAGAAATTATTGCAGCGGGCGGAGCTTCCCCCTCTCCCCATAAGGTCAAAGGGGTAGGGGGTGTTTTAACTTTCTTTTCGCCCTCCGACACCGCGCCGTGTCCTCAGAAAGAGAATGCGCAATGTTTTGAAAAGGGGGGTACTCCCCCTTGTTCCAAATAATACAAAGTTTTATAAAATAGGAAAATACTATGGATAGAAAAAAAGTTCGAGAAATCGAAAAAAAAATCATGAAATACATCGCCCGAAATTTTCAAGATGGCGATTGGTTTGTCGTTTACGATGCCGCTTTTGCGATATGTAAATGCGAGGAATTACAAAAGCGCATCGACAGCGAGGGCGACCTCGTAAACGGCACAAACGGCATTCCTTACAGACATCCTCTTTACGCCCTGTTAAAAGACTTCAAAAACGAAAAGCGCGAATTGCTTCGCGAACTTGGGTTGACACCCTATGCTCGCAAGCGTTTGACAGGTACATCGGAGTCCGACGGTGCGGTCGAGGATGCGCGGACAGGGCGGCGCAAGTCTAAATCGAAACTCGAAGCCGAACGCGCTGCGGAAGCCGAAAGCGAATTTGTAGGATAATTGAATGCGGCGCATCGGGAAGACAGACATTTCGCGCGTGAAGCATACCGCCGCCTATGAATGGGCTTTGGCGGTTGCGACAGGTAAGACTCCGCATCGACAAGGAGAGCTTGCCAAGTACGCCGCCGACCGCTTCTTAAACGACTTGAAGCGCGACGATATTATGTTTGACCTATCCGAATACGAACGCCTTTTGCGCTACTACAAAATGTTCAGACACACAAAGGGGCTTTTGGTTGGCAAGCCTTTTGAGCCGCGCCCCGACCAAGCTTTTTATTTGGGGCAAGTCGTAAGTTGGAAGTACCGCCAAACAGGTGAGCCGCGCATTCGCGAGACGTACAAAGAGGTTGCCCGTAAAAACGGCAAGAGCTGGGAAACAGGCGGCTTGGCAGGTTACTTCTTGACCGCTCGAAACGAAAGCGAAGCCGAAGTTTACAGTTTGGCGACATCTGAAAAACAGGCGCGAGAAAGTTGGAAAGCGTTTAAGTCCATGTCGAAGACGACGCAAAAATACCATAAATTTTTGGAATACCGCGAAAACGTAATTCGACATCCCAAGAGCAATTCATTCTTTGAGCCTGTTCCGTCAACGGGCGAAATGCTCGACGGCAAAAATCCCACGTTTATCATTGCTGACGAATACCACTTGTTCAAGCCGAAAGACGACCTTTCGCTTTCCTCGCTCAAAGGCGGTTCGGGCGCGCGCGCTTATTCGCTTACAATGAAAATCACGACGGCAGGGACAAACGTTTTTGGCTCTTGTTACGACGAACGCAAAACCGCAATAAACGTTCTAAAAGGGCTTTCCAAGCTTGACCATTACTTGCCGCTTATATTCGCCCTCGACGAGGGCGACGACTGGCAGGACGAACGCAACTGGTACAAGGCAAATCCCGCGCTTGGCATATCTAAATCGCTCGGCGACGTGCGGCAACTCTTCGAAAATGCGCTCGCAATGCCGCGACTTCTGAACACCTTTAAATCGAAACAGCTCGACATCTGGACAAACGCGGTTTCCAACTGGCTGAAACTTGAAGACTGGCGAAAATTATCGCGCCCGCTTGCCTACGACGCTTTAAAAGGCAAGCATTGCTACATCGGTGCGGACTTGTCCGATACGGGCGACTTGTCCGCCCTTATGCTATTGTTCCCGCCGCAAGATGGTTTGCCGAAGTTCTACGCATACCCGATTTTCTTCGTTCCGCAAGCCGCGTCGGTCGTAAAGGAATTGCAAGATAAAGTGCCGTATTCCGTTTGGCAACAACAAGGATGGGTTAATCTCGAAGAGGGCAGAATCAACAAACGGAAAATTCTAAACATCATTTTGTCCGTTCTTATGCGCGACTTTACCTTAATCGCGTTCGCCTACGACCCATACCACGCGACCGACATCGCAGAGGGCTTGCAAGAAGCGGGCGTAAAAACCCTTGCCGTTCGACAGGGCTTTCCAACCTTGTCGCCCGCATGCAAAACCCTTGAAGACTGGATTGCGCTTTCCGAAATCGAACATAACGGCAACCCGTGCCTTGATTGGAACATCTCAAACGCAGTCGTAAGGCGCGACGCAAACAACAATATCGCGCCCGATAAATCAAAATCCACAAACCGCATCGACGGACTTGCCGCCCTTTTAGACGCAATAGTCGCCGCCACAAATAACGATTTAAAACCAAAAATAATTAAGACTTGCCCTGTAATTTTAATGTAAAAACACCATGCCCGAAAAATACCTTACAATAAAAGAACTATCATTTGAACTTGCCAAGCTTGGCTTGCCGTCTTCGCGCGGATTTATCGAAAAGCAAAAAGCGCGCGGCGCGCCCTTTGTCTATAACCGAATAACGCTCTCTGCGTTTTTGGAATTTTTAAAAAGCGCGGGCTAAACAAGGAATGAAGAATTAAAGTCCAAGCTTTTGGCGGATAAATTCCGAAGCTCCCATGCTTCCCCTCATTTTGTCGAGATTGGCGCGCTCTTTGTCGTTTAACATAATAAGAAAATTTTTGCGCTTGTCCTTTACATGCTTTCTTCCTGCGCCTATTCTTGCGCCGCCGCGATTTTCTTTTTTTTCCGCCATTTTTAAGCCTTTATGTTTGTTTTTATTTTTTTAGTTCTTCAAAACAGAAAGGAGGCTCGCCCTTGCGGGCGAGTGTCAATTTTTAGCTTGACAAGACTATCGCGATAATTTGAAGTATCGCAATCAGAATAACGATAGCGATTTGAACTATCATATATCTATCACCTCCTTTCTGTGAGGTCGCCCGCCGCTCCAACGGCGGGGTTTTTTT
>ENA-OYXU01000540-OYXU01000540.1-human-gut-metagenome-genome-assembly--contig:-NODE-540-length-14737-cov-5.161831_pt1 | contig 14737 bp, 12 predicted proteins | sample MGYA00243243_ERZ653435 | MGnify/ENA primary metagenome ERZ653435 (study PRJEB26926, sample SAMN06165113) | human gut metagenome | biome: ENVO:00009003; feature: ENVO:2100002; material: ENVO:00002003... | reverse complement strand
TCGTGGGCTCGGAGATGTGTATAAGAGACAGGATAAAGCATCATGCATAAAACGCACAAATACTTTATGTTCTTACTATAAAAACCAATCTGGATACATAGAAATGGAGGTAATTATCAAACTGGGAATACTAAACATTCCCGTAAGAAGCCTCTGGTTCGGCTACGATAGAGATTGCAGGAGAATCGGGGTCGGTATCGTAGGTGTATGGTTGGATAGGATTGATGATGGTGTCCGGAACCGGAGTCGTGATTGTGTCATAGAGGCACTGGAGGTAGGCGTCGCGGGTGGCGACGGTGCGGGTGTCGCATTCCCGGACACGAAGGCCATGCCAGAAGCAGCCTTCGAAAAATATGTCAGTCCTCTACTTCGGAAAAGTCATCTTTACAAAGATGATATGAGCAAAGTAATTATTACAATGATGATTTTTGCTGAATGATTATTGTAATGATGATATTTTTGTTATATTTGCAACCGAATAAGACAAACAAGTAGCTGCTCAAATTAATTTAGATGTTTGCGGGCGGCTATTTATTAGAAGATTTGGAATTTGAATGAAGGATGATACTTCCGTATGTGACTGAGGTTCAAATTTCAAAGATGCAAGAAAGAGACCGCGCAAACATCTAAAAACACTTATAAATTAATTTGAACAGCTACTTAAGGAATTATGGATACTTTGAAACGCCAATATAAAATGCTGCTGAAACATGTTTCAACGAAACATGTCAGGGATTTCTATAATGTGGTCTCATGGGGAACAAGATTGATTGGAATCAAGGGTGCGAGGGGTGTCGGGAAGACTACACTTATGCTGCAACGTATCAAACTCGCATTTGATAATCCCGATGAGGCGCTGTATGTATCGCTCGACGATATATGGTTCGCAAGCCATACCTTACCGGAACTGGCAGAAAAAGCGGTATCGGACGGGATAACACATCTGTTTATTGACGAGGTTCACCGTCTGCGCGGATGGGAGAGGCAGATTAAAAACATCTATGATTTTTATCCAGGATTACATGTAGTCTTCACCGGCTCATCGCTGCTGGAGATCGACCATTCTATCGCAGATTTGTCAAGACGTTGCCTGATGTATTCGCTGCCAGGACTTTCGTTGCGTGAGTATCTGGAATTCCAGGAAAAAACCATGCCTAAACTTTCACTGGATGACATCCTGTACAAACACAACCGGATTGCATCCGAATTGACTAACAACGTTGACATACTTAAACTCTTCAACGAATATTTAAGGCATGGATTCTATCCATTCTGTTTCGGAGACACGGAATCCGATTATCTGACACGGGTCAACAATATGGTGGCAAGTGTCATAGACTATGATATTCCTGCCGTGGAGAATGTAGAATACGCGACATTGGTCAAGACCAAACAGTTGCTGACAGTAATGGCATCACAGACCCCATCGCCAATCAATGCCAAAGCCACCTCCGAAATGCTTGGCATAACCTCAAATCAACTTGTCAAATTACTTTCGTTACTTCAAAGGTCCGGCATACTGCGTCTTTTATATTATAAGGCCGAGCGTAATCCGCGCTCCATGTCTAAGCCTCAGAAGGTACTGTTTGACAATCCTTCAATACTTTATGGATTGGGATATGCCGACAAAGGGAAAGTTCGTGAATCGTTTTTCGCCTCGATGGTGTCGCAAGATCACGAAGTGGCCTATCCGAAGGAGGGTGACTTGCTGGTGGATAATCGGTATCTGTTCGAGATCGGAGGTGCCAAGAAAGGATTCGACCAGATACGAGACATGCCAGACAGTTTTGTGGCAGCAGATGACATTCAGATAGGATTTGGCAACAAGATTCCATTATGGATGTTCGGACTGCTCTACTGATTCCGTTGCATCCGTGCAAAATTCCCGATAACCGTATGGGGTCTCCGGTTCGGCTGCGAAGGAGATTGCGGGCGAATCAGGCTCGGTATCGTATGCAGCAGGCTGAATCGGATTGATGATGGTGCCGGGGAGGGAAGTTGCAGCAGTGTCCGGAATCGGGGTGATGATTGTGTCGTAGAGGCGCTGGAAGTAGGCGTCGCGGGTGGCGACGGTGCGGATGTCGCATTCCCAGACGCGGAGGACTCGCCAGCCTTGGGAACGCAGTTCGGCTTCGTTGCGGGCGTCGCGAGCCGTGTTGCGCTCAATCTTCGCCCGCCAGAAGTCGATGTTGGATTTGGGGAGCCGATAGTACTTGCAACCCTCATGGCCGTGCCAGAAGCAGCCGTCGACAAAGATGACGGTCTTGTATTTCGGCAGCACTATGTCCGGACGGCCCGGCAGTTTGCGGACCTGGATGCGGAAACGCAGCCCTCGGGAGAAAAGATACTTCCGGACTATCAGTTCCGGCTTGGTATCCTTCCCCTTGATCGCCGCCATGCAGCGGTGCCTCTGTTCCGGTGTCATCGTATCCGCCATGATATTATAACGTCCAGTCCCTGAAAATGATATTTCCGCAAGGCTTTTTGTCCGCGCTTAGCACTGTATTTTTGTCCCCCGCCAAGCCGCTATGAGCGCAAAGGTTTCGCTAAGAGATAATCCAGATGACTTGACTAAAATGCAGGTTGTATGAGGAGGGATGAAATATTTTTTGTAATTTTGCATATAGACAATCAATAAGTCATGATAGCAAAAGAGGAAATATTGGAATTGCTGCAATCCACAGAATCCTATCGTGTGGAACGCACCATCAGCACCGGCAACATGGACAAATTCTGTGAGGCCATCTGTGCGTTTGCCAACGATATGCCAGGGTCCCGGAAGAACGGCTATCTGATTATCGGAGCAAAAGATGATGGCAGTATGGCCGGAATGAAGGTTGACGATGCTCTGCTTAAGAAGATTGCAGGCATCCGTTCTGACGGCAATATACTCCCGTTGCCTACAATGTCGGTTGAACGGTTTTCGTTTCCTGAAGGTGATTTGTTGGTTGCCGAAGTCCAACCCTCCGATTTGCCTCCTGTTCGATATCGCGGCAGAGTCTTTATACGTGTCGGGCCTCGCAGGGATATTGCAACAGAAACGGAGGAGAGGATCCTTGCTGAACGTCGCTGTTCATTTATGGCAACCTTTGATGCTACACCTTGCCTAAACGCCAAACTGGAGGATTTGGATCTTGATTACATCAAATCCAGATATCTCCCGATGGTGTTTGATGAAGAAACGCTTGCAATGGACAAGCGCAATATCAAAGAGCAGTTGGCGTCGATACATCTCTACGACCGTGATAACGACTGCCCGACTTATGCTGGCATAATCCTTTTCGGCACCAATCCCAAATACTTTCTTCTCGGCGACTATGTTCAGTTTGTACGGTTTGCAGGAGAGGACAAAAGCAGTGACATACTTAACGAACGTCAGTTCGCCGGGCCCCTGTACAAGATGCTGCCTACACTGGAATCATTCGTAAGGGACGCCATCATAACCCAACGACCTGTTCCTGAATCCCTATTCCGCGAACGTACCGTCTGGAATTATCCGGAGGGTGCGGTCCGGGAATTGCTGATGAACGCTTGTATGCACAGGGACTACCAGTCGAATATGCCCATTCGGCTGTATCAGTTTGATGACTATATAGAAGTAATGAATGCCGGGGGACTATATGGAGAAGCACGTCCGGAAAACTTCCCCTCAGTCAATGACTATCGTAATCCTCTTGTGGCTGAAGCCATGAGAGTGATGAAGTATGTCAACAAGTTCAACCGAGGCGTTACTCGTGTTCAGGAAATGTTAAAGGGAAACGGCAATCCACCGGCAGAGTTTGATGTCAATACAATAACTGCATTCAGGGTCAAGGTCCACGCCACTAACGAGTACGACTTGTCGAAGGGTACAAGTCAACCCACAAGTCAGGGCACCAGTCAGGGCACCAGTCAGGGCACCAGTCAAGATGATGAGACTATTCAAGGGAAAATCATAAAGTTCTGCAATGTGCCGCGCTCTTTATTAGAAATCGCCGCTTATTGCGGTTTTAAAAACAAGAAAAAATTCAAAGAACGTTATCTGAATCCCCTGCTCGGCTCACGCATCCGAATGACTATCCCTGACAAACCCACAAGTCGTTTTCAGAAATACGTTATCATGTAGATTAAGATTCGACCTGATGCTGACTTATTGAATTGGCATCAAGTCTGGCATCAAGTTAAGATTTGCGTTTCAAAAGTGCTGATATGAGAATCGATATATTGACAGTTGTTCCGGAGATGATCGAGCCGTTCGTGAACTGCTCCATTCTGAAACGGGCCCAGGACAAGGGGCTGGTGGAAATCCATATCCACAACCTGCGCGATTATACCACCAACAAGCACCGTAAGGTGGACGACTATCCCTTCGGCGGCGAGGCAGGGATGGTGATGCAGATACAGCCCATCGACGCCTGCATCTCCAGACTGAAGAGCGAGCGAGACTACGACGAGGTGATCTTCACCACTCCCGACGGCGAGACATTCAACCAGCCGATGGCCAACCAGCTGTCGCTGCTTAACAACGTCATCATACTGTGCGGCCACTACAAGGGCGTGGACTGGCGCGTCCGTGAGCACCTGGTGACCCGCGAGATCTCCGTGGGCGACTATGTGCTGACCGGTGGCGAACTCCCCGCAGCCATCATCGCCGATGCCGTGGTGCGCGTCATCCCCGGCGTGATCGGCGACGAGCAGTCCGCGCTGTCCGACTCGTTCCAGGACAACCTGCTGGCACCCCCCGTCTACTCACGCCCGGCGGTCTACAACGGATGGGAAGTGCCTGAGATACTTCTGTCGGGGCACGAGGCCAAGATTGCCCAATGGCGCTACGACATGGCGGTGGAGCGTACACGCCGTCTGCGTCCCGATCTCCTGGGCCCCGAGGGCTGACCCAAAACATCCTCCATCATGTGCGACAACACCTTCCTGGGGGCTCTGGCCAAGGCATATACCTCACGTTACGACGACCTGTCGGAATTCTGCTTCATCTTCCCCAACCGCCGCAGCGGCACATTCTTCCTGCGCCGCCTCAGCGAGACGCTGTCCAAGGGCAAGGCCCTGCTGGCTCCCGACGTCATGCCCGTGGGCGACTTCATGAGCCGGATATCAGGCTACGAGGTGGCGCCACGCATCACGCAGCTGATGCAGCTGTACCTGGCGTACCGCGACCTCCGCAAACGACGCGCTCCCCTCGACGACGAGAAGGAGACCGTGGACTTCGACGAGTTCCTCCCCTGGGGCGAGGTGGTGCTGAGCGACATGAGCGAGGTGGACATGTACGACGTTGATGCCCACAAGATCTTCAAGAACGTGGAGGACTACCGCAAGATCCAGACCGATCCCCTGACCGAGGAACAGAAGGAACTGGTGTCCCGCTTCTTCGGTTACATTCCCACCAAGGCCGACGCCGACCGTTTCTGGATCACGTTCGACGAGAACGAGGGCACCCCTGCCAATGAAGGAAATGAACCGGGACGCGAGACCAATGTAAAGGAAAGATTCCTGGAACTGTGGCAGCTGCTCCCGGAATTGTACGACAGGGTCCGCGAACGGCTGGAGAACCTGGAGCCGGAACTGCCCATGACGCTGGCCGGAACGGGCTACCGTATGGCCATGAACAAGGTGCTGGACGGCGATGCCGGCACATTGCCGTGGAAGCGCGTGGTGTGTGTCGGGCTGGACTGGATGACGGTGACGGAAATCAAACTGTTCGAGGAACTGAAGAAACAAGGAATCGCAGAATTCTTCTGGGACCTGACCGGCCCCGTTCTGACCAATTCCGACAGCGAGGCCGGCAAGATGATCCGCCAGAAGATGTCGCATAAGAATTTTCCGCAGCCTGAATGGGCCGAGGAATACATGGCGTGCTGCCGGCGCGACGCCATGCCGGAGATCACGGAAATCGGAGTGCCTAGCAACGCCATGCAGGCCAAGATCGCCGGCGACTGGGTGCGCCGCCTGATGAAGGACCCGCGGATGCTGCAGGGAATCCGAGAGGCACGCGTGGCGATAGTGCTGCCCGACGAGACCCTGCTGCTGCCTCAGCTCTATTCATTACCCCCCGACCTGGACAAGGTGAACCTGACCATGGGCCTGAGCATGCGCCACACCTCTACGGCAAGCTTCATCTACCACCTGCAGCGGCTACACCAGCGGATGCTGACCACCGGAGGGCAGCCCGGCTACCTGACGCAGGACCTGTCGATGCTGCTGGCGCAGCCGGTGGTACAGCTCACAGTCGGTCCGGACAGAATCCGCGAGATAAACACCTACCTGAGCAAGTCGCACCGCCGTGTGCTGTCCTGCATGGAGATCCAGGACTACAGCCCTGTTCTGTACAATATGCTGCGCCCCATTCCACGGGAGACGCCCCTGCAGGACAGCGTCCGCTGGCTGCAGCAGATACTGCTCGACACCGACCGGCTTCTGGCCGCCAGCAACGACGAGGAGACCGGGATGAAGGCTACCGTGGAACGTATGCAGATACAGGTCTATGTATCCGCGCTGTTCCAGATCGCCACGGCCGGAAGACTGAACAAGGTGGAGATGCGCCCCGGCACGCTGTTCCATATGCTGGCGCGCATGGTGGGGGGCGAGAAGATCGAGTTCGAGGGAAAGCCGCTGGAAGGCCTCCAGGTGATGGGACTCCTGGAGACACGCGCGCTGGACTTCGACCAGGTGATAATCCTGTCGATGAACGACAAGGTGATGCCTCGCCGCGCACGCCGCCGCAGTTTCATCCCGGACTCCCTGCGCAGGGGGTTCGGAATGCCCCCGGCCACCAACGACGAGAAACTTTACGGTTACTGGTTCTACCGGCTGCTGTCGCGTGCCGGCGCGGCCACCCTGGTCTATGACTCGCGCGTTGGCGAGGGCATGCGCAGCGGCGGAAAGTCCCGCTACCTGATGCAGCTGGAGAAACTGTACAACCGCGGACGGATACGGCAGACCAACTGCAGCTTCAAGCTCGGCGCCACTCCCGACTGCGCAGAGACCGTGGACAAGAGGGAGGTGATGGACCAGTTGCGACGCTTCCTGAAGCCCGACGGCGACGACCGCCTGAACCTGTCGGCATCGGCGCTCCAGAACTATCTGAAATGCCCCCTGCAGTTCTATTACCGCAACGTGCTGCGCTACAACGACGATCCGGAACCGTCCTCGTTCATCGACCCCATAACGCAAGGCAAGATAGTCCACGGCATGCTGGAGGAACTCTACCTGCCCGGCAATCCACACAACCTGCTGAAGAGACCCAAGACGGTTTCAGCCCGGGACTTCGACGCGATACTGGCGGACTCCAACAGCGACAACCTGCGGATGATGATGCGCCGTCATGTAAACCGCGAGTTCCATCACGCCCGGACACAGCAGGAGGAGGACGCCGAACTGACGCATGGCATACAGATGGTGGCGGACCGTCTGCTGGAGCAGGTCAGGGCCGTGGTGCGCCATGACCGGCGGCACGCGCCGCTGAGGCTTATGGGCGTCGAGGTGCGCTTCCCCTGCCGTTGGAAGGTGGACGATGACCTGACCGTGAACATGACGGCCACATACGACCGCGTGGACTACAATCCCGACGGACGGCTGCGCATCGTGGACTACAAGACCGGTTCCGTGCACCTGGACATGGCGGACCTGGACGCGGTGTTCGGCGCCGACTACAAGGCGGGGAACATCTTCCAGCTGCTGCTCTACGCACATCTGCTGGAACACCAGCTTAGCAACGTGGGGAATGCGCGGCCCGACGGTGACTCATCCCGGGAACTGAAGGAAGGCGACTGCCGCGACATCGACATGGCGATATTCGACACCAACTACATCCAGCAGGACGGAGATGAAAGGTATATAACAGCATCCGACAAGACTCCGGTCCGCTCGCAACACGATCCGAAGGTAGCGGAATTCATACCCAGGGTCAACGAGGTGATCAAGGAGATATTCGACCCCGATGTGCCGTTCAGTCCCACCGGCAACCGCGACACATGCGCCTTCTGCGTGATGCGCGGCATCTGCAACCGCTGACATCCATGCCGGGCGACAACAAAGAACGTCCGGGCCTCGCGGTCCGGACGTTCGACGCTAATGCAAAATATATATTGAAAAAATTACTTAGGCAATGTACACTGCCAGCGCCATGCGTTGGCCATTGTCTCGTTGATGGGAGTCTCGGCCACCCATCCCAGGACGGTATTGGCCTTCTTGGGGTCGGCCCAGATCTTCTCGATATCGCCCGCGCGGCGCTCGCCGATCTTGTACGGCACCTTGACGCCGGTGGCCTCCTGGAAAGCATTGACCAGCTGCAGGACGGAGAGGCCGTTGCCGGTACCCAGGTTGAACACCTCCAGCTGGTCGGTGTCCTCTCGGCTCAGCATACGCTCCATGGCGATGACATGGGCGGCCGCCAGATCGTTCACGTCGATGTAGTCGCGGATGCAGCTTCCGTCGGGAGTGTTGTAGTCGTCACCGAACACGGTCAGTTCCTTGCGGATGCCGGCAGCGGTCTGCGTGATGTAGGGCACCAAGTTCTGCGGAACGCCTACGGGGAGCTCGCCGATCTTTGCGCTGGGATGCGCGCCGATGGGATTGAAGTAACGCAGCAGGATCGACTTGATCGGGGCGCCGGAGATGATGACGTCACGGATGATCTCCTCGCTGATCTGCTTTGTGTTGCCGTAAGGCGAGGTGGCCGGCTTGATGGGCGCGGTCTCGTCGATGGGGTTCACGTCCGGCTCGCCGTAGACGGTGCAGCTGGAGGAGAACACTATTCCCTTGACGCCGAACTCCGGCATGCACTCCAGCAGGTTGAGCAGGGTGCCCAGGTTGTTGCGGTAGTACAGGATGGGCTTGTGCACGGATTCGCCCACGGCCTTGCTGGCTGCGAAGTTGATGATTCCCTTGATGCCGGGATTATCGGCGAACAGCTTGCGCAATGTGGCCAGGTCGGTGCAGTCGCCCTGCACGAACACGGGACGTACGCCGGTGATGGCCTCGATGCCGTCCAGAACCTCGATGTTGGAGTTCGACAGGTTGTCGATGATGACTACCTCGTAGCCTGCCTCCTGAAGTTTCACGGTGGTGTGCGAGCCGATGTAGCCCGTGCCACCGGTTACCAATATTTTCTCTTTCATGATTCCAATCTATTATTTGAACAAGGGTGAGGGATAGAGGCCGTCCTCGACCAGTTTCGCGAACTGGGCTACCGTCGCGGGGCGGTCGGCTGCGAACGTTACGCCGAACCACTTGCTGGGCGTCGGCTCCACCTTCAGCGTGATCGTGCCGTCGTTGATCAGGTCGTTCACCACGCTGGGGATGTAGAACTCGGCCTTCAGTTCATCGCCGTGCTCGTCCAGGAACTTGATGAAAGCCTTCTCGCTGTAGTCGAAGTAGTCAGGGGTGAAGCCCCACATGTTCATCGACACGCTGGCGCCCTCGGGGAAGGGAGACTTGCTGCCGTCCGGCTCGTCCTGCACCAGGACGCCGTCGACACGCTGGATGCCGTGGCACTCCTTGACACCGGTCAGGAAGCCGTTCCCGTCCACCTCGCACAGACCGCGCGACACGCCGCCGTTCTCGCTCAATGTGTTCTCGATGTTGAAGCCCACCATACAGTAAGCGTTCTTCTTACCCTCTACGCTGCGCAGGAAGTCGCCCAGCACCTGGAAGGACTCCGCTCCGTAGTAGTCGTCGGCGTTGATCACTCCGAACGGCTCCTTGATCACGTCCTTGCCCATCAGAACGGCGTGGTTGGTACCCCAGGGCTTGGTGCGCTCGGGATTCGGCTTGCGGCCTTCGGGAAGTTTGTCGATGGACTGGAACACAACCTCCACAGGTACATGTCCCTCGTACTTGCTCAGCACCTTGTCGCGGAACTCCTGCTCGAAGTCCTTGCGGATCACGAATACGATTTTGCCGAAACCGGCGCGAAGTGCGTCATATACGGAGTAGTCCATGATCGTCTCGCCGTTGGGGCCGAGACCATCCAGCTGCTTCAGGCCGCCGTAACGCGAGCCCATGCCTGCTGCGAGTATGAAAAGAGTAGGTTTCATAAGGTTAAGTTTTTAGGTTTGTTTTTGGGTTAATGCTAACAGTATGTATTGGCAATTGTATCCTTAACTTGAGGTCGGTTTCTTCCGGATCAGGCCGGTGATCAGGAGGAAATAGTCGAACAGCACGATCCTGGCGTTGCAGTTGCGGGCAGTCTCGCGGCGGGCGCGGTCGGTCTCCTCCATCATCTGCTCCACGTTGCCGGCGTTGATGAACGGCGAGAAGTTGCGCGAGAAAGCCTCGTCCTCGGGTGTCAGTCGGTTCAGCTGCGGCATCCGGAGGTTGTAGATGAAGTTCTCGCGGATCATCTGCGACACATATCCCAGGAAACGGATGGTCTTCTCGCGGCCGAACGCGGCCACCTCGTCGGCCAGTTGCTTCAGCATCCCCACCTTGCGGCTGTAGGCGCTGCGCATCACTGCCTGGAATATACGGCGGAAATCCTCGGTCTCACCCTGGTTGGAGCCTAACTCGTCGGCGCGTGCCAGGCTTCCCGCTGCCAACGGGGCAAGACGTGCCGCCGCCGTGGCGTCCATTCCCCAGCGCTGCGTCAGGTAACGCTCTATGTCCTGCCGGTCCACCGGCGTCATGCGTATGCGCTGCGTGCGGCTGAAGATCGTAGGAAGCACCTCCAACTCATTGTCGCTGACCAGCAGGAAACAGATTCCCTGCGCCGGTTCCTCCACCACCTTCAGCAGTTTGTTGGCTGCCTCCAGGTTCATGCGCTCGGGCAGCCAGACCACATAGAACTTCAGGTGCGTGGCGTACGGCGGGAATGCCGCGCTGCGCAGTATCTCCTGCGCCTCCCCCACCTGGATGCCCGGCTGGCTGTTGCCGCAGTCCAGCAGTTCCAGCCAGTACTCGAACGGCATGGCCGGAGCCTCCTCCAGCATCCTGTGCCAGGCCTCCTTCTGGTCGTCGCAGCACAAAACGCCTCTGGACTTGTTCTGTACGATGGGGAACGAGAAATGCACGTCGGGATGGTCGGCGTCGGCATGGAGGCGGCAGTTGCGGCAGTGTCCGCACGGCTCTCCGTCCACAGGATTCTCGCAGTGGGCGTAAGCCATGAAGGCGCGGGCCATCAGCATCTTGCCGATACCAGCGGGGCCCGACAGCATCAGCGCATGCGGAATGCGTCCGCTGTCGACGGCATGCCGAAGCGCCGTCTTCGCCTCCGTGTTGCCCGGGATCTGTGAGAACCTTACCGTTTCCATCGTCTGCTCAGTCACATCGGGGGTACCTTTACGTTATGCTCGTCGAATATCCGCCGTGCGTTGCGGTTGAATATGTTCCAGTGTTCCTGCTGTCCGGCGGGAATCAGGTCCGACATCCTGCTGGGCACCACCCTGTAGTTTCCGCGCGGGCCATGGGGCTTCTGCGCGAAGAACGTATCGTAGACGGCGCTCTTGAAGCGGGCTTTGCCGTCGATGCCCCGCTCGATGCGGGCCTTCACCAGCGCGCCGCCTCGCGTATCGGCCGTCTTCATGTTCGATATGAGGTTGCCCAATGAGTAGATCACCAGGACATCCTTGTCTTCCTTGTCGTTGTACACCACCTGCATGGGCTGGATCACGTGCGGGTGGCCGCCCAGCACCACATCGACGCCCTGGTCAACCAGGAACTGCGCCATGTCGCGCACGGGCTTGCCGGGGAGCAGCACATACTCCACGCCCCAGTGCATGGCCACCACCAGTATCTCGGCTCCGGCGGCGCGTGTGGCGGCGATCTCCTCGGCCATTCGCCTGCGGTCGATCAGCGACACCTCCATACCGTCCTTGGGCTCGATTCCGTTGGTGCCGTAAGTGTATGCCAGGAATCCGACCTTGATTCCGTTTATATCCTTGATGAACGGGACGAGCCGGCGGCGTTCCAGCGAGTCGGCGTATGTCCCCACATGGTCCACGCCCAGACGGTCCAGGGCCTTCAGGGTGTTGCGGGCGCCCTTGTCGCCACGGTCCAGGCAATGGTTGTTGGCCGTCAGGAACATGTCGAAGCCGGCGTCCTTCAGGGCCCGGGCGTACACGTCAGGCGCCGAGAAGCAGGGGTACCCCGAATATGTGGGGCCGCCCCCTAACGGCACCTCCAGATTGCACACGGCGTAGTCGGCCTCCGTGACGTCCGGGGCTATAAGCGTGAAGCAATCGGAATAGTCGTATCCGTTGCCGCCGGCCAGTTCCCTGGCCCGGTCCAGCTGCGCCTGATGCTGCATGGCGTCGCCCACGAAAAGCAGGTCCGCGCCTTGCGGCGAGCCCACGCTGTCCGCGCCTGTCAGAAACGACAGCAGGCTGAACGCCAATATCCCGAGTCCGTTCATATCCTTGTCTTTACTTCAGTTCCTGCGAGGAGAATGTGAACACTATGGTGGTCTTGTCCGTCTCCAGTTCGGTCATGGAGGGGCTGGAGATATATGGAGCCACACGCGTCACATAGGTGGCGGACTGTCCGTAATTGCTGACCGTCTCCGTCGAGATGGTCACCGGCACCAGACAGTACTCCAGATCCTGCACCGACGCGGGATTCTCCTGATACTTCTTCAACTGGTCCATGAACAACGCTCGCAACGCGCCGAAACGGTAGGAACGCGTATCTGAATCATAACTGGCCGTGAATGTCGTGATATTGTCCGGAATCTTGTTCTCGCGGAAGAAGGACTCACGCTGCCCCACGGGCACCAGCAGCAGCGACGGGGCCACGGTGATTCCATAATCGTTCTTCACCTCCTTGGCGGGGATGCGCATAGTGAGCGCCGATACCACCGACAGTTCGGCCGACGACTTCAAGAAGCGGTCGATCAGCGACATCATGGGAATCCTGATGGTGGCGTAGTAACCGCCGGGCGACGTCAGGATGACCCTGCCGGCGGCCGCCATGTCGGTCAGCGTTGTCGAGGCGGTATAGTTGATGTTGTTCGACGACAGCACCTCCGGCGCCGAGGCGAACAGGCAGACGGAGTCACGCGCCAGCACGCGTTTGGTCTCAACCTTGTTGGAGTCGTTGGTTACCTGCTGGTCCTTCATCAGGTGCCAGTACAGCAGCACATGCATTCCGGAGATGTTGGCCACGCAGCCGTTGCCGAAATTCTGCTCCACATAGAAGCCCGGGAGCCATTTCACGAGTTCCGAGGGCCACTGGAACATGGGATCCTTGGCGCGGTACTTGCGGAACACGTCGAGCGCGAACTCCTTGGGAAGCTGGATCGGTATGTAGACACGGCTCGAGCTGTCCCCGCGGGCAATGTTGGAGACCGTGTAGCTTCGGGTGCCGTAGGGGCTGTTCGGGTCATAGTATCCCTTTGGGTCGAAACGGGAGTTGATGTCGGAGGGAAGCTGTTTGGTGAGACGGTACACCTTGAGCTGCTGCGGCGCCAGGGAGTCGCCGGTCAGGGCGCCTCGGTAGATGGACAGCATCATTCGGATGGAGTCCACGTCGGCCTCGGCTATGGAGTCCGGGATGTTCATCTGCGTTGCGCTCATCATCTGCGACACGAACGTGCAGTGCAGGCTGCCGTACTCCGGCACCATGAGATTGCCGAGCAGTTTGGTGGTGGTGCGGGAATCGAACTCCTGCGCCCAGTGCGCCTGTCCATGAACGTCGGTCATGATGGAGTCCACCACGATCGTGACCTCACCCTTCGACAGGGAGTCGCCCAGTGTCGACACATCGTCCTGACATGCCGTGAAGGCCATCGAGGCGGCACACGTCAGCGCCAATACCGGCAATATATGTCTCATTTCTTCTTAGCCGTTAAAGATTTGTAAAATTCATCGAGTTCCGCGGCGTGCGGGCCGTCGGAGTCGATGCGGATCCATGGAATCCCGGCGGTCTCTGCGGCCTGTACCAGCTCGGGGTCAGGCTCGACGCCGCGGAACACCAGTCCGTCGGACCATGCCATGGCCATGCGGTGCAGCAGTTTCCGGTCCAGAGGCATGTCGGCGAACTGCTTGAGGTCGGCCTTGCGCACGCCTTCGGCCTTGAGTTTCTCGAAGAACGCAGGGTCCAGCGGCGCGATCTCGGTCTCGGGCTGGATGCTGTACACCACCTTGGTGCGGTGGAACGAAGGACCGTCCGAGAAGAGGCGCTTCAAGTACAGCGGCACCAGCGACGACATCCATCCCGACACATGGACCACATCCGGGTCCCACTGCAGTTTCTTGGCCGTGGTCATGGTTCCGTGCGCGTAGAATATCATCCGCTCGTCGTTGTCGGCGCGGTTCGAGCCGAACACGTCCGTGTCGCTCTCCTCCTTTTGGAAATAATCGTCACTGTCGATGAAATAGACCTGAATGCGCGACGGCTGCATCGACGCCACCTTGACTATCAGCGGATGGTCATTGTCGCTGATCACGATGTTCACCCCGCTCAGGCGTATCACCTCATGCAGCTGGTTGCGGCGTTCGTTGATCTCTCCGAAGTCCGGCATAAAGGTGCGCACTTCATAGTTCAGTTCCTGAATAGCCTGCGGCAATTCGCGGTCCAGCTTGCCGTTTTCGCTGACGTTGAGGTACGGGGCTATTTCCTGGGATACATATATTATCCTTTGTTTTGCCATTCTTTCTTATAATAATGACTGCAAAGTTACAAAAAATTTTCGAGATTGCCGATAATTTCGTAATTTTGCAGCCGAATCGGTGCAACTTTGCGGTTGTGCCATGACTATTATGTACCTGTCTCTTATACACATCTCCGAGCCCACGAGACTACGCTGCATCTC
>ENA-OYXU01000539-OYXU01000539.1-human-gut-metagenome-genome-assembly--contig:-NODE-539-length-14741-cov-5.596759_pt1 | contig 14741 bp, 11 predicted proteins | sample MGYA00243243_ERZ653435 | MGnify/ENA primary metagenome ERZ653435 (study PRJEB26926, sample SAMN06165113) | human gut metagenome | biome: ENVO:00009003; feature: ENVO:2100002; material: ENVO:00002003... | reverse complement strand
GCCTTATCGTCGGCAGCGTCAGATGTGTATAAGAGACAGGTTCTGTCTTGCGGTGCTGCTGGCCGGGTGCAGCGGCAGCGAAAACGCGGTGCCGCCGCCCATCCTGCCGCCGACGGATACGGCAACGGACGATTCCCCGAAGCAGGACCCCGCCCCGGAACCGGAACCAGAGCCCGAACCAGAGCCGGAGCCGGAACCTGAACCGGAGATCATCGGGGATGCGCTGGCGCTGGTTTATGAGGTCTGGAATCTCCGCAGCGTTTCGGTCCAGTGCCAAGGGAAGCCGGGCACTCTGATCGTGATCCAGACCCACGCTGAGAACCAGACGGCTCACAAGGCGCAGCTGAAGCACACGCTGGCAGAGCTTGGCTCGGTCACGCCCGGCAATGCAACGAACGGCATGGACGCAAACCGGCTGTTTGCGGGTGAAGCCGAAGACGCGCTGGGTGTATGGGTCGAAACAGACAAGAATGAGCGCATCTGGAGGCCGATCGTGGCGGCAGTCGATGCCGCGTCCGTGGAGATCCGACCGGGCGAGGAAAAAATGGTTTACTGGTATGTTTTCCTCCCGGAGGAAGACGGCGCATGGACTCAAATGCACTGGGGCAGTCGGGAAGAACAGCGCGGCCGATTCAGCCCAATTCCACATAAAATCACCTGAAAAAGCGTTTGTTCTGCCCAGCGGCAGCGCGAGACCGGGAATACTGGTGGCTTTCCCAAGAAAAGGAAGAAGTTTTTGTCGAAACCGACCGCAATCATTGACGAAGCGGGATGGATTTTGTATACTGGGCGTACGACGCTGGTACAATTTTCCTGTGGCGGATCAACGCCGGGCATTGTGGCCCGGAAAAAGATGGAAAATGAGGAACCCCTGCGTCGTAAATAAAGGTGAAGAATATCAAAGGAGAAGCACATCATATGAAAAGTACCGGAATCGTACGCGGCATCGACAACCTTGGGCGTATCGTCCTGCCAAAGGAGCTTCGGACCAGCATGAAGCTGGAAACGGATTCGAAGCTCGAAATCTTCGTGGAGGGTGATCAGATCATCCTCAAAAAGTACCGCGCCGCGGGGAGCTGCGACTTCTGCGGCGAAGTGGACCCCAATGCCGTGCAGTTTGCGGGTTACTGCATCTGCTCGGAGTGCCGCAAAAAGATCGGAGCCCTGTAACAAAAGGAGAGACTCTATGAGCCAGATGATCGACCTGACACTGCCCTCTACGGTGCCGGGGCGGACGCTTCATGTGTTCCGCTGCGTGCCGGAGGGGGAAGTGCGCGCTATTTTGCAGCTTTCACACGGGATGGTGGAATTCATTGACCGCTACAAACCGCTGGCCGAATCGCTGGCCCAGCGGGGCATCCTTGTGACCGGAAACGATCATCTGGGCCACGGCGGTTCCATCCGCACCAAGGCCGACTACGGCTATTTCGCCGAGCCGGACGGCAACCGCGCCGTGCTGGAGGACCTTCACTCCGTGACCAAGCTGACAAAGCAGCTCTACCCCGGCGTGCCGTATTTCCTGCTGGGGCACAGCATGGGCTCGTTCTATGCCCGGCAGTATCTCTGCCAGTGGGGCGAGGAGCTGGACGGTGCCATCATCATGGGCACCGGCTTCCAGCCCAAGGCGCTGGTCGCCTTCGCGCGGGCCGTCTGCCGGGTGCTGGCCGTCTTTTTCGGCTGGCAGCACCGCAGCAAGCTGGTGGCGAAGCTCTCCTTCCTCGGCTACAATAAGGGGCTGGAGGGCCGCACCACCCACGATTGGCTCAACCGCGACCACGCCGAGGTGGACAAGTACCTCGCCGACGAGCGATGCACCTTCACCTTCACCCTCAACGCCTACTACAGCATGTTCAGCGGCATCCTCCGCCTGTACGACCCAGCCTTCCTCGACCGGATGCCGAAGAACCTGCCGGTGCTCTTCCTCGCCGGGGACGCGGACCCCGTAGGCGAGCGGAGCGCGGGCGTCAAGCGGGCCGTGGAAAGCATGAAGAACGCCGGGATGCGGAACGTCCGGGTCAAGTTCTACCCCGGCGCCCGCCATGAGCTTCTGGTGGAGACGAACAAGCTGGAAGTCTTTGCGGACATCGGCGATTTCGTGGAACAGCAGCTCTGAAAAACAAAGCAAAAACTGCAAAGGCATCCTGACCGGAACACGCCCGGCAGGGTGCCTTTTTATGTGAAATCTTTTAGGGACGGCGCAACCGGTCGAGTGCCGCTTCCATGATCTCATCGCGGCCTTCGCGGATTCTCTCAGCAGTGTAGTGCACCGCAACATCAGGCTGAATGCCGGTGCACTGCGTCTGAGCACCGTCCATTTCATAAATACCGAAGGAAGTGAACTGCAATTGAAGTTCGCCGGGGAGGGGCAGAAAGGCAACATTGCCGTCGGCACCGGTCGAAGCTTCCCCGATGACCGTCACATTGTCCGCCTGTTTGAGAATGGTGATCAGATATTCACTTCGGCTGACTGAATTTTTATCCATAAGGATCACAACCGGTTTTTCATAGGGATAATAACTCTGCGAGTAGGTCAAAAGGCTGGAGTCGTAACCACAGGAGATGGGGTCCTTCGTAAAAGTTCCGGGAGTGGCGGCGTTTGGTTTTGCCACAACAATGGCGGGCTGGTAACTGGTCGGGATATAGAAATAGAGCCCCATGACCCCGGAATACTGCCGCAGATCGATGATGAGTGCGTCCGTGTTCCGCAGCTCTTCCATGGCGTTGCAAAGCTCTGTTTCCGATTCGAGGACGCCGGGGTTGAGCACACCGATATTGCCACCAACGACTTGAAAAGCATCCAAGCCGTTCAAAACGCTTTTCGTGTGGGAGACGGAATGCTCCGAGCCGGTCACGGAAAAGGAGCACTCCTCACCTCCGCGCTGAACGACGACCTCCATCGTTTCTGTCTCAGAATTCACAATAGCCCGCCACGCATTTGTCAGAAGCATGTCCTCTCTGGGCAGAGAATAATAAGGCTTCTTTTCGGCAGCTAGCTCGTCGATGGTTTCCCCGTCGATGGAAACCAGAACATCGCCTTTTTCCAAGGGACAGTTGTCCGCCGTGCCGGTCACGACCAACTGACCACCCACATCGGAAACAGGAACGGGAAGATAGTAGCCGCCGGGGTTGGCGCGGTACGAAAGCTTTGTGCCCTCCACCGTACTGCTCCACCAGACATGTGCATCCTGAAGTTCTCCCGTGACGGACGCAAGGGCAGCTTCGTAGCTTTCCCGGTCGGTGCCATCCAACATCGTTGGAATGGCTTCCAGAAGGACGGCATCCCAATCGCAGTCGAGCAAATGCAGGTAAGGGGCATAGTAGTCCAGCGCATTCCAAAGCCGGAACAGCCCCAGCAGCCGGAAGTCCGGGTCGGTGTAGTCCGACCCGTGTTCAGGTTCGTTGGAAAAATCCGGAACCCCCAGCGAATCAAAGAAGACGGGCGCATGGGTCCGGTCAAGGTTTGTGGGAAGCATTGTCGGCAGTTTGGCGAGGTCACCTACCAGTGCTTCTCCCAGATAATCTGCATCTGCCGTCCATGAAAGGTCCGCTTCCGAAACGCTCGTATCGCTGCCGGAAGCTGCTTTGGGAATGCGGGCTTTGTAGTCGATCTCACCGAGGCTCGTGAACCATTCGTGAAGCAGAGCATTCACGTCGTCGCTCGTCTCACAAGCGGATACTTTGGACAGAAGGCTCAGAAGTTCAGCATCCCAATCGGAGGTGCCCAGCAAAAAAGCCGGGTGGTAATATTTTGCATATCCCCACACCTTGCAGAGTTTGGCGAGGTTCTGTGTTTGCTGGGAAGCGGAATTCTGGCGGTAGACCGCCGTTTGGTCGATTGACCCAGCCGCTTTCGACTGCGGCGCATCCGCAGAACACCCCGCCAGCGAGATGCAAAACACGACGGCGAGGAGAAGTGCAATTTTTCGAAGATAAAGCATGACGGACCCCCTCCTCAGACGATCAAGATTTTTTCCAACTGTATCTGCATCGTGTCGTTGTTATAGAGGACGCCGAAATTTCCGCTGTGGCGGGCCGACTGATGTTTCCTATCCTCTGCTGCGGACCCCCTCTATCTGTCCGCAGCAGAACAACAAAGTAAAAAAGCCCAGAGCAATACCGCTCCAGGCTCCTTTGTCTGTATGTACATATCATATTGTAATGTCCGGGGCGGATATTGTCAAGGGAAGTGAACGGGTTTCATCTCTAGGTGCCCACCGATTCATCTTGTTTGGTGTTTTGCATCCACCGCACCAGCGCTTCGGCGTCCTGTTTGCCTTTGGCGTACATTTTTTCAAGGCCGGCGCGGTTCTTGGTCAGGGTGGACATTCCCTCGGTGCTGTCCGGGGCGATGATGCAGACAAGGCCCTGTCGCTCCAGCTCCCGCGCCCGCTGGACAGCCGTGTTGTACCGCCATACCCGGCGGCGCAGCCCCTCGGCTGCAGCGGGGTAATGCGACTGCAGCAGGTGTGCCAGATGCTTGTCCCGGGCATCACTACTCACCAGCCCGATGGGCTTGGTCAGGATGAGAGCCACCCGGTCGCAGCCGTGGGCAAAAGCCCATTCCAGCGGGACGGGGTCGGCCAAGCCGCCATCAAAATAAGGCACGCCGTCGATGACGCAGGGCTGGTCGATGACCGGGATGCAGCAGGACGCCATGAGGATGCGGTAGTCGTCCGGGTGGAGGTCTGCCTTGGTGAAATACTGCGCCTCGCCGTTCTGTGCATTAGCGGCCACCACGCAGAGTTCTGCCGGGCTGCGGGCAAGCGCCGCGTAATCCAGCGGATTCTCGCCGCCTGCATTGCTGAGGGTGCCGTAGACATAGTCCAGATCGAGATAGGAGTGCTTGCGGATGAGGTTGTGCACGCTCATGTATTCCCTGCGGAAGGAGTATTCATCGTAAAAGGGCTTGTTCCGCCCATGCTGGCCTGCCAGATAGGACGCCATATTGGCGCTGCCCGCCGAAACGCCGATGCAGAGATCGAAGCGGAGGTCCTCCTCCAAGCAGCGGTCCAGCACGCCAGCGCCGTAAATGCCCCGCAGGCCGCCACCCACATCGATGACACCGTATTTCATGGTCTGTTCCTCCATCGTTTCATTCCATTTCCCTCCCAGTATAACGGGACGGCGGGAAATACTCATTGAGCAAACAGCGGGATCTGATGCAATTTGCGGCAGAAAGCAGGATCTGCCGCAATGATGGCCGCAGAAGCCGGACACGCGCAGCCCAGTACGGCCCTTGCAATCTACACGCAGGTCTATGACAAGCGGCGCGAAGAGATTCGCAGCCAGATGACGAATGAGCAAAAAAGAAGCACGAAGGCCGGAACCTTCGTGCTATTTTGGTGGGTCAGGCAGGACTTGAACCCGCGACCAAGCGGTTATGAGCCGCCAGCTCTGACCAACTGAGCTACTGACCCGCAGAGCGCCGCCGCATCCGGGCGGAGTGCTACAGAGTAGTATAACAAAAAAGACGGGAAATGAAAAGCGATTTTTGCAAAATTATTTGGTGCGGTGGGCATCCAGCTTCTGCATCAGGAAGCGGTCCAGCATTTCCTGCGGGAAGAGCGGCTCCTTGTAACCGAAGGCCTCCCGGATGAAGATGAGGGTGACGACGGTCTGGCGGCCGGGGTCGAGCCGGAGGGTGTACAGGGTATCCAGCGGCTGCTGGGTGGGCTGGTGGAGCGTCAGGTGGAGCAGGAAGCCGCCGTCGTTCTCGCGGCGGCACTCGTACACGAACTCGTCGGTGCCCTTATGTTCGTCGAGGCGGTCAAAGCAGTCGTCCAGCGGCAGGTCGGTGCGGAACTCGCTCAGGCCGGTGGGGCCGTACTGGCTGCGGCGGGTGTTCTCCCGCCGGGTGAGCAGCAGGACGATGGCCCCCAGCGCCACCGCCAGCAGAATGATGGAAAAGACAGCGTTCATGTCGCCCTCCTGAGTTTTTGATGAGAGTTTTCCTTATTGTAACACAACACGCGGGAAATTGTGTTATAATATTTGAAAAATTCCAAATTTTACGGCGGCCCGTGCCGGTCTCACGGGCGGGAGGTTCCTCATGAAATTGAAATTCACCCACAAGACATGGTACTTTTTCCTGCTGTGCGCGGCGGCGGCTTCGATGCTGAACGGCTTTGCGGTGCTGGGCGGGATGGACTTCTCCTTCTTGGAGATGATCGCATTCTGCATCACGGGCATCACCGTCCTGTTTCTGGCGGCGGAAAAGGGCAGCCCAGCCAAGGAGAAGCGGAATTATTTCTGCGTCTTCGTGGTGCTGATGCTCAGCTATGTGGTCAACGGCTGGGCGGCGTACATCTGCTCAGCGTTGGTCTGGCCCGCCCTGCTGGGGCTGGAATACCAGAAGGGCAAGCCCATCCAACGGCAGCTGCAGCTGGTGGGCGCGGCGGAAGTGCTCCACCTGATGTTCGTACTGCTGACGGTCTACGGCGGCATGACGAATCTGAGCTTCTGGGCCAACCTGCTCTGGGTGCTGCTGGCCTGTGCCCGCGGCTGGGCCGCGCTGAGCCTGTATAAGATGCAGGAGGACGCATGACCCAGCGGCGGAGAGCTCCGCGCCGCCGGAAAAAGATCCGGCGGCGGGTGTTTCTGGCAGGGCTCGGCGGGGCCGCACTTGCCGCCGGAGCGTATATTGTGCATCACTCTATCCAAAATGGAAACGAGCCGAAGTCTCCGACCGCCCCGGAAGCGGCACCGGAACCGAACCCGGCCCTGCCCTCCGGCGAGTGGCGGGCCGTCTGGGTGAGCTATCTGGAATGGGCGCGGATGGACTTTTCCTCCGAGGAGGCCTTCCGCACCGCCGCTGCGGCACTGCTGGACAACAGCGCCGCGCTGGGGCTGAACACGGTCATCGCGCAGGTGCGGCCCTTCGGGGATGCGCTGTACGAGAGCAGCCTGTTCCCGTGGAGCCATCTCTGCACCGGGACGCAGGGGCAGGGCCCCGGCTTTGACCCACTGGATGTGCTGGTGACTGAGGCCCACGGGCGGGGGCTTTCGCTGGAAGCGTGGGTGAACCCCTACCGGCTGAAGAGTTCCGCCGCCATGCCGCCCAGCATTGCGGACACGAACCTGATGAACACCCATCCGGAGTGGTGTTGCACCGTAGGAGACGGGGTCTACCTGAACCCCGCCGTCCCGGAAGCGGCGGCCTATGTGGTGCAAGGCGTGGCCGAACTGGTGGAGAAGTACGCCGTGGACGGCATCCACTTCGACGACTATTTTTACCCCACCACAGACGCCTCCCTTGACGCGGCCCAGTTCGCGGCCAGCGGAGAGGCCGACCTCGCCGATTGGCGGCGGGCGAACGTGACGGCTCTTGTCAAAGCGGCCCGCGACGCCGTGAAGGCTGCTGACCCGACCCTGCGCTTCGGCATCAGCCCGCAGGGCAACCCGGACAACGACCTTGCCACCCAGTACAGCGATGTTTACGGCTGGCTGGCGGCCTCCGGCGAAGAGGCCGTGGTGGACTACCTCTGCCCCCAAATTTACTGGGGCTACGGCTACCGATTGCAGTCGGGCAGCACCCGCTTTGCCTTTGAGAACATCGTGCCGGAGTGGCTGGGCATGGCCCGCACGGCGGATGTGGCGCTTTATTTCGGCCTTGGAGCCTACCGGGTCGGCGTGGGCGACGGCGGCGCCAACGAGGACAGCACGAGCCAGTGGGCCACCGGCAGCGCCTTAGCCCGGCAGGTGGCCGACCTGCGCCGCTGGGGCGCACAAGGCTGGGCACTCTACCGGTACGATTTCCTCTTCGGCCCGGCGCAGAACGACCTTGCCGCCGCCGAGCGGGCAGCGCTGGCGGAGGGGAACGGCTGATGGGTCGATTCTGTCTTTCCCTTTTCGTTGACAAAACTGCGCTGAACAGTTAAACTAAAGGGTAGCGATTCGCAAATTGATTTGTCGATATAGATAAGGAGCGTTTTTATGCCGAGCAACAAAGTCCGCACCCGTTTTGCCCCCTCGCCCACCGGCTATATGCACGTTGGCAACCTGCGCACCGCGCTGTACACCTACCTGATGGCCAAGCACGAGGACGGCACCTTCATCCTCCGCATCGAGGATACCGATCAGGGCCGCTATGTGGAAGGCGCCGTGGACGTCATCTATAACACCCTGCGCGAAGCGGGCCTGAACTGGGACGAAGGCCCGGACATCGGCGGCCCGGTGGGCCCCTATGTCCAGAGCGAGCGGATGGGCATGTTCAAGCAGTATGCCGAGCAGCTCGTCGCCGAGGGCAAAGCCTACTACTGCTTCTGCACCGAGGAGCGGCTGGAAGCCCTCCACGCCGAGCAGCGCGCCCGCGGCGAGATGACCCACTACGACGGCTGCTGCCGCGACCTGCCCGAAGAGGAGGTCAAAAAGCGTCTGGACGCCGGGGAGCCTTATGTCATCCGCCAGAAGATCCCCCGCACCGGCATCACCGGCTTCGATGATGTGGTCTACGGCCACATCGAGGTCGAGAACAGCGAGATGGACGACCAGATCCTCATTAAGACCGACGGCATGCCCACCTACAACTTCGCCAACGTCGTGGACGATCACCTGATGGGCATCACCCACGTCATCCGCGGCAGTGAGTATCTGTCCTCCACCCCCAAGTACAATCTGCTGTATCAGGCCTTCGGCTGGGAGATCCCCACCTACATCCACTGCCCGCCGGTCATGAAGGATGCCCAGAACAAGCTGTCCAAGCGCAACGGCGATGCCAGCTATCAGGATCTGCGCGCCAAGGGCTACCTGAGCGCCGCCATCCTGAACTATATCTGCCTGCTGGGCTGGAGCCCCAAGGGCGAGTACGCCGAGCAGGAGATTTTCTCCCTCGACGAGCTGCGGAAGGTCTGGAGTCCGGACGGCATCTCCAAATCCCCCGCCATCTTTGATCCCCTCAAGCTGCGGGCCATCAACGCGGAATACATCCGCCGCCTGAGCCCGGAGGACTTCCTCGCCGCCGCCGAGCCGTGGATCGATCAGGCCGTGCACGCCCCCATCGACAAGAAGCTCCTCTGCGCGAACCTCCAGCCCCGGTGCGAAGTGCTGGGCGAGATCCCGGAGCAGCTGGACTTCTTCGACGCCATGCCGGAGTACGATGTGAGCCTGTACACCAACAAAAAGCAGAAAACCACCCCCGAATCCGCTAAGGAGGCGCTGGAGGCCCTGCTGCCCGTGCTGAGCGACGAGGCGCTGGACTTCACGAACCGCGACGCCGTCTTCGACGCCTGCAAGGCTAAGGCCGAGGAGCTGGGCAAGAAGAACGGCTGGCTGCTCTACCCGCTGGGCATCGCCCTCTCCGGCAAGCAGCGCACCCCCGGCGGCGGCACCGACCTCGCCTGCATGATGGGCCGCGAGACCACCCTCGCCCGCGTGAAGGCCGCCATCGAGAAGCTGAACGGGTAAGTTTTTGTTGCTTCCCCGCACGCCCCCAAAAACCGCCCTGCGGCCGCGCTACAGTATATGCAAACGGCGCGGGAAACAGAACAACGACAAAAGATCCCCGCCGGAAAGCGGGGATTTTTCATGCTCAAAGTTCTGAAAACGGATGTTTCTCACCCCTTTGCGGCGGCGCTGATGCCGCGGGCCGCCGTCCGCCCGGCGCTGCGGCAGGGGTCGGCATTTCTGGCCGGGTTCCTCGGCGGGTGGGCCGTGCTGTACGGCGCGCTGATGCCCTTCGGCTTGGGGCTGACGCTGGGGTTCGCGGAGGACTGCTTCGCCGCCGGGGCGGCAGGGGCCCTGCTGGGCCTCCTGCTCCACGGGTTCGGGGCGCTGTCGCTGGACAGTCTCTGTCTGCTCTGTGCGGTGGGGGCCGCCGTGGCTGCGCGGTGGCTCTGGCCGGGCCGGTTCCGCCCTGCCGCGCTGGCGGGCTGCGGGGCGCTGGGGCTGGGAGCCGTCTGCTTTGCCTTCGGCCCCACGGGCGGTGGGGTCGATCTCCTGCTGACCTGCGGAGCGGATGCTCTGCTGGCGGCGGCGCTGGGCTTCGCACTGCGGCGGTTCCCGCCCGAAACGCCCGGCGTCGGGATGCTGCTGGTCGCGGCCGGGGCAGCGGCAGCGTTGGGCAGCGTTTCGCTGGGGCTGCTCTGCCTTGGCGTGGCGGTCTGTGCCGCCGTCGAGCTTGCCCTCTGCTGCCGGGGCCAGCCCACCGCCGCCCTCGCGTACTGCGCTGTGACCGGGGCCGCCCTCTGTGCCGCAGACCCTTCCCTCGGCCCGGCAGCAGCCGGGCTTTCCTGCGCCAGTGCCGCCGGGGCCCTGCTGGCACCGGGCCGACGCATCGAAGCCTTCGCCGCCTACGCGGGCGGGTGCGTGGCCGGGGTGCTCTGCGTTCAGCCGCCCGGAAATGCCTTTTCCCTGCTGCTCAGTGCCGGGGCCGGGCTGGCAGCGGCGGCACTTCTGCCGAAGGACTGGCTGGCCCCGGTGCCCGCCCCAGAGGCTGCTGCCCCGGAGGAGCGGCCCCGCTTTTCGGCGGCGGCTACCCGGCTGGAAGCGGTGGCGGAAAGCCTGTCCTCGCTGGCGGAGACGGTCAACGAGGTCTACGACGCCCTGCCCCACCGGTGCGAAAGCTTCCGCTGGGTCATCGACAACACCCACGACAGCCTTTGTTTCAACTGTGGGCGGCGGGAATGCTGCTGGAAACAGGAATACGCCGCCACGCTGGACGGGATGAACGCACTGCGTCCCATTCTGGAACAGAACGGACATCTGGAAACCAGCGACCTGCCCGGTGCGCTGTCCCGCTGCATCCACCCGGCGGCTCTTTGCGCGGCGGCGAACAAGTCCTTCGCGCTTTACCGCAGCCGGAAGGAGGCCCGCGTCCACGCCGAAGCCATGCGCACCGCCTTAACGGAGCAGTACAGCGCCGTGGCCGATGCGCTGGGGGTGCTCAGCGAGCAGCTTGGCCGCCCCGGCAATCCGGAGCCCTACAAATCCGGGCGGGTGGCGGACTTCTTTTCGAGCCTCGGCACCCCGCCGCTGGAATGCGCCGTCTCGCTGGACGACCTTGGCCGGACGCGGGCGGCGGTCACCCTGCCCCGCACCCGCTTTGCTGCCACCGAGCTTTCGGCCTTGGCGCAAGAGGTCGGGCGGCTCTGCCGCCGCACCTTCGAGCCGCCGCAGGTCCTCTCCTGCAAGGGAATGACCACCCTGCTCTTCTCCGAAAAGCCCGCGCTGCGGGCCGTCTTCGGCTTTGCGGCCAGCGCCGCGCGGGGGACGATCTCCGGCGACGCAGTTCAGCAGTTCTGCAGCCCGGCGGCGGCTCAGATGATCCTCTGTGACGGGATGGGCACCGGCCGCCCCGCCGCTGTGGACGGCAACCTTGCCGCCGAATTGACGGCCCGGCTGCTGAAGGCCGGGTTCACAGCGGAACTGGCGGCGCGGCTGGTCAATGTGGCACTGGCCCTCAAGAGCGACGAGGAGAGCGGCGCGACGCTGGACCTCATCAGCGTGGACCTCTACACCGGCACCGCCCGGCTGTTCAAGGCCGGGGCCGCACCGGGCTTTCTCGTCCACGGCGGGCGGGCGCGGCCCGTGGGGGACGCCAGCCTCCCCATCGGCATTCTGGGCGGGGTAAACGGCCAGAGCCGGGTGGTGCACCTCGCCGCCGGGGATTATGCGGTGCTCGTGTCGGATGGCCTCCTCGTGGACGGCACAGGCTGGGTGCTCAAGCAGCTGGAACTCTCCGCTGCCGCTGCCGACCCGCCCGAACAACTGGCCAAAACGCTGGTAGAAACTGCCCGCACCCGCGCCGAAGCAACGGGCCGCCCCGACGATATCACCGCCGCCGTCCTGCGGCTGGAAAGCTGTGGGCGTTGATTTATTCATAAACGGGGCTTATAATGATAGTATCTGCTCTGTACAACCTCTCCGTCATTGCTTCGCAATGCCACCTCCCCTTGTAGGGGAGGCCTTGGCAGTCCGCCAAGTTTCCCATTTTATATTTTACGCCCTGCTGCCGCAAGGGGAGCCGTCAGGCGCGGCGCTCAGACTTCACGCCTTTGCCAAAGGCTCCCCTACTAGGGGAGCTGTCGAGCGTATGCGAGACTGAGAGGTTGTACAGAGGATCACTTCACCTCGATCAACTTCCCCAGTTCCAGCGAATAGATTCCCTTATACGTCACCTTTTTCGGGGCGAAGCGCTTCTCGATGGCGATGGCGTAGAGGTTGAGCTGGGCGCGGTAAGCGGCGAGGTAGTCGGCTTCGGTCTTGCGGCGGTCGGTCTTATAGTCCAGCAGTTCCAAGTGGTCGGGGAAGACCAGCACGATGTCCGCGATACCCTGCACCAGCACGCTGGCCTTGGCAGTCTCCGGGTCAGGCGCGGGGCTTCCCTGCGCGGCCAGCACCGCCGCAGCGGGCAGGGCCGTGATGAAGGCCAGCTCCCGCAGCACCTCATCCGCCGCGCAGATGCGGGCAAAGGCGTCGCTCTCGGCAAAGCGGCGGATGCGGCCCACGTCGAGCTTGTCGGCGATCTCCGGCTCAGTGAGCTGGGCGTGTACCTGCCGATCCCGTTCGGCCAAGATGGCCTCGTCCAGCGTTCCGGCCTGTTTCGCGGCGGCAAGGGCGGCAAAGTCCGCATGTTCCAGAAATGCGTGGAGGGCCGTGCCCATCTCGGCGGCGGTCAGGCCGTCCTTCGAGAGGAAGCCGGGGCGCTCCAGCGTCGTCTGCTCGGCCTTGTGGACGATGCTCGTCACGCTGACTTTTGCGGGCACAGCGGCCAGCGGGGCCGCCGGGTACTGCCAGCCGAAGCCCTCCCGCAGCCGGGCGGTCAGGGCCGGGTCCGCAGCGGGGCGCTCCTCCGGCGCGGAGGCGGCGGCTTCGGTGGCCTCGTCCTCCTGCTCCGGTTCCAGCGCGATGGCGATGGTGCTTTCCGTTTCCACAAAGGGCAGTTCCAGATTTTCGGCCAAGCGGCGGAGGGGCCCGCCGTTCGGGTGGACGAGGAGGGCTGCCCGCAGCCAATCCGCAAAGGAACTGGCCTGACGGTTCAGCGTCTCCCCTGCCCCCGCCGCAAGGAAGGCCGAGGCCTTGGCCAAGGGGTTGGTGGTCTTGGTCATGCCGAGGGGGATGGTCAGGATCAGCTTGTCCTGCGCGCGGGTAAGAGCCACGTACAGCAGCCGCATCTGCTCGCTGCGCAGTTCAGCGGCGTGGACGTTGGACAGCGCAGCATAGGCCGCTGTTTTATAGGAACCCTCGCCGTCTTCGGGGCGGAGGCGCAGCCCGGCCCCGTACACTCGGTGCAGCAGCACGGGCTGGCGGGTGTCGGCGGCATTGAACCGCCGGGCCGTGTCCGCCACAAAGACCACCGGGAACTGCAGCCCCTTGGAGCGGTGGATGGTCATGATGGTCACGCAGCCGGGGCGGGCGCCGCCGGGCACCGTATCCTGCCCGGTGGAACCCGCCAGCGCGGCGGCGTCGATGGCGCGGACAAGGCCGGAGATGCCGTTTGCCCCGGCACCGGCGCAGAAGGAGGCGAACCGCCGGGCATCCTCCCGGCGGCGGGTGCCGTTTTCCATCACGCCCAGCGCGGCGAGATAGCCGGTGGACGCAAAGATCTCTTCCAACAATCGTTCCACCGACACGCTCCGGGCCATCCGGCGCAGGGCGGTCAGGCGGGTGTAGAACTGCCGGACTTTTTCGGTAAAAGCGTCCGGCTCGGCGCTGTTTGCAGCGGCCAGCACAGCCCCGTACAGGCTCGTTTTGCGCTGCAAGGCCCGGAGTCGCACAAGGTCATCGTCCGTAAATCCGAACAGCGGGCCCAGCATGGCTGCGGCCAGATAAATATCCTGCGCCGGGTTGTCGATGACTTTCAGCAGCGCGATGAGGGGCCGGATGTGGGGCGCGTCCAGCAGATTTTCGCGGGCGTCGGCGTAGACCGGGATGCCCTTGGCCGTCAGCGCCTCCACGTAGGCCGGGAAATCCCCCCGCGCGGCCAGCAGGATGCAGAGATCCTCGTACTGCACCGGGCGGGTGGCGCTGCCCTCCCGCACCGGTTCGCCGGAAGCCACCAGTTCGGCAATGCGTTTCGCGATAAACGCCGCGTCCGTCTCGGCGGTGTCGTCGGGCAAAAACTGCGCTTCCACACTGCCGGCGTACTCCCCCGGTGCGCCGCAGACCAGCCGCTGCCCGTCGCCGTAGGCTGTATCGCCCAGCGCGGGGGTCATGAGCTGCTCAAAGAGGAAATTGATGCCCCGCACCACCTCCGGCGCACTGCGGAAGTTGGCGTCCAGCGCCAGCAGAGCGTTCCGGCCGGGGATTCCCTCCGCCGGGCGGGAGCGGGCGGCTTCGCCTTCCAGCAGCGGCCATGTGTCCAGCTTTTCCCGGAAGATGCTGGGGTCGGCCTGACGGAAACGGTAGATGCTCTGCTTCAAGTCGCCCACGAGGAAAAGGTTATCCCCCGCCGGGCTGGCCAGACAGCGGTAGAGCGCATCCTGCAGCGCATTTGTATCCTGATATTCGTCCACCATGACGGCGGCGTAATTCTGCCGGATGCTCTCACACAGGGGGGTGGGGGTGCCGTCCGGGCCGCGGAGGAGCCGGAGGGCCTGATGCTCGAAATCGCTGAATTCCAGCAGCTTCCGCTCCTGCTTCTTGGCGGCAAACCGGGCGTCAAAATCCCGCACGGCGGCAAACAGGGCCTGCAGCCGGGGCAGCGCCGCCAAGCGGTCGGCTTCGGCCTCGTCCTCGCTGCAAGAGATCAGTTCCAAGACTGTCTCTTATACACATCTCCGAGCCCACGAGACTACGCTGCATCT
>ENA-OYXU01000534-OYXU01000534.1-human-gut-metagenome-genome-assembly--contig:-NODE-534-length-14782-cov-5.546683_pt1 | contig 14782 bp, 14 predicted proteins | sample MGYA00243243_ERZ653435 | MGnify/ENA primary metagenome ERZ653435 (study PRJEB26926, sample SAMN06165113) | human gut metagenome | biome: ENVO:00009003; feature: ENVO:2100002; material: ENVO:00002003... | reverse complement strand
ATGCAGCGTAGTCTCGTGGGCTCGGAGATGTGTATAAGAGACAGCTCTATTACGGCAACAACGGCCTCTACGCCTCGGAGTTTGTCTACTCCACACCGGGCTACACCATGGGGCGCTATAACAGCACATACAACATGCTCTGTCAGGTTTACGGCTCACCTTACAATGTTGTCAACAGTCATCTGAACTCAACGGCAACTTGGTGGGGACCCGGCGGCCAGTTCATCAGGCTCAACTTTGAGAGCGCCCTCGCCGCCAACGGCACAACCCGCTTCTTCACGACCCTCAGCTTCGGCAACTAATACGCCACAGTTCTGCATAAAAAAGGTGATGGAAAAACTCCATCACCTTTTTTATTAAAGTCTTTAAAGTCCTTATTTTAATGATTTACCGACGACCGGCGGGACTAAGCAGGAAAGGTAAGGGGTCGCGCATAGTAACTGCGCCCGATGATTCAATGCGCTCCATCTCGGCCACGGCGTCCTTGGCGTTCTCGGCCGAGGCGCCGATGACATAATAATACGGCTCGCTCGTGTTGACGATAAAAGCGCTTCCGAGGCCGCTATCCTGCAAGCGCTTGCAGAGCGAGCGGGCGTTGAAGACCTGCTTGAACTGTCCGACGACAACGTTAAACGCACCGATTTTGGTAGCGGCCGGTTGTCCCTCAGTCACAGTGATATGCTGAGTCTTAACCTCGACGCTGTCACCGTCTACGACGACAAACGACCCGCGCATCTGCCGGCGCACACTCCCGTAAACGCTTTCCTCAAATGCGATGTCAGAGTCGCGTTGGCTGACTGCCTTGTCATAAGCCTTACGATAGTTTTCTTCGGTAGTCTTACATGCCGTCATCAAAATAATTGCGGACGCAAGGGCTACAACGTAAACGAATATTTTTTTCATACTGAAGTTTATTTTTCTGAACACTCTCAGTCAGCTTTAAGTTTTCCCAACTCTATGACCTCAAGGTCACGGATGTCTCCGTCATCGAGAATAAAGCGCACCAATGTGCGTTCGCGCTGCCAGCCGTGATAGCCGGCCGCCCCGGGATTGATGTGAAGCATCTGCAGTTCTTTGTCATACTGCACTCGCAGTATATGACTGTGGCCACAGACCATCAGTTTGGGACGCTCCTCGGCGAGCATACGTCTCACGCCGGGGGCATAGCGTCCGGGGTAACCGCCGATGTGGGTCATCCACACCTTGACGCCCTCGGTCTCGAAACATTCTATCTCCTTGCAACGTCTGACGACGGCGCCCGAGTCGATGTTGCCGCGCACAGCTCTGACCACCGGGGCTACGCCCTCCAAGCGGGCTATGACGTCTATACAACCGACATCGCCGGCGTGCCATATCTCGTCACAGCCGGCGAAGTGGGTTGCAAAACGGTCGTCCCAGCACGAGTGGGTGTCAGAGAGAAGACCGATACGTTTCATTTATTTGATGCCGATTTTGCGGGCAATATCGTCGGGCACGGCTTTCTTGTTGAGGTAGATGTCAAGTGTCTTTGCCTTGAAATAAGGCATTGACACATAGAAGAATCCGCCAAATTTCTGATTATCGTCCCACGAGTTCTTGACCTTGTAATATTTGTTACCGAGGCGGTCGACGGCGGTACCGACGATTTCCATGCCGTGGTCGTCAGTTGTCTCCTGTCGGTCAAACATCTCCTGACGGCTCTCCTGTGTGACCTCGATTTCATCAACCGGTCCTTCAAATTTGAATTTATCGTTGAGACGGTCTGCGTCAGAGAGTTTCACCCAGCGGGCAAGCTCGGTGTCGTTCATATCGCTTTGGTCTTTGCCTTTGGGCATCAGAGCTACACCGTCTTTCCACTTGAAGCCGCCTTCGCTGACGTCGGCCGCCCAGACGAGCGTATAGCCGTTTTCGAGAGCATTGTCGACTATAGCCACGAGTTCGTCGATGGGCACATTCTGATACTGCCCCCAGAGCCAGTTGTCAGAAACCTCAAGCACAAAAGGCTTGTAGAAAGGATGGTGAGTGAACGACGAAATGGCGATATAGTCGTCAACCGACAAGCCGAGAGACTTGGCGAATGACTGCGGCGTGTAGGTCTTGCCCTTGTAGGTGAATGTTTCGGGCACTTTGCCGAGATATGCGTCTAAAACGCCCTCGAAACCTTCACGCCATGCGGTCGAAATCTTGCGGTTAGGCTTCGACACTACGGTCTTTACATAACCCGAGAGGATGCCGTCAAGCTCGCCGTGGACGTGCTTGTCCTCGCCGTACTCGAGGCCGCGATAAACTTCCTCCGGCACTGCGCCGTACTTCTCCCAGACATAAGGCACGTCAAGCACTGAGCCGCCGGGAGCGAAATTGATTGTTCCGTACATGCGCACATAGCGGTCAGCTTTGTCAGCATAACAGTGGCGCACGGTGAACATTTCGGAGAGGTCGAGCGAGTCACCACCGGCACGGCGGATTTCGTTTTCATAAAATGATGTTCCGGCAAAGCACCAGCATGTGCCCGATTTATTCTGATCCTTGACCGAAGTGACGGGGATGGTGATGACATCCTTAAACTCAAAGCCCTTGACTGTGTCGGTGGCGGCGGTGTCAGCCGGAGCAAAAGCCGATGCCGGCACGACAGTGGCAGCCGTCAGGCATAATGCGATTAATTTTTTCATATCGTAGTCTGATTAGATTGTTTCTACACCGCAAATTTATCAATTAATATCGAATAATAGATCAACCTCAGCACTAAAATCAAGCGAAACGGCTCATTTTAAAGCATATCGACACAAAAAGTGCGAGGCATGCAGCAATTTGCATAAGAATGGCGACGTCGCCATCCCTGCGAACAAAGCGACTATGCCGTTTGTCTTAATTAAAACAATGTCATCAAGTCTCTTTCTCACATTATGTCGCCATTACTTTACATCTTATCCGCTCCCATAATACCGATTGACCCGACAAAGCCGATTGACACAGACACTTTCACGGCAAATGCAGCCGAAGGTACTTATGAAATCGCCCGTCTTATAATGAAAATTGTCGACTGGCTGCTTGACCTCGTCGGACTCGGCCACAACGAAACATTAGTCACGAGCCTTTACGCCACCGTAGTCTTTTTTATCGCTATGGTTGCCGGAAAAGTTTTCCAGTGGATTATTCTTTATATCGTACGACAGATTGCCCGACACTGGGACAATGACGTCTATCTTTCTCTGACATCCGTACATTTTTTCACAAAACTTTGCCGCATCATTCCGGCGATTGTGTTTCTGATTCTGATACAGTTCACACTGACTACCCACACTGTTCTGGCCTCAGTACTCACAAAAATAACACTACTATATATAATTTTTCTTGTCTGCATCGCGCTGTCGGCACTCATTCTTGCCATTTGGCAGCATGTCGACACACGCGAAAACAAGCGCAAACTGCCGCTTAAAGGACTCGCACAGCTCGCTAAAGGCATTATCTGGATTATAGCCATAATAATATCTATAGCGCTGCTCATTGACAAGTCTCCCGCATCATTGCTTGCCGGTCTCGGCGCGTTTGCTGCAGTGCTGATGCTGATTTTCAAGGACAGTATACTCGGTCTGGTAGCAGGCGTGCAGCTCTCTGAAAACGATTCGCTCCATGTCGGAGACTGGATAAAGGTCAACGGCACTGACGCCAACGGCACTGTCACCGAAGTCAGTCTGACATCGGTCAAAGTCCTCAACTGGGACAAGACGACAACCAACCTCCCGCCCTACTCGCTTATTAGCGGAAGTTTCACAAACTACCGCAGCATGCAGGAGAGCCACACACGCCGCATCTGCCGCAGCTTTATGATTGACGCAGACAGCATCTTGCCGACGACAGACGCCATGCTCGCCGACTTGCGCAAGCTGCCGTTCTTAGATGAATGGATTGGCAAAAAAATCGAACAACGGCAACGCGGCATAACCGAGGATGTCAACAATTCCGAAGGTCTCGTCGACGGCTCTATCGATACAAATCTCGGAGTGTTCCGTGCGTATATGAAGATGTGGCTTGACGCCAATCCCGACATCTCGCATGACAGTGACTGTTTTGTCACATCGCTTGCTCAGACTGCGGGCGGCATACCGTTTCAAGTCTACTGCTTTACAAACACGTCGGCATGGTTTGCTTACGAGCATATACAAGATACGGTTTTCGAGCATCTGGCTTCAATGCTGCGTTTCTTCAGTCTTTATACATTTGAGAATCCGTCAGGACGCGACACTGTCATAGACGGTTATCTCAGCCCCGGTAAAGACATAACAAAAGTCTACGGCATCCCCTATCCGTTCTTCCAGCGTCAGGAGACATCCGACACCCATGGAGACAACAGTAAAGCTCAGCCGTCAGATAATCAAACTCCGAAAGCATCCTGACAGCACCTGTCGACAAAAGACGCCGATTGGTCGATAAAATTTTGTCCCTGATTTCGTTTTGACTATTTTTGCATGAGGGTGTTGCATTTGCGGCATCCTCACGCACGCTTAATGACCGATGCATATCACAAACATGAAGTCAGACACTCCGACAAACATTGACCGCCAGACTGCTCGCAGCCGCAAAACACGGTTTATAGCCCATCTGATAGTCATTCTGATGCTTTTTATCCTGCCTGAGATTGTGATGAATTACGCGATGCCTCAGCGACGCGGGTTTCAAAGCACACCATGGGGCATATACCTCAAGTCGCTTGTGTTCATCGCTGTATTCTACATAAATTACTACTATATAATCGAACGGACACTTAACAGCCGCGTGCGCGTCTGGCGATTTATAGGACTCAATCTGTTGGTCGTGCTTTGTTCGCTCGGCCTTTGCTATCTTATCTGGCGGTTTTCGTTTTATCTGCCGAGACTTGCGGCGGCTGACATCAGGCCTATACGCCATCCGGAGAGAATCAACTACATGGTTTTCTCAGCTCTGATACGCGACTCGGTGATGGTAGTGCTTACAATCGCATTGTCAGTGGCCCTGCGGCTCGGTGACAAATGGCTGACCCTCGAACGACGCCGACGCGACATGCTGGCCGAGCAACGCGAAACCGAGCTCAGCAATCTGAAGAGTCAGCTAAATCCACATTTTCTGTTCAATACACTCAACACTATTTACGCACTGGTCGAAATTGACCCGGACGAAGCTCGCAAAGCTATCCACGAACTCTCACAACTGCTTCGATATGTGCTCTACGAGACACCGGCCGAAGTCAGTCTGGAACGCGAGACCGAATTCACCGTCAACTACATCTCGCTGATGGAGTTACGTCTCGGACCGGGACATGTCGTCTCTCATATAGACATCGGCTCGATGGCCGATACATCTGTGCCGCCGCTGATTTTTATCCCCCTTGTCGAAAACGCTTTCAAACACGGCAACACGGGCCATACCGACAGTGTCATCGAAATCGACATCAAAGCTGCCGACGGGCAGATTGTATGCCGCACGGTCAACAGCTTTGACCCGCATACCGTACTTGACAGACGCAGCGGCATCGGCATCGCCAATCTGCGTCGGCGTATGCATCTGATTTACGGTCGCGATGCATCTTTAACGACCACAATTGACACCGAACGATACACATCAACTCTGACCATTAAAATACGGCCCGAATAATGAACGAATCGAGACTTAGATGCATTATCGTCGACGACGAACCCCTTGCCGGACGGTTGCTGTCGGCCTATGTGCAGCGTACCGAGGGTCTCGAACTGCTCGGATGTCACACATCGGCTCGTGAGGCTCTTGACGATATTTTGTCAAAACGTCCGGATATAGCATTTTTAGACATTCAGATGCCCGAAATGTCCGGCATGGAAATGGCTCGCCGCCTTCCGTCAGATGTCAAGGTCGTTTTCACAACCGCATACCGTGAGTATGCGGTCGAAGGATTTCGTGTTAATGCGCTCGATTATCTGCTCAAACCTGTCAGCTACGACGAGTTCCTCGAATCAGTAAACCGGGCCCGCAACAATACTAAAACCATCGCTGACCGTGAGCCTCACGAGAGTTTTCTCAGTGTCCGCAGCGAGCATAGCATAGTGCGTATCCCGATAGACGACATACAGTTTATCGAAGGCCTCAAAGACTATGTGAAAATCCACATACATGGTTTCCAGCGTCCGGTGCTGACACTGATGAGCATCAAATCACTCGAACAGACACTGCCGGTCGAGAAATTCATGCGTGTCCACCGCTCATACATAGTCAATCTCGACCATGTCACGGCTATGCGCACCCGACGCATAGTCATAGACGACAGACGCGAGGTCCCGGTCTCCGATACATTCAAATCAGCACTCGCCGAACGACTTGGCCTTTAAAGACCGAGACAACCGAACTTTTAAACCTCTACACACGTTATAGCTGCTGAAAGGCCGACAAAAAAGCGGTTGGCCCGGATACAATATTATGGAATATTTCATTATATTTGCCCCGTCAGCCTTAAATACACAAGAGATTACATTAACTTTTTTATACCTACCAAAACTATGCAATTCCTGACTAACGAAAAACTGACCATCGTCGGCGCAGCCGGCATGATTGGCTCAAACATGGCCCAGACAGCCCTGATGATGCATCTGACACCTAACATCTGCCTCTACGACCCCTATGGTCCGGGCCTCGAAGGTGTCGCCGAAGAGCTCTTCCACTGCGCTTTCGAAGGTGTCAACCTCACATATACCACAGATTTGGCTGAAGCTCTCAAAGACGCAAAATATGTCGTCAGCTCTGGTGGCGCAGCCCGCAAGGCCGGCATGACCCGCGAAGACCTGCTGAAAGGCAACGCCCAGATTGCCGAAGACTTCGGTAAAGCCGTGCGCGAATTCTGCCCCGACGTCAAACACGTCGTCGTCATCTTCAACCCCGCCGATATCACAGGTCTTATCACCCTGCTCTACTCCGGTCTGAAACCCTCTCAGGTCTCTACTCTCGCCGCTCTCGACAGCACACGTCTGCGCAGCGAGCTTGCCAAATACTTCCACATCTCGCCTGACAAAGTAGTCAACACCCGCACATACGGCGGTCACGGCGAACAGATGGCCGTATTCGCTTCGACAACAACTGTCGACGGCACACCGCTGGCCAAACTTATCGGCACCAACAAACTGCCTTATGCCGACTGGGAGGCTATCCAGCAGCGCGTTATCCAAGGCGGCAAAAACATCATCGACCTGCGCGGACGCTCATCGTTCCAGAGCCCGGCTTACATCTCTATCGAGATGATTGCCGCTGCAATGGGCGGCAAGCCTTTCACATGGCCTGTAGGCACATATGTCAACAATGACCGTTTCAAACACATCATGATGGCCACTGAGACCGTAGTCACAGCCAACGGCGTCGAGCATCGTCCGTTAGACGGCACTCCCGAGGAGAACAAAGAACTCGAGAAGAGCTATCAGCACCTCTGCAAACTCCGTGACGAAGTCATCGAGATGGGTGTGCTGCCTCCTATCGCCGACTGGCACAGACTCAATCCCAACATCGACTGATAACATCGTCCGATAAACTTACAGACAGCCGAGGAGCGGAGCGCTCCTCGGCTGTTATTTTCATTGCAACATATTGATTACCAACCAAATGTAGGAACTTGCCTTTGGCAAGTATAACATGGCCGCCAATATTAGCGCCTTATAAATGCCGGCGCTCGCATAGCTCGCTTTGGTTTGTCCCTACTGCCCAGTCGGTTGCATAATACCACACAAAAAACGCCCTCCGTGTGTGTGAAGACGGAGGGCGTGAATGGGGGTATGGGATATATGGTTATTTCTTCAGCGAGGCTTTGACCATATTGAGGTAGTCTTCGAGACCCAAGTAAATCTGGCGAGCCATGCGGGTGCGGAAGTCGGGGTCGGCAAGCAGGGCTTCTTCCTGCAGCGAGCTCATGAACAATCCCTCAACAAGCATGTTGGGACAGTCGGTCGGACCGTTGAGCGAGAAGTTGAAGTTGCCGACGAGACCGAAGAACGGCACGTCAAGCTGCAATATGCGGCGTGCGATACAAGCGGCAAAGTCGCGGTCAAAGGCGTGTTTGTAGAGGGCTGCGGTGCCGGGCGATGCGAGTGCGCCGCCGCCCGAATTGTTGTGGACAGACAGCGAGATGTCTACTCCGGCCTCGCGCCAGATGCGTTTGCGCTCGGTCATCGACGGGCCTGTGTCGCCGTCGCGTGTCAGCACGACTTCAGCGCCGGCCTTGCGGAGCATGTCGGCAAGCTTGAGTATGATGTCAAGGTTGAGGTCTTTTTCCTTGAGGCCCGAGGGCGAGATGGCGCCGGGATATTCACCGCCGTGACCTGCGTCAAGGCCGACTTTCAGACCTTTGAACGACAGCGACACGGGACGATGGCGCACGTTGATGACGAGGTTTGTGCCCTCATAACCGACCGTGAAGCCCCACTGATATTTGTCTTTGAGATATATTTTCACTCGATAGACATCAGAGGCGGGCTGCTCGAAGTCGACGTGGTCGACCATGCCGAGGTCGAGGGTGCGCTGCGTAATCCAGTTGCTGTTGTCTGTCGCGCCATAGATGTCGACGGCAATCATTGAGGGATCTGACGATGTGTCGTAGGTATAGGCCAATCTGACGGGCAAACCGACGGTGATGCGGTCGGCACGGCCGCTGTTGGTGATAGACCAGCTGCCGGTGTTGACAACGGGAGCGACACAGTCGGTCGACTCTGTGTAGGATTTGGGAATATAGGCGAAACTGCCTGACTCGGAGAGAGCCACACGATATAAAGACCCTTTTTCTCCGTCAGCCTTCAGGCTTATGCCGGAATCAATGAACCCGATTTTAGAGCCGCCGAGACGGTCATCGCCGTTGCCATACTGCAGATATGCGCCGGGAAGAGTCTTGACATAGACGGGGTTGGCATAGCTGACCGTCATCTGTGACGAAGCTGCCTGCTCGGGCGTGAGTTCTTTTTTGGCCTTGGCCGGTTTGGGCTCGGCACGGAAAACGCTATAGGTTTTCTCGGCTGTCTCGCCGTCTTTTGAGGCCTTGACGGTGATAGTGTTTGCCCCGGGGGCGAGATTGACAGATGCGCCGAACGAGCCGGTGAGCGGATAGACTTTTGCATCGCGGCCACAGATGCTTGCCGTGGCGCCGGGTGTCGTGACACCGACGACAGTGATGGCTGCGGTGGTGACTGTGTCTGCTTTGCCGCTGTAAATCTTAAGCGGCAGTGAGTCTGCGGCTATAGCCGAAACCGGCAGCATCAGCACGAGACCAGATAATAGTTTTTTCATAAAAAATTGTGGATATTGTTTGGGTTGGTTAATCATTTTATCGGTTAATTCTACGGTTAAAGCGCACGGCCCGCAAGGGCAGCCGCACAAGATTGATATTGGCAGCGAGAAGCAGCGCTAACAACTTGCGATTCAACGGCAACGGGGCTTTCAGGAGCGTGCCGAGATTCGCACGATGTTCGGCAGTCAGTCGCTTTATCAACACGCGCGGATCGTCAAACTCGTCTGACACGCCGTAATAGGCGATGCGACAAAGCAGTGTGAATGCCGTGCGCGCTTTTTTGACACGCCCGTAGGCGCTGATATGCCCGTAGCTCTCACTTTGCGTCAGCTGATAAAGCTCTTCGGCCGCATCATAAAGGTCAAGGTCCTTGCGACGCAACTTTGTGTTGATAGTGCTACTGTCATGCTGAAAATAAAAATAGCAAACTTTATCGCTCGTCACAAAACGGCGACAAGCAGCAAGTGCCCTATATTTATAGTCAACATCCTCAAAGACCTTACCCTCGCGGAACGATATATTTTTCACGATGTCGGCGCGAAAGAGACAATTGCATATACTGAAATCTCCCGAATGAGTAAAAACATACATGAAATTCTCAAGAATTGCATCTCGACCGTCTGCGATTTTGATATTCTTACCTTCTCGAAGGCTCCTGCCGACTTTTCCACGCGACATTATCTCAGCTATCTGCGCGGCGTCTGCATCATACTTCTTTATCAGGCCGTAAAGCGTGGCGTACATATCGGGCGTAACCCAGTCATCGCTGTCTACAAAACCTATATATTCACCCTCGGCGATTTTCAGACCCGCGTTTCTGGCCGAGCTCTGGCCCCCGTTAGGCTTATCAATAACCTTTATATTAGGGCATAAGCGCTCATACTCACGGCAAATAACAAGACTGTCGTCAGTCGATCCGTCGTTGACGAGTATTACCTCAATGCATGGATAAGTCTGTGCAAAAATGCTGTCTACACATCGTCGCAGATAAGCCGCGACATTGTAGACCGGCACAATTACCGAAATCAAAGGACGATGCATTGTCTGATCTGACATTTATCGCGTCGAGATGACTTATTTATACATAAATCTCTTTATCGAGCGCTTAGGAGTCTTTTCAAACTCATTGTCAACAATCTCGATACTGTCGACCCGTTCGTAGGGCGCTACGAGCTTATTAAGTTCTCGAAGATTATCAGTCATAAGCTCGGTCAGAGCGCCGCGGTCAGCGATACCGTCGGCCTCGGCCTGCTCAAAATCGGGATAGACCAACGCAGCAAGACGACCGTCACGCTCGACAATCAGACTTTCGTTGACATAAGCCATATTGTTGAGCTTTGCCTCTATTTCCTCGGGATAGATATTCTGACCCGTTGCCGTAAGAATCATCGTCTTGTATCGGCCGCGTATATAGATAGTGCGGTTATTCGGGTCTCCGAGCGTTCCCATGTCACCCGTATGCAGCCAGCCGTCTTTGTCAAACACCGCAGCCGTGGCCTCCGGATTCTTGTAATATCCTTTCATGACATTGACACCTCTGACCACAATCTCGCCCTGCGACGCACCGTCGTCTGAAACGATACGCGCCTCCATCAGTGCGCGCAGAGTGCGGCCTGCCGAACACGGTGCAAATCGTCTCCACGGAGCATAACTGATTAACGGTCCGCACTCTGTCATACCATAACCTACGGTAATCGGGAAATTGATGCGCATCAGGAAAGCCTCGACCTCGGGGTTGAGCGGCGCGCCTCCGACTATGACTTCCTCAAACTCACCGCCGAACGCCTCGACAAGTTTGGCACGGATACGGCTGTAAATGGCTTTGTCTAACATCGGGACGGCGAGTACCCAGCGGATGGCGGCTTTGGAAATCATCGGCACAATCATCTTGCGGTAGATTTTCTCTAAAATCAACGGCACGCAGATGACAAGCGACGGGCGCACCTTGTGCATGGCCTGCACGAGTATCTGCGGTGTCGGGAGACGCCCTAAAAGTGTGACGTGTGTTCCGACGGCAAGCGGCACAAGCATGTCAAACGCACATCCGTAAGCATGCGCCAACGGAAGAAACGACAGAGCGCGAGAGCCTTCGTAATGAAGGCGCGAACGGATGCCGAAAACTACGTTACCCCAAAGGTTACGGTAGGTAAGCATCACTCCTTTTGAAAAGCCGGTTGTCCCGGACGTATAGTTTATTACAGCTGTCGCATCATCAGGGCATGGATGATACGAAATGTTTTCGCGACGAAAACCACCCTGATATCGTCTGTTGAAGCGACGGGTCAGAGTGTGTATTATGCGCGACGGCTCCTTGCGCGAGAGATGCGAGCCGGCCAACGGACCGCGCTCTACCATCACCTTGCGAGTCTCTAAAGAGATGGCACAGCGTATCGACTCAAATGCCTCGAGATTGAAATGGTTCCAGACACTCTCGCTCGCAAAGATAATCTCGGCCTCGCTGTGATTGATTATATTAACCGCATCAGCCGGGTTAAAATCCTGTAACACCGGCACAATTATCGCGCCGTAAGTAATAGTGCCCATGAAGATTACGACCCAGTTGGCGGTGTTGCGGCCGATGAGAGCGATTTTGTCGCCCTGCCTGACTCCCATCTGCTCGTAGAACATATGCAGTCGGGCTATTCGGCGTCCGAGCTCGCCGTAGGTCATGGTTTTGCCGCCGTAATCAGTCAGCGCTGGCAGAGTGAAATTATCATAGAATGACTGTTGATAGATGGTGAGTAAATCGGGATAATCCCCATACACGCTATCAGTGTCACGCAAGTTTGTCATGTCTAATAAATTTAAAGTCGCTGCAAGTTACAAAAAACTCTACATATAACAAACCGATGTCGCCGGTATGATATATCGGCAACACCGGTCGGTTATATATTGTTTGCTTTATCAGTATATTGACATCAATGACGAACGGAATCAAGTGATTTCTTTATTGACTTGAATATCGAATCGATATCTCCGTTGCCGTCAATCGCATGATATTTGCCCTTGCCTATATAATACTCTTTCAAAGGAGCTGTCTGATTGTGATATACATCCAACCGACGGCGGATAGTGTCTATATTGTCATCGGCTCGTCCCGACTCCTCGCCGCGATGCAACATGCGGCCGACGAGATCTTCCTCATTGACTTCGAGTCCGACGACAGCATCTACCGTCGCTCCACGCTCGGCAAGCATCTTGCTTAAAGCCTCTGCCTGTGGAATAGTGCGGGGAAAACCGTCAAAAATCACACCGCCTGATGTCAACTCCGGCTTGCTGTCTAAAACATGTGCAAGCACCCTTACCATGAGGTCATCCGGGATGAGCTGTCCTTTTGAAATATAGCTGTCTGCTATAACACCGAGCTCTGTGCCGCGTGAGATATGATCGCGGAGCACTTCGCCCGTCGAGATGTGGTGCAAGCCGTATTCGCCGGTGATGCGTTCGCTCTGCGTACCTTTACCACTGCCGGGCGCACCAAAAATTACTACATTAAACATTACTCTTTTACCGTTAGAGATTGTGATTATATAATTCTGATTGGAAATGCTTTATATCAACCTTATTAATCTTTAAGGATATAAATATCATTAAGGTCTCTTGCACGGTCATTTATATCCAAGCCGAAACCGATAATAAATTTAGTTGGAATCTCAAAACCGACATAATCAGGCTTGACAGGACGCACAAGAGCATCAGGCTTGAACAATAAAGTAGCGACCTTGATTTCCGCCGGGCCCTTTTTCATTAAGTCATTGATAAGCCGGTGAATCGTATTGCCTGTATCGACGATATCCTCGACGATAATAACAGTGCGGCCTTCTATGTCCTTGTCGAGCCCGAGGACCTCTTTGACAACTCCCGACGATGACGTTCCTTCATAGCTCTTAAGACGAATAAACGCTATTTCGCCGTCAATGCCTTCTGCAGCTCTGAACAAATCACTGGCAAAAGGAAAAGCCCCGTTCAAGACACACAAGAACAAAGGCCTTTTACCTGCGCAGTCGCGCGTTATTTGTTTGCCCAGCTCTTTAACGCGGGCATCGATGGATTCTCGAGAGATGTAAGGCACAAAAGTCATGCCTTCGTAGGTCACTTGTTTCATCGCGGTATTAAAAAATAATTGCGCAAAGGTAATAATTTTTTAGCGATTCATTTACATTTTCACTTAAAAACATCGGCCTACGCACGATTATTCTATTCTTCTTAAAAACATCAAGGGAGCAATAGCAAAAATTATACGATAATTATACGAAATCATTATGCGGTAATTCCTTTTTTAATCTCAAAAGCGTTTCAAATATATGGTTATTCACGCAATGGTTTTCTTGAAAATTCCTATACTCATCATCCCACAAATAATCAATTACAGTTTGTATATCCTTCACTATTTCACGATTTATAAGAGGACGTACGAATGCATTGTCTTGTGAAAAACCGGCTTTTCTTATCCATTCATTTTGTTTAAACAATTTCATTATTGCCGATATTTCAGAATTAGCTTCTATCGTACCTAAAACTTGACAATTATCCACTTCAACGCTGGAATTAGGCCCGTAAGTACAACCTTCAGTAGTATAGATCATATAAATCATAGCTCACCATATTAAACTTTTTTGCATAGATAGATTCGAATAAAGCGACGCTACTTTATCATAAGTTATAAATTCTACACGCTCCTTTATTGGTGAGAAAATGGATGCACTGAGTTTATCATTAAATTCATTTTTACGATAATTACTTGCCACAATATAAAATTTTGAAAAGAAATCTTGTAGTTCGTAGAATTTTAGCAACGAGTTTTTAATATCTGTTGTATGCTCAACTTCATAAAAATGAGACGGCATACTTCTTTCGTTGAACCAAATCACATCTACAGTCCTTGCGCGACTAAGTAATGTATCGAAAGTAAAATGTGGTATATTTTTAAAGTCGACCAAATCGCCTAATTCTTTATCTAAAAACATTCGATGCTGGTCTTGTGGAGGAACATAAGTTGAAGATTTTAGGAAATGACCGATTTCTATTAGGAGACCTTGATAATAGGCGTGATTGAAAACCTCAACGCTTTGAGAGTCTCCTTCCTTTATATTGAATTTTTTAAGGACCTCATCACGTGACTCTTCGAGGGCCCACAGCCCCGGCTGTATCCTAAAAATCAAATTGCTATCCTGCACAATTCTTCTCACACTGGCCTGAGGAGTCTTAGTTTTCCACGTTGAGAAATCTACAACTTCGTTCAATCTGCGGAGGGTGGCATATCCACCTTGATTGCGCAATGCTTCAATAACCTGCTGCTCTTGAGTCATTTTTGTATTGTTATATCAGTTTTCTTAAATATTTCCGCTTGGGTTGTTTAATGCGTTAGATTTTGACTGAGATGCCGATGGTGACGCCGTAGTAGTTCAAAAACGAACTTTTGTCGATTGAAGTTTTCGAGGTCTCCTTGTTGTTATAAATCAGAAAATTTCGGACCAAAGTAAAAAAGCGGTTATTAAATAACGTGAGTTCGATATAAGAATTCGATAATTCAACAGT
>ENA-OYXU01000531-OYXU01000531.1-human-gut-metagenome-genome-assembly--contig:-NODE-531-length-14793-cov-3.687271_pt1 | contig 14793 bp, 12 predicted proteins | sample MGYA00243243_ERZ653435 | MGnify/ENA primary metagenome ERZ653435 (study PRJEB26926, sample SAMN06165113) | human gut metagenome | biome: ENVO:00009003; feature: ENVO:2100002; material: ENVO:00002003... | reverse complement strand
ATCGTCGGCAGCGTCAGATGTGTATAAGAGACAGCCATAGGCACGGAGGACGACCCCAAGGAGGCCAACCTCTCCAAGCTGGCCTACCACAAGATCATAATCATGACCGATGCCGATGTGGACGGCGCCCATATCGCAACGCTGCTGATGACGTTCTTCTTCCGCCGCATGCGTCCCGTCATAGAGCAGGGCTACCTCTATCTCGCCACTCCCCCGCTGTACAAGTGCAAGCGCGGCAAGGTGGAGGAATACTGCTGGACCGACCAGCAGGTGCAGCAGTTCATCATGCGCAACGGCGACCGCACTACGGTGCAGCGTTACAAAGGTCTCGGCGAGATGAGCGCCCAGGAGCTGCGCGACACCACGATGAGTCCCGAGCACCGCATGCTCAAGCAGGTCAACATCAAGGACGCCGCCGAAGCCGACCGCATATTCTCGATGCTCATGGGCGAGGACGTGGGCCCGCGCCGCGACTTCATCGAGAGCAATGCCAACTACGCCAACATCGACGCATAACCATCATCAGCAGAGGCGCAGCTCCCGGTCAGGGGCTGCGCTTCCGCTAACCGGCGAACGTATGGAGGAGCTTATGTGTTATAGTTTCAGATAAATTATTTACGAATGAAACGTTCAACGAAAAAAAATAAGGAGAGCAATCTTCGTCAGCTCATAGACAACTATGTGGCTACGGCGTCGGCCGCTACTTTCAACTACAAGCAGGTGTCGGCCGCAATCGACGCCCGTACGCCCGCGCAGCAGCGCGACACAGCCCTGTATCTGGCCGAACTGGCCTTTGACGGCGTTCTGCTTGAGGTGTCGCCCGGCCGCTACAAACCCGTGCAGCGCACTGTTGTGGCGACGGGTACGTTCGTGCGCAGGGCCAACGGCAAGAACAGCGTCATCACCGACGAGGACGAAGAGCCCATCTTCATTGCCGAGCGCAACTCCATGCATGCGCTCAACGGCGACCGCGTGAGCGTCACCGTCGCAGCCCGTGTGCGCGGCCGCGAGCCGGAGGCACGCGTGGTAGAGATCATGGAGCGCAAGCCGCAGACGTTCATCGGCACGCTGCGGGTGGACAAGCGCAATTCCATACTCGTCACCGACTCCAAATTCCTGGCGACCGACATACTCATTCCGCGCGCAAAACTGCGCGGAGGCAAGAACGGCGAGAAAGCCGTGGTGCGCATTACCGACTGGCCCGAGGATTCGCAGATACCCTTCGGCGAGGTAGTCGACGTGCTCGGCGCCGCCGGCGACAACGACACGGAAATCAACGCCATCATGGCCGAATTCGGTCTGCCTTACCACTATCCCGAGGCAGTGGAAAAGGCCGCCGATAAGATAGATGCGGGAATCACCGCCGAGGAGGTGGCCCGACGCGAGGACATGCGCGGCGTCACCACCTTCACCATCGACCCGCGCGACGCCAAGGACTTCGACGACGCCCTGAGCATCCGTCGTCTGCCGAACGGCAATCTGGAGGTGGGCGTACACATAGCCGATGTGACGCACTACGTCACGCCCGACACCATCATCGACCGCGAGGCCCGCGAGCGCGCCACGAGCGTGTATCTCGTGGACCGCGTCGTGCCGATGCTTCCCGAGCATCTGTGCAACGGCATCTGCTCGCTGCGTCCCGACGAGGACAAGCTGGCTTTCTCGGTAATCTTCGAGATGGACGACCAGGCCCGCGTGCTGTCGTCGCGCATAGCGCGCACCGTCATACGCAGCGACCGCCGCTTCGCCTACGAGGAGGCTCAGGAAGTGATAGAGACAGGTCGCGGCGACTATGCCAAGGAGATTCTCAAGCTCGACGAGCTGGCGAAGATTCTGCGCAAGGAACGCTATGCCAACGGCTCGGTGGAGTTCGACCGCGTGGAGGTGCGTTTTGAAATTGACGAGAAAGGCCACCCCGTGCGCGCCTACTTCAAGGAATCGAAGGACGCCAACAAGCTAATCGAGGAGTTCATGCTTCTTGCCAACAAGACCGTCGCCACCGTCATAGGACGTCCCGATGGCCGCCGCAAGGCCAAGGCGTTCGTCTACCGCGTCCACGACAATCCCGATCCCGACCGTCTGGCCGATTTCGCCAAGCTGGCACGCAACTTCGGCTACAAGGTCAAGAGCGAGGGCTCGGCCGGCGAGATAAACAAGAGCATCAACCGCATGCTTGCCGACGTCAAGGGCAAAGGCGAGGAAAACTTCCTAAGCACCCTGGCGATACGCTCCATGGCAAAGGCGATATACACGACCGTCAACATAGGCCACTACGGCCTCGGCTTCGACTATTACACCCACTTCACGTCGCCCATACGCCGCTACCCCGACATGATGGTGCACCGTCTGCTGGCGCGCTATCTCGACGGCGGCCGCAGCGTCAACGTGCAGAAGCTCGAGGAGGAGTGCAAGCATTCGTCCGATATGGAGCAGCTTGCCGCCAACGCCGAGCGCGCGTCCATCAAGTACAAGCAGGTGGAGTTCATGCAGGATCACCTCGGAGAATGCTACGCAGGCGTAATCTCCGGCGTCACCGAGTGGGGCCTGTACGTAGAGCTGGACGACAACAAGTGCGAGGGACTTGTGCCCGTGCGCGACCTTGCAGATGATTTCTACGACTTTGACGAGAAGAACTACAGCCTTGTGGGACGCCGCAACGGCACACGCTACCGCCTCGGCGATCCGATACGCGTAAAGGTGGCCCGCTGCGACCTCCAGCGCAAGCAGCTCGACTTCGCCGTTGTGGACGAGAACGACCGCCTGCTCTGCGAGACTACGCGTCGTCAGGGCGGCGCCCCCAAGGAGCATAAGTCAGCCGGCAAGGGTTCCCGAACCGTTAAGAAGCAGCGCGCCGGGCGCCGTAAGTGATGGCAGAGCGTTACACCGTCGAGATAGAGGGGCTGATGCTCCGGGCGCGTCATGGCGTGGCCGACGTGGAACGCCTCGCCGGCAATGATTTCCGCCTCGACATCAGCCTCCGCTACGACGCGTCAGAGGCAATGCGGACGGACTCGGTGGACCGTGCGCTGAACTATGCCCGCGTCATAGAGATAGCCCGCGATGTGATGGATACGCCGTCGCGCCTGCTGGAGCATGCCGTCGCGCGCCTGCGCGACGCCCTGTGCAGCGAGATGCCGGCCATCACCGCCGGACGCATACGCCTCGCCAAGCTGTGCCCTCCCGTGAGCGCACAGCTTGACGCCTGCGCTTTCATCCTCGAGTGGGGCGAATGAGCTGTTTATTTCAGATTATTACTATTCGTAAAGTCTGGCATAATAGTTACGCATAATAAGAATTTGACGGTAACTATTCGAATCGCCAAAATAGTTACCTGAAGACAATTTACAAGAACCAGCGGAGTGCGGAATTTTTTAGTTGAGGTGAAATTTGAATGGCTGAAAAGCTATTTCTAACTGGCTACTACTTAATGAATTATAATCTTTTCTCCGCCAATTATATAAATTCCTTTAGGTAAATTTTCAAAGGTATAACCAACAAGTTTCACTCCGTCTATAGTATAAATTTCTTTATTTGGGTTGGAATCAACATATACATCATTGATGCCTCCCATATCTTCCATTTCTATGATATTAGCAAATTCTTTCCAACCTGAGGCTTGCTCGTATAATGTCTTGCTTCCATAAGGGACATAAAGAGTCGCATTCTTAGGAACAGACAAATTGGGCACATTAATCGGTGGATTTAAATAGCATTTGACGTTGATATTGCGCACTCCATATAGAATCCAAGATCCTATTGATTGAATGGAACTCGGAATAGAAAGATTTTTTAAACCTCCACAATTTGTAAAACAATATGCACCAATGATTTCAACACCTTCCAGTATTTCGACGTTTATAAGATTATCACATTCTTCAAATACTGTATTTCCAATTTCCTTAATATTGTCAGAAATTACAATTGATTCTAATCCTTTACATTTTCTAAATGCGTATTCTCTTATTCCGACAACTTTAAATCCTTGAATATCAAAAGGTGTTATAAAATCTCCTTTAAATGAAGTTTCAGGCACATCAATAATTCCCATTCCATGCAGTATACATTGTGGGTCTTCAATATTAGTTACCTGATAGCGGAATAAATATTTTTTCCCATATTTGCCTTCTACTTCAGAGTAAATATAATCACCTACTGAATAGTCTTCAGACGCTTTGGCTGAAATTATAATTTTACACGTCGCTTTGTTCCCTCTACTATCTTTACAAACAACATCTGTAGTACCAGGGCAAACTCCTCTAACTTTAATTTGGGTGTTTGTTTTCTTAACGAAATATGCGCATGCCGTATTACTCAAGGACCAACTAAGATTATCAGAAGAAGAACTCAACGCATCAATGGTAACCCATTCGTCAATAGAAATATCGGCCTCAATTACCGCTAATTTAAGTGATGAACTTCCTCCCCCGGGGTTGTTTCCTCCGCCTCCATTTTCAGTAACATATATTTCCCAATCTTTAAATCCTGATCTTGAATATATAAATTTACCTGAAACAGGGTCTTGCTCAAGATAATAATATTTACATTGCACTATGCATGGTGATGAAGTAGGGAAAGCGTTAATTGCTTTAACAAAAATATCACTGGAGTAAGATGTAGGAGTTGACGTGAAATTAACGTCGTTTGGTCGACTTATTGTCCATTCACATCCTTGAAGTCTCGGGATATATCCAAGACTAAGATGCTCAACATCACCGACCTTCATATTAATTGCTTGAGCAGGAGTAGAATGTAGTAATGACAAGATAGCAACAGTTGCTATTATTATAATGTTATATGAAATAAATGATTTCATGGTGCTTCGGAGTTTTTAACTCATAAATTAATAAAAAAACTTCAAATAAAAATCTCAACAATTTTGTAATTGTAATGGGAGGGCAAATAGAGGAATTAAAAAGTATAGGTCAAATTGCTATATGCCATCAATTTGGCTTATCTTATTTGTGATTCGGAGGGGATTCGAACCCCTGACCGTCTGCTTAGAAGGCAGATGCTCTATCCAGCTGAGCTACCGAACCTTTTCGCGTTTGCTTGTGCAAAGTTAGGCTTTTTTCGTGATTTATGCAACGGTGGGCTGAACTTTTGGCACGATATTTGAGTTGTTACCATAAACCACGTAATCAATATTCAAGAGATATGAACGATTTTAACGAGATTATCAACAGCGAGAAGCCTACTCTGGTCGACTTCTTCGCCACCTGGTGCGGCCCCTGTCGCATGCAGGGCCCCATCCTGGAGCAAGTCAAGAAAAATGTCGGCGAGGATGCCAACGTGATAAAGGTCGACATAGACCAGAACCGTGATGCCGCCATGCGCTATCGCGTTCAGTCGGTGCCTACGCTCATCGTCTTTGTCAAGGGCGAGGCAGTGTGGCGCGGTGTGGGCGTGCATCAGGCCGACCAGCTTGAAGCCAAGCTGCGCGAGCACATGGCTAAGTAGCCGGAGCTCTATATCTTACCGTGGTCGTGGAATGACCAGTAGCCGCCCGGGGCCACAATGATGTGGTCGTTGAGGCGGATGTCGAGCAGGGCGAGGCCGTCGCGTATCTTTTGCGTGAGGGCTTCGTCCTGTCGGCTTGGCAGGAGGTTGCCGGAGGGATGGTTGTGGAACGCTATCACGGAGCTTGCCAGCTCCTCCACGGCGGCTTTGGCGAGCAGGCGTACGTCGACGAGGGTGCCTGCCACGCCGCCCTGACCTATGCGCCGGACGGATATGATGCGCCCGGCCTGGTTGAGAAACATTGCCAGAAATTCCTCGTGGTCGAGAGCCACGAGGCGGTGGGCTACATGGCGGTAGGCCGATTCGGAGGATGTGATGGGCTCGTCGGCGGTGGTGAGGGCGTCGGCCACGGTGCGTTCGCCCAGTTTGAGCGCAGCCAGCAGTGTGAGGGCCTTGGCCGTGCCTATGCCCTTGTAGCGTTTGCAGATGTCCTTGACACTCAGCCGCATCAGGCGCGACATGTGGCCCTGATGGTCGTTGAGAATCTCCTGCGACAGCTGCACGACGCTCTTGCCGCGCAGGCCGGTGGCGAAAATCAGAGCCATGAGTTCGGCGTCGCTAAGGGTGTCGAGGCCGAGCCGCATCGCTTTCTCGCGCGGACGCAGGTCCGGCTCGAGGTCGCGTATGAGTGTGCCGGGTGTGGTGTCGTCGTTCATGTCATTTACCTTTGCGCAGGCGTATCTCCTCCTCCACGTCGCGGCCGCGGCCGAGCAGAATCTTGAGTGTGAACGCCTTGATGAATCCCAGTCCGTAGCCCCACAGCTGGATGAAGCTTGCGGGCACGGCTTTCATCGCCACGGCGAGGCTGCTGCTCTGCACAAGCGCCGCAACGAAGATTGCCACTACCCATATGCCCAGCGGCAGCAGCCACCAGGGCGAGCAGAAGATGCCGAGAAGCAGGAGCGTCACGCATCCCAGTACGAACAGGGCGGGCAGGGTGTGTACGGCCTTGAGCGAGCCGGGGTAGAGCAGGTGCAGCGTGATGCGGCTCATGCCGAAGACGTAGACCTGGCGGAAAAATTTGCGCAGGTTGCCGCGGCGTTTGTGCCACACCGGCACCTGGCGCAGCAGCGTGATGCGGAATCCGGCGCGGCGTATGCGCGTGCTCATGTCGATGTCCTCGGAGAACATCTCGCGGAAGCCGCCCACGCGCTCCCACACGCGGCGCGAGAAGCCCATGTTGAATGTACGGGGCACGAATTTCTCCATCTGCACCTTGCCGCCGCGTATGCCGCCGGTGGTGAGGAACGAGGTCATGGCGAAATTGATGGCTTTCTGCGTGGTGGAGAATGACTCGTGGGCCGCGTCGGGGCCTCCGAAGCAGTCGATGGTGCTGTCGTCGGCGAGGGCTTTCTCCAGGGTCTCGAAATAGGTGGGCGGAATGACGCAGTCGCTGTCGAAGAACACGAAGTAGTCGCCCGTGGCGCGCTCCATGCTGTGGTTGCGGGCGATGGAGCGTCCTTCGTTTTCCTTGACGAAGTATTTCACGTCGAGCCCGGCGGCGCGTGCCTCCTCGACCTGCGGCAGACACGGCACGGTGGAGCCGTCCTCGGTTATGACAACCTCGAAGTTGCGCACTGTCTGTTTGCCGAGGCTGTCGAGCAGGTCGGCTACCTCGTCGGGTCGGTTGTAGACCGGTATTATTATTGAGAAGAGCATTTTCTTTGGAGTTAGGAGTTAGGAGTTAGGAGTTAGAAGTTGTATCGGCGCCTATGCCCGTGCCCCCTCTTACCTATAAACTATCAACTATAAACTAATCAATCAGCTCATGCGCGACCGGTAGTCGTCGTAGGTGAAGCGGCGGAGCATTTCTATCGTGCCGTCGCTGTGCTGAAGGGCGATGTCGGGGTGCTGTATGCCGTTGAACATCGTGGTTTTGACCGTGGTGTAGTGGTTCATGTCCTCGAGGGTGAGGCGGTCTCCGGGCTTCAGCGGACGGGGGAAAGTCCAGGTGCCCATGAAGTCGCCGGAGAGGCAGGAGTTGCCTCCGAGGCGGTATTCGGGTAGTCCGGGCGCAGGGTCCACGGCTTCCGTGATGGCCGGTTTGTAGGGCATTTCGAGGGTGTCGGGCATGTGGCAGGCGAAAGATGCGTCAATGATGGCCGTGCGTATGCCGTCGTTCTCCACGATGTCGACAACGGAGGTGAGCAGGTCGCCGGTGCGCCAGGTGAAGGCACTGCCGGGCTCCAGAATCACCTCTACGCCGGGATGGCGCTCGCGGAAGGCACGAAGCAGGCTCACGAGCGCGTCGCGGTCGTAGCCCTCGCGCGTCATGAGGTGGCCGCCGCCCATGTTGACCCAGCGCAGGCGGTCGATGTGCCGTCCGAACTGGCTCTCGAAGGTTTCCAGCACGCGGCGCAGGTCGTCGGCCGATCCCTCACAGAGAGCATGGAAGTGCAGTCCCTCGATGCCTTCGGGCAGGCCGTCGGCGAGGGCTTCGGCATGTTCGCCGAAGCGTGAGCCGGGTAGGGCGGGGTTGTAGATGTCGGTCTCCACCACGGAGCAGCGCGGATTCACACGCAGACCGGGCGACACCCGCAGGTCGGCGCCGTGTGTCGCGTTCCATTCGGCGAGCTGCGGGGCGAAGCGTTCCCACTGGGCCAGCGAGTTGAACGTGATGTGGCTGCTGCCGGTCAGGAACTCGCCGATGGTGTCCGGCGTGTAGGCCGGGGTGTAGGAGTGGACCCTGTCGCAAAGGAATTCGCGGCCGAGGCGCAGCTCGTTCAGCGAACTGGCGGTGCAGACAACGCCGTACTCACGGAATATGCCGAAAGTGCGCCACAGGGCGTTGGCCTTGAAAGCCATGATGATTTTGACTCCGGCGCGCCGGCTTACGTCGGCTATGATGTCGAGGTTGCGCCGCAGCGCGTCTTCTCTTACGAGGTATACGGGGGTAGCTATCATGACAGTATCTTGAACTTGGCGAATTTGAGCAGGAGCACGCGGGGCTCCACCTGGTCGAACTGCACGCGTATGCGGTGGTCGAGCGCGGCGGTGTCGATTTCCAGCACGGTGCCGCGGCCGAAGCGCTGGTGCTCGATGACGGTGCCGGGACTTACTTCGGACGACGAATGGAGCGAGTAGCCGTCGGCGTCGGCTGATGCCGCTGCGGGAGCCGGGGCCGGGGCAGGCGCGGGTTGCTGCGGTGTGGAAACGGTGCGGCGGGGAGCCGGAGCAGGGCTGTGGAAGCTGCTGCGAAACGAGTCGGCGCTGCGCTGCGGCCCGGCGATGGTGGCGCCGGACACCATCTGGAGATAGCGCGGGTCGATGTCGCGCAGGAAGCGCGATGGGCGTCCTATCTTGGTCTGGCCGTTGATGAAGCGCGATGCCGCGTAGCTTATCATACAGAAGCGCTTGGCGCGGGTGATGGCTACGTACATGAGGCGGCGCTCCTCCTCGATACCGCTGAGCGAGTCGAAGCTCATATGCGACGGCAGCAACTCCTCCTCGGCGCCCACAATGAATACGTTGCCGAATTCCAGGCCCTTGGCCGCATGTATTGTCATGAGCGTGACGCGCTCCGAGGCGCCGTCGTCGGGGTCCTTGCCGTCCTGGTCGGTGGCGAGGGATACTTCGGTGAGGAATGACGCCATGTCGGCGGCCGCGGCGTCGTCGCCGCTTTCCTCGCGTTTGTCGGCGACGAACTGGCGCACGCCGTTGAGCAATTCCTGGAGGTTCTCTATCTGCGATATGCTCTCCGGCGTCTTGTCGTGCACGAGGTTGGCTATCAGTCCCGTGGCGGCGAGGATGTACTCGGCGAGCTCATCGGCGGCTATGCCGTCGGCGGCTTTTGCCGTGAAGTCGAGAATGAGGTTGTGGAATCCCTCGAGTTTGGCGCGGGTGCCGCGGTTGACGTCGAGGGGATGGCTGTCCGGGGCGTCGAGCACCTGCCACATGCTGCACGCGTCGCGCATGGCTGCTGCGGTGAGTTTCTTGACGGTGGTGTCGCCGATGCCGCGGGCGGGAGTGTTGATGACGCGCCGCAGGGCTTCGTCATCGTCGGGGTTGACGCTGAGGCGCAGGTAGGCCACGGCGTCCTTGATTTCCTTGCGCTGGTAGAATGCGAGGCCGCCGTATATGCGGTAGGGGATGTTGCGCTTGCGCAGGGCTTCCTCCAGCACGCGGCTCTGCGCGTTGGTGCGGTAGAGCAGGGCTATTTCGTCGTAGCCGACAGAGCAGCGTCGGTGCAGGCGGCGTATCTCGCCGGTGATGCGGGCGCTCTCGTCCTTGTCGCTGTAGGCGGAGAATACCTTTATGGGGTCACCCACCTCAGCCTCGCTATACACCTTTTTGGGAATCTGTTCGCTGTTGTGGCGGATGATGCTGTTGGCGGCGCCTACGATGGTCTGTGTAGAACGGTAATTGCGCTCCAGCTTGATGAGCCGGGCTTTGGGATATTGTTCTGAAAAGCCGAGGATGTTGTCGATGCGGGCGCCCCGGAAGGCATAGATGCTCTGCGCGTCGTCACCCACCACGCAGACGCGCGAGTCGGGCGTGGTCAGGAGGTTGATGATGCGATGCTGTGCCACGTTGGTGTCCTGATACTCGTCGACGAGTATGTATTGGAAGCGCTCCATGTATTTCCGCCTCACCTCGGGATGATCGCGCAGCAGGAGGAAGGTGTTGAGCAACAAATCGTCGAAGTCCATGGCGGCGGCCACACGGCAGCGGGCGCAATAGGCGGCGTAGATTTTCCCCACCTTGGGGATGCCGTCCATCTGGTCGCGTTTGCCGACGGAAGGATCGGCACAATAGGCCTCGGGCAGCACGAGTGCGTTCTTGGCCTCCGAAATGCGTGCGGCTACGGTCGGTGCCTTGTAGAGTTTGTCGTCGAGCTGCATTTCCTTTACGATGGCCTTGATGAGACTGCGCGAGTCGGCCGTGTCGTAAATGGTGAAGTCGTGAGGAAAGCCTATAGTCTCCGCTTCCTGCCGCAGTATGCGCGCGAAGATACTGTGGAATGTGCCCGACCAGAGCCAGCGCGTGGCGTCGGTGCCCGCCACTTCGGCGATGCGCGAGTTCATCTCGCGTGCCGCTTTGTTGGTGAATGTGAGTGCGAGGATATTCCAGGGCGGCAGCCCCCCCTTGATGAGATAAGCTATCTTATAGGTCAGGACGCGGGTCTTGCCCGAGCCGGCGCCGGCAATGACAAGTGAGGGACCGTCGCAGTAGGACACGGCCTCCCATTGCGCCTCATTAAGCTGTTGTCGTATGTCCGTCATGTTGTTGGGCTATGTTTCTTGGCAAGATGGCCGGGAACGGGATGGCTCCGGTCTCATCGGCGCGGAGCGCGGTCGTGCTCCAGTTTGCGGCGGTAGAACTTCAGTTTGTCGCCGCACTCTTCCAGGCGTGGAGCAAGTATAAGACTGTCTTCCGCATTGGCCTTCAGCAGACTGTCGATGCGGAGCATCTCGGCCACGGTCTCCTGAATGTTCACGGAGTCCATGAGCAGTATGCCTTCCTGTCGGGCCTGCAGGGCCAGATTGCAGGTGTGTCGCATCGTTTCTATTTTCTGGGTTGCGGTCTCGAAGTCGCGGCGCTCCAGCGCCTGCCGCGCCTCGGCGAGCAGTTCTTGTGCCTGAGCCTCCATGCGCTGGCGGTTTTCAGACCAGTCGTTCTTCTTGCTTCCGTCGGCACAGGAAACTGTCAGTAGGACGGCCACAATCGCAGGGCCGAAGAGTTTCATCATTGTGTGAATCATGGCTTGTCATTATTCTATCAAGGTGTAAAATTACGAATAAATAGTGAAAAAGCCAAAAATGCGACGGTTTGAGCCGCCCGAGGCGCTTAAAAATGTCGTCGGAGACTTCCCGGCAGTCGTTAAAGCGACCGGTGGGCCTGTCGGTATTCTATACATCATATTATAATATGTGGTGAGATTCCGCTCGTAATAGTGCCGTGTCGTGCGGTAGTGGCCGTAAAAGTGGGAAGGCGTGCCACAAAAGTGGGACTGCTTGCCACAAAAGTGGGAAGGCGTGCCACTTTCAGACCACTTCCTCTTTGCGGTCGCTCCCCTGCGGGTGCGAACAACGGCAATAATCCGCTTTTTATGTTGTAAAACACAATCTTTTGGTTTTGCCTTTTCGCGTTTTATCCGTAATTTGCGCTTCGATTCAGAAAGACAGGCGCCGTCCCCGCGACGACGCATCCACTCATTAAATCTAACACCGACATGAAAGTTTACGACTCACACGAAATCAAGAACATCTCGCTCCTCGGCAACGACGGCTCAGGTAAGACCACCCTCACTGAAGCCCTGCTCTTTGAGAGTGGTCAGATAAAAAGACGCGGCCGCATCACGGCCAAAAACACCGTATCGGACTATTTCCCCGTGGAGCAGGACTATGGATACTCCGTATTCTCCACCGTATTCCACGTGGAGTGGATGGGCAAGAAACTCAATATAATCGACTGCCCGGGCTCGGACGACTTCGTGGGAGCCGCCATGACGGCACTCAACGTGACCGACACTGCCGTGCTGCTCATTAACGGCCAATGGGGCCCCGAGGTAGGCACGCAGAACCATTTCCGCTATACCGAGAAACTGGGCAAGCCGGTCATCTTCCTCGTCAACCAGCTTGACGACGAGAAGTGCGACTACGATTCAATACTCGACGACCTGCAGGGCATATACGGACCGAAAGTTGTGCCCGTGCAATATCCGGTCAAGACGGGACCCGATTTCAACGCGCTTATTGATGTCATTCTCATGAAGAAACTCACGTGGGGCCCCGACGGCGGCACGCCTGTGGTAGAAGAGATACCGGCTGAAGAGAAAGACAAGGCCGAGGCCTTGCATAAGGCCCTCGTGGAAGCTGCAGCCGAGAACGATGAAGGGCTCATGGAGAAGTTCTTTGAAACGGAGCATCTCACCGAAGACGAAATGCGTGAAGGTATACGCAAAGGCATGGTGACGCGCTCCATTTTCCCCGTGTTCTGCGTGTGCGCCTCGAAAAATATGGGCGTCGGCCGTCTGATGGAATTCCTCGGCAACGTAGTGCCTTTTGTCGACGAGATGCCGGCCGTGCACAACACGCGCGGCGTAGAGGTCGTACCCGCCCCGGACGGCCCCACCTCCATCTATTTCTTCAAGACAGGTGTGGAGCCTCATATCGGCGAGGTGCAGTACTTCAAGGTGATGAGCGGAACGGTGAAGGAAGGTGACGATCTGACCAACGCCGACCGCGGTTCGAAGGAGCGCATGGCGCAGATATTCGTGTGTGCCGGCGCCAACCGTGAGAAGGTGGAGCGCCTCGTGGCCGGCGACATCGGCTGTACGGTCAAACTCAAGGATGTGAAGACCGGCAATACGCTCAACAGCAAGGACACCGAACATCGCTTCAACTTCATAAAATATCCCAACCCGAAGTTCACGCGCGCCATCCGCGCCGTCAACGAGGCCGACACCGAGAAGATGATGACGGCCCTCAACCGCATGCGTCAGGAGGATCCCACGTGGGAGGTGGAGCAGTCGAAGGAATTGCGTCAGATTCTTGTGCACGGACAGGGCGAGTTCCATCTGCGCACGTTGAAATGGCGCCTGGAAAACCTTGACAAGATCGCTGTGGAATTCTACGAACAGCGCATCCCCTACCGTGAGACGCTCACCAAAGCAGCCCGTGCCGACTATCGTCACAAGAAGCAGAGCGGCGGCGCCGGACAGTTCGGCGAGGTGCATCTCATCGTGGAGCCCTACTGCGACGGTATGCCTGACCCCACGGTCTACAAGTTCGGCAATCAGGAAATACGCATCAATGTCAAGGGAAAGGAAGAAATACCCTTGGAATGGGGCGGCAAACTCGTCTTCATTAATTCAGTGGTGGGCGGTGCTATCGATGCACGTTTTATGCCGGCTATCCTGAAAGGCGTGATGAGCCGTATGGAACAGGGACCGCTTACCGGCAGTTATGCGCGTGATGTACGTGTTATTGTATATGACGGCAAGATGCATCCGGTAGACAGCAATGAACTCTCGTTCATGCTTGCGGGCCGCAACGCGTTCAGCATGGCCTTCAAGGAGGCCGGACCGAAGATTCTCGAACCTATCTACGATGTGGAGGTGTTCGTGCCGGCTGAAAAGATGGGCGATGTGATGAGTGATCTTCAGGGGCGCCGTGGCATGATAATAGGCATGAGCAGTGAGAACGGCTACGAGAAACTGCAGGCGAAAGTGCCTCTGAAGGAGATGAGCAGTTATGCGACGAGTCTCAGCAGTCTGACGGGCGGCAGAGCTTCCTTCATCATGAAGTTTGCCAGCTACGAACTTGTTCCGGGCGACTTGCAGAATAAACTTATCGAGGCTTTCGAGAAAGAGCAGGCTGAGTAATTTCTCGTCCGATACAATGATAAAGACCGGCGCAAGGATGGATGCGGTTTCCAATCCTTGCGCCGGTTGTTTCAGTTATGCCAGCAAGGCACACATAGGTTCGCGGCATTGCTTCATAAATCTGAATTTTCTTTTATCCGAAGCCGGAGATGCGCGTCAGCTTTTCTTCATCAAGAATTACGATGTCCTTGCCGTTTATCTGTACGATGTTTTCTTCCGCGAAGTCGGAGAGTGTGCGAATGGCATTGGAGGTGGTCATGTTCGACAGGTTCGCCAGATCTTCGCGCGTAAGGTGGATGCTCAGGCGCCCCACGGTGGCATCCACGCCGTAGACCTCTTTTAAATAAAGCAACGATTCGGCCAGCCGCCCTCTCACGTGCTTTTGCGTGAGACTGACGAGACGCTTGTCCGAGAAACCCATGTTCTGCGCGAGGTCGCGGATGAAAAAATGGCACAGGTCGGTGTTTTCCGCCATTATGCTGTTGACGACAGCCATGGGCAGGGTGCATAAAACGGAAGGTTCGAAAGCCGCTGCGGCCGTGAGGTACGGCTCTGCTGCCATGGAGGCGCGGTAGCCGAAGTACTGCCCGGGCCGCAGCACGTAGAGTATCTGGCTGCGACCGCCGATGCCGTCGCGATAAATCTTTATTTTCCCGGAAACAATGCAGAGCAAATGGTCGGGATTTTCTCCTTCCTGATAAATCAACTCGTTCTTCTTGTACGAAAGGAGAGTGGCGTGAGCCAGAAAGTGTTCCTGCTGCGCGGGCGATAAGAGCCTCCAGAACTCTTCGATTTTTTCAACATATTCAGACAACGGAAGTCTTATTTCCTTTGGCATATTTTGCTTTTGAACTGCTGTACAACATAAATTCAGAGCGCAAAAGTATAGATTATTTGTGAGCCTGTCTCTTATACACATCTCCGAGCCCACGAGACTACGCTGCATCTCG
>ENA-OYXU01000530-OYXU01000530.1-human-gut-metagenome-genome-assembly--contig:-NODE-530-length-14802-cov-4.851021_pt1 | contig 14802 bp, 14 predicted proteins | sample MGYA00243243_ERZ653435 | MGnify/ENA primary metagenome ERZ653435 (study PRJEB26926, sample SAMN06165113) | human gut metagenome | biome: ENVO:00009003; feature: ENVO:2100002; material: ENVO:00002003... | reverse complement strand
GGTTGGGCCCGCCGATGAATGCTATGCGCCGGCTGCCCGTGTCTATGAGATGTTGTGTGGCCATTTGTGCGGCCTCGTCGCCGTTGGCCGTCACCGAAGAGAACAGCTCCGGCAGACAGGTGCGGCCGAAGAAGACGAGCGGTATGCCCATGCGGGCTATCTCCTCGAAGTGTGAATAGTCGGTTGTGTTTTGTGCCAGACAGGCTATAATGCCCTCCACGTGTAGTCCGACGAAATTGTCTATCACGCGTATTTCGGTTTCAACGTCTTCGTGACTGTTGGCGCTGATGACCGAATATCCGGCACTGGCGGCTTCATTTTCAATACCGTCGAGCACGGCGGCGTAATAGTGGGTGACGAGATTTGGCACCACCACACCGATAATCTTCGGTGCCTCGCGCCGCAGACTCTGTGCGAACGGATTGGGACGGTAGTTGAGCCGGCGTGCCAGTTCCTGCACCCTTTGCTGCATTTCCTTGCCTATTTCCGGACTGTTGCGCAGAGCCCGGCTTACGGTTGCTATGCTTACGCCCAGTTCGCGGGCGAGATCTTTCAGTGATGTTCTGCGTTTGTTTACGGCCATTTCTTCGTATCGGTTGACTATGATATTATTATCAGTTTAATGCAAAGTTACGTAAAATGGTGTAAAGGCGCAAACGTTTACGTTATATTTTTAGTGAAAAATGATACAAACATCTTAAAATGTGCTTATCTTTGCAATGCGAATTCAGAATGAGTAATGAATAGTTGATAATAAGTTAGTTAGAAAACAGAGGGTTAAAACTGTCGTGAGACACTTTTAACCCTTTTTCATTCTTCCAATTGAGAATGGGAAATAGAGAATGGATAATTATGACACATCCTCATATGTGAGAATAGAATTCTTTCATTTGGAAGAATTTTCAGAATTTCACGCTTAACTTGAACCTTATGCCCTGGCGGTTTGCCGTGGGCAGATCGAGATAGGTGAGGCGCCGCACATACTCTACGTGCAGACAGCGGAATATGTTGTGCACTCCGGCCACCACCTCCACGTACGGCCGGTCGGCCTTCATGGCGTACGACCCGTCGGGGAAAGCCATGGCCACGGTGCCGCCCCCGTTGTCCGGCGACGATGGATTGTTCTTGTCGGTGAGCGTGCCCCACATGGTTCTCACGCCCAGAAACTCGCGTAACTTCAGGCGCCTGAGAAGCGGTATGCGGTTGAAAATCTTGCCGTTCAGGTCCCACGACAGATGTACGGAGGCGTAGCGGTCAGTCAGAAACTCCATGTTGTCCATCAGTCCGAACATGTCGCGCTGCGCGACATACGATATGTTGGCCGCCGGCATGATGAGCAGCGGAAAGGGAACCCGGTTCCACTGCGCGCCGGCCTTCATGCTCACGTCCACCGTTCCCCAGCTCTTCACCCTGATGCGCTTGAAGAACGACGCCTCGGTAAGGTTGTACCGGTACTGTCCGCCGAGGAAACCGTCGATGCCCGTGGCGTGACTCAGCGTCATTACGGGTGCGTCGAGGTTTATCATCCGGCGGTGCTGCTTGGTGCTGGCGAACGTTTCGCCGGGCGCATAGCGCAGTTCGGCGCGCAGCTCGGTGGTGCGTATGGTGCCGAAGTGCAGTGCCCCGCAGGCCTCGTCTTCTTCGGCTGTCAGCGTCACGGTGGTGCGCAGCCCGCACTCCTCCTCGCGTTCCAGTTTCAGTTGCTGGCGGTTGCAGAACATCAGCTTGTCGGCGCGGCTCCATTTCAGCGAAGAGAAAAAGTTATCCTTGTCGGTGGACAGAAACTTGTCTGTGGGGCTGCTGATGTCGTATGACGACGAGAACGTGACGTTGCGCACGGGAAACTCGTGCGGCATATACTCCTTGCGGTTGAGCGACCAGACGGCTTCCGCCCTGTAGTAGTTGCGCCGGCTCTTCCATCCGCGGGCGTAGTAGCCGTTGAAGAACAGGTGGGGGTGGAGCAGGGCGGTGGTCTGTCCGCCGATGCGCGTGCGCAGTCCGTCGACGCTGTTTCCCGATACGGTGCTCAACACCGGCCCTATGTCAAACCTGCTCTGCATCCGTCCGGGGCCTGTCTCTATGTAGTTCTCGACGAGTATTCGTGCCGCGGTCATCAGAATCTTCGGGCCGCCCATGTTCATGAAGTCATCGGCGAACTCGTCCATGCGGCGTTCGGCGGTGGTTAGGCCCATCGGACGGTTGGCCTCCCAGTACCGTTCGTCGCGTGCCTTCGCCCTGCGCACGGTCTCAACCCTGCTTCCGCCCTTCAGCACACTGTCGGGCACGGCCTCGAACGAGTGTGCCCCAAGGCGCGTGTTGCGTATCACAACAGCCTTTTGCAGGAAGTCGAATAGCTTCAACTCCACCATCATGTCGTCGGTGGTGAGCACCCATTCGCCGCCGGCAGCCCGGCCGTACTCCTGCACAATACGCATGTTGTCCACAAAGTTTACGTCGCTGCGTTTCGGAATGGTGAGGTCGCAGCGTTTCACACGGTACGACGAGTCGTTGACTATGTATATGTCGCCGCTGAAACCGAAGTCCTGCGGGTTGTTGGGAACGAAGCTTAGATGGGTGCAAACGTCGCCGCCCACGGTGAGAGTGTCGGTGATGTAGAAGCGGTAGAAGCCTATGGCGTCGCGGCTTATGGGCGATGTGAACCGGTGTTGGAGCAGGCGTATCTGTTCGTCGGATATGTCGATGTCGGTGAAAAAGTCTTTCAGTGCCGCCACAAGCAGGTCGCCCGACTGAAAGGCATTGTTCACTCCGTCGGCCCGTTCGCCCTTCGTTATCTCCCGCTCTTCGTGCGGATGCCGCCGGAAGACCTTCTGCGTAACGGTCTCCGTCACCATCACGGGCAGTATCAGCTTGTCGTTGTAGGGGCACAACTCCACCTGCCTGAACACGTCCGGAATCTTCGACAGCATGCCGGACGTAAGGTCTTCTATACGTATGTCGTTGGCGGCAAGCGTCAGTTTCTGGTATTTGTCGTAACTGTAGTGGTCGTGGTTTGACAGGTCGTGGCGTCTTTTGGCGGCAATCACCTTCCTCATCAGCTCCACGGCCGGGTTGTTCTTCCGGCTGTAACGCCCGCGCCGGGTGGTCACCGTCACCTCGTCGAGCCGCCTCACCCTGTCATACCACCTTACGGAGTCGCCCTCCGTACGGCCGCAGTGCATATTGTCGCGGGCACGTGCCACGGCGGTCTGCCCCACGGCCAGTGCCAGTAGCGACAATATAAGCAGCAGCCCTCTTGTCATCTGCCGTACTTTTCGTTGAGGCGTCGGCACAGGCTCTCGTGGCTCTTGTGCATGTATACGTAGATGGCGGACAGCACTATAATCTCGAAGAGCGGATAGATGTAAGGCACGTTGAGCAGACAACCGATGAAGAGCGTTATGGCCCGCGAGTTGTGGGTGAGCAGGTTGGTGTACTTCATCAGCGGAAGCGAGCCCTCACGGAAGTCGTCGCGCAACTGCTGCGGCATATCCGTTGCATCGGGATACTTGGCTCTTATGTTGCGGTAGAAGGCCTGAAACTCGGGCGTGCTCTTCTCCTGTGCGCGGCAATACTTGGCATAGTTGGTGTAGAAGGCCCTGTCCCAGAAGGCCCCTTTCGCGGGCAGTTTGTCCACAATGGCCTGCTGCGACTCGTAGTCGTCGAGCTCGCTGCCGCTCCTGCCCAGCAGGAAGTAGAGGTGAATCTGGCGGTAGTAGTCGGCCAGACGGCACTGCATGGTGTGGCACACCAGTCCGGCCGTGGCGCATACAAGCAGTATCCACGGCCCCCACTTCATGTCGGTGAAGGGCATGTTCTCGTTCCACAGGCGGAAGACGATGCCCAGATAGACGGCCGTAAACCACACGTCGCTGGCCACACCGTCGAGCATGCGGCCTATGAGAGTCTTCTGTCCGGTGAGCCGGGCGAGCTGTCCGTCGGTGGAGTCGCAGAAGTTTGCAAACATCAGCAGCACCACTCCGGCCACGTTGTGCCACAGGTCGGTGTAGCTGAACATCCATCCCGCGCCCAGTCCGAGAAACATCGAGAGTATGGTTATGGTGTTGGGATGAACCCCGAGGCGCGCCCACAGCAGGGCGAAGGCAAGGCCGATGGGGCGTGTGAAGTATATGTCGAGCCACTCTTCGGTGTCGGCCGACTTGAACGATTCGTGCAGTAATTCGTTGAAACTCTTTTTCATGACTGTGTTATCCTAATATAAAATCTTCAGCTTTCCTTATGTCTCCGGCATGGTCTATGTCGAGAACCTTTGAGAACGGCCATGCTTTCAGCCGCCGTCCGTCGGCTATCAGCGCCCTCTGGAAGTTGCGCATGCGGCTTTCGCCGCGCTCCATGCAGCCGTTGAGCGTGTCGATGGCCGACGGCGTGAGGCCGTAGATGCCTCCTGAGATGTAGCGGCAGGTGTCGGAGCGGTCGAGGAATCCGGTGATGTTTAGGCCCCCGTCGGTGTCTACGTACAGCGGCTTCTCGTCGTCGATGTAGTCGGTCACGCCCATCATGCCGTCGTATTCGCCCGATGCCACGGCCGCGCCGAAGTCGGCGATGTAGCGCGAGAACTCCTCTTCGCGGAATATTGTGTCGACCGTGGTCAGGCAGAACGGCCCGTCGCCGAGCATGCGGCTGATTTCAAAGAAACTGTGCATCGAGCTTGGCGTGCTCTTCACCACGAAGCGCAACGGCACCGGGCGTCCGTCGAGTCCGTCCTGCTGCAACTTGACAAGGTGCAGGCCCACCTCCGTCATTACGGCATTGCATATCACAACTATCTCCTCGGCGTCGTTGGCCATGAACACTCTTATCAGGCGGTCTATCAGCCGTTCGCGCCCTATCTTCACCAGTGGCTTGGGCTGTTCCACGCCCTCTGCCGCCAGCCGGCTGCCCTCTCCGGCAGCGATTATTGCATATTTCATTTTATTTCTGTGTGTATAACGGACGGCAAAATTACGAATTAATAATGAGAACAGGAAACGAATCTGCTCTTTTTCGCCCTCCGCGGCTCCAACTCGGGGAGTTAAGGAGTTAAATGGAGTTAAGGAGTTAAATGGAGTTAAGGAGTTAAGCCAAATGTCTAAGTGGTAATTAGATGCTCATAAGCTATTGGCTTAACTCCCTTTTACTCCTTAACTCCCTTTAACTCCCCGAGTTGGAGCACTTGCGAAACCGCTGTCTTGTGTCTATATGTCTTTTATGCGGTTGTCAAAATCGCGTGCGCCGCCGCGTTCGCCGAATATCTTGAAGAGCATGCGCACGCGCATGTTGGTTATGGCCTGGGGCGAAGTGTCTGTCAGTATGGCTATTTCCGACGGTATGAACCGCAGGCGTATGAGCAGGCATACGTTGGTTTCCCTGAAGCTGAGGCTGTCGGTGGCGTTCAGCCTGGCCATCAGTTCGGGCAGGTGTGCCGTTACGAGACGGTAGAGTCCGGCCCAGTCTTCGTCCGCCGCTTTATGGCAGCGGGCGGCCATTGAGTGCAGTCTCATCACCTCGGGCGCATGCAGCAGCTGCTCCTGCATGTTCCAGTTGTCGGGCCGCAGGTGGTCAGGATGATACTCCGACAGCCTCTGCTGCAGCTGTTCCACCTCGCTTGTCTTCTCCGCTATCAGCCTGCTGTCGTGCTCCTTCCGGCGTTGCAGTTCGGCCAGTTCGGCGCATGCGCTGTTGTACAGCCGCAACTCTTGAGCATAAAGTTTGTTTACCGACTTTATTTTCCTGCGGTGGTACAGCACAAACAGCAGTATAATGGCCGCGAGCAGCCCCATCGCATGGAGCATGATGTGCTGCCGCCGCCTCGCTTGCCTGTCGGCCACCATGGTGTCGTACCGCGTCTGTACGCTGGCGGTCTCAAGGGCTTTGTTGCCGTAGAGGGCCGTCTCGTACTCCAAGTTCAGCTTTTTGCTGATGTATGCCGCGCGTTTGTATTGTCCCGTCTTGATGAAATGGTCTGTCAGCTTGTGGCATGCTTCGGCCCCGATGTCGGGCGACGGCGAGAAAATGGCTTCATACCACAGTGAGCATGCCTGCTCCATCTGCCCCCGGCCTGCGTGTATGTCGCCCAGAAGTTTCTGTGTCTTGTAGAGCAGGAAGACGTTCTGTGCCTCAACAAGCTGCCGTTCGGCCAGTGCCGTGTCGCCGCGGTACAGTCTGTAGGAGGCATGGTTGGTGAGCATGGCGGCGTGCTGTCTGGCGTCTTCTATGTCACGGTGGTCAAACTCCCTTATATATTTGTACATGCTGTCGGGCAGGCCGAGCGCGTCGAAAGCGTCTGCAATCATGTTTGTGGCCCTTGCGGTGAGCCGGGTGTTGCCGGTGGATTTGGCCGTCCTGAGGGCCTTGCGGTAATATGCCATGGCGAGCTTGCCGTTGCCCGATTCGTTGTTTACGGTTCCGAGGGTCTCGTAGAGGTCGTACAGAAAGTGGGTGTCGGTACTGCCGCGTGCCTCTTGTTCGGCCTGTTTCATCATCTCTATGCCCCTGTAGCGCACGCCGTTGCTGTAGAGTGTTATGCCGTTGTGCAGCAGGGCGCGTCCGTAGAGGCTCTTGTGGCGGTGCTCCCCGTAGTACAGCCGGCACGCCGCAATGGCGCTGTCGCTGGCTTCGGTTATTCCCATGCGGTGTATGTTTTCGCTCACTATGAGATGGTAGAGATGGCGTTCCCACTCGTTCGGGAAGCTGTCGGCCGTGTATGGGGCAAGTATGTGCAGGGCGTTGTATGGTGAGGTGAGTGCTGTCTGCTCGGCCCGTTGAAGCAAGTAATTGCGTGACTGCTCCTTGAAGCAGCCCGCAATTACCATAGATACAACTGTGAAAATTCCTAATCTAAGGTATTTCTTTTTTAATATATGTGTATATTTCTGTGTTATTGTCTCTCTGTCTTTTTATGATTCTTGTTTCACATTTCTGTTGTTTCGGCTTCCGCCGCATGGTTTCTGCACGGCCAAATGCGGCTATTTGAGCCTGAAGGTGACCGGCAGCGTGAAGTTAACGTTCACGGGTTTGCCGTCCTGTCTGCCCGGATTCCAGTTGGGCATGGCCTCCACCACGCGCAGTGCCTCGGCGTCGAGCAACGGGTCTACGCTTCTAAGTATCTCGGCATTGGCCGGCTTTCCGGTGCTTGTCACGACGAATTTCACGAGCACGCGGCCTTCCTTGCCGTCCTTTTCGGCCTCGGCGGGGTATTTGATGTTTTCGCCGAGCCACTTCATCAGGGCCTCGTCGCCACCGTTGAATGTGGGCATCTCGTCACACACGTCGTAGATTTTCTCTTCTTTCTGGCCACCGCATGCCATTAAGAACAGCACGGCCATCATCATGAAAAATTTGATTTTCATTTGTTTGGTTATTTGTTTCATTTCACGTTATGTTTAATACCATTCACATTAATTATATATATCCGCTCTCATTAATTATATATATCAGCCGGCGGATGTTGTTTGTGCTGCCACCGGAAATGGGCAAACCATTGTGTGGCACAGCGTTGCAAAAGTATAAAAAAAGCCGTTTAAAGAAAGTAAATCGTTACACATTATTACACATGGTGTAAAAAACGGTTTAAACGTCGCCATTTTGGTATATTTGTCATGGTGAAACGGCTGTCCGGATATTGCGGCGGCGTTGCGGCCGGCCGTCGTGATGCCAGTGCGGCAGTCGGTTTTTTGAATTATGTTTACTTTAACGTATGTTAATCGGCTCCTGCGTTACAGTTTTCCCGCGACAGCCCGAAAATGGCGTTTTTCCCGTCGAAATGGGGAGCGCTGACAGTCAGACAGTTACGCCGGCAGCTGCTTGCGGTGATATCGGAAGCCCCCGTTCACACCGTAAAAAGCCCCATATTGCATTGCGAAACGGCCCATATTGCATTGCGAAACGGCCCATATTGCGTTGCGAAACGGCCCATATTGCGTTGAAAACGGCCTATATTGCATTGCAAGGAGGCCAAAACGGCATGTTCACGGGGGCGGAAGGTGCCCGTAAAGAGTGCATGGCGGCTCCCCGATTTTCTATTTCGGGGAAAAAGAAATGTTAAATTTTAGGAATTATCAGGACAAAGATAGCATTGGGTTATGGGGCTCAGAATAGAGTGTTAGAGCAAGACCGATTTTACATAAAGCACATGGTATTTATGGGTGCGCCCTGAAAGGGCAGCAAGCTTATAGCCCGGGGCAGAGCGAAGCGGCACCCCGGGTGTAGTGCGAACGTGCGCAATCGCCCTGAAAGGGCAAAAGCATTGAATATCAATTACTTATATATTGGAACTATATGCTTTTGCCCTTTCAGGGCGATGGTGATGTACGGTACATGAAATCCCGGGGTGCCGCTTCGCTCTGCCCCGGGCTATGTGCTTGCTGCCCCTGCGGGGCGTATCTGTAAATGCGGTGTACTTTATGAAAAAGGGGGGATACAGAGTTGATGTTTCTGTGACTCAGCATCCCCCTTTGGGGGATTATAGGGGGCTGCCTTTCGGATTATAGGGGGCCGGTTTTTCGTATTATAGGGGGCTGCTTTTACCCAAATCTCACAATTTATGCGTAATTTTGCATCCGGCAATTAGTTTTTTCTTTTAATGGGGATATCATGGAAATAAAGCCTATAGCACACTTCCGTTCGCCGTTCACCACCAAATTCGGCATCCCGCGGCAGAGCGGACTGGTGGAAGGACTGCGCGGACGCATAGTCTTCGAGCCCGAATACCGCAGTGCCGACGCCCTGCGCGGCCTCGACGGATTCGATTATATATGGATGATATGGGGATTTTCGGCCAACGCCGGGGCGCGTAAGGGCACCACGGTGCGGCCTCCGCGGCTTGGCGGAAACGTGAGGATGGGGGTGTGGGCCACGCGCTCGCCCTTCCGTCCGAACAATTTGGGACTCTCGTCGGTGCGTATCGAGCGTATAGAACCCGCAGGGGCGTGCGGCCCGGTGATACATGTGGCGGGGGCCGACCTGATGGACGGCACGCCCATATACGACATCAAGCCTTATGTGGCCGCCGCCGACAGTCACGAGGGCGTGCGCTGCGGTTTTGCCGACAGCGAGCAGTGGCAGACGCTGGAGGTGTGCATACCCGACGGACTGCGGTCGGTGTTCGCGCCGGAAGAGTGGCAGACGCTTTCCGGTGTGCTCGGGCTCGACCCGCGACCCCATTTCCACGACGACCCGTCGCGCGTCTACGGCATGCCCTTCGGCGGCTTCGACGTGCGCTTCAGGGTGGACGGTCGTGTGCTTACTGTGACGGAAGTGGTGCCTACGGCTCCTCGAACCTGACGGTGATGTGCCTGAAACCTATCGACCGCAGCAGGCTGCGCATCTGTGCGTCGGCATTGTTGCGGGCGCTGTTTATGTTGGAAGGCGTAAGCCCGCGGGCCGTCATCATCCTGTGGGCGCGGCGGTACATGGCTTCGCGGTCGGCGGCCGTCCACCGTCCGCTCTCGTAGAACGAGCGGGTGCGGGCCTCGTCTATGAAGTCGAGGTCGAGCAGTGTGACGGGCGGCAGGGTCACGCTCACGCTGTCGCCCGACGTCTTTATCCATCCCGGCCTGACGTGGTGCATGTTTATTCCGAGGCGCATCGTGCCGTAGTAGATGCGTACCAGGCGGTCGGTGGCGAGGAGCCGGCGGCGTGTGGTGTCCACCATCTCCTCGTCGGTAACGGACAGAAACTCCCATTCGCCGATGTCCTTTATCGACTGTATCTGCTCGGGGGTGATGTCAATGGTGTTGTCGGCGGAGAGCGAAATCTCGTTGTTTCTTGACGCGCTTACCAGTTTCAGTATGACAACGGCCACGATTATTACGGCCGCGGCGATGGCCGTTACGCGCAGGCGGTTGAGTGTTATGAGTGTCTTTTTCATTTGTTTGAGATAGCATTGACAATCGGTGAGGTTATTATTTCTGGCATGCCGCCCGTAAGATTCCTGATGTCGTCTTGTCCGAATTGCTTGCGGTAGGTGATGGTGATGTCACTTTGGCTGAACCCCATCTGCTCTATCATCGGTATGAGCACGCGTGCGGCATTCTCGCGTGCGGTCTCCGTTATTCCGAGTTGCGGTATGCTGGCTATGATGGCGGCACGTCCCTGCCGCTCGTAGTCGGCCATCTCGGCGTCGGTGAAGTGCGAGCGCGTGAGCGAGACGAACTCCTTTATGTTCTTCTGGTCTATCTTGCTGCCGGTGAGTGTCACTTTGGGGTCGGGCAGTATTACGGTTATCTTGTTGCCGTTGCGCTCGATGTTCTTTTCCGAAAAGCCGCCGAAGTCGATGTACGCCTTCAGTGTGGCCTCCATCGGAATGGCTATCTTGCGGTCGCCCACGGGCACGCGCAGGTTGAAGTCGTTGTTGAACAGCGTGCCTTTCAGCCTTATCACGTCGTCGTGGGTCACAATCTTGCGTATGTTGTACTCCGCGGTGTACAGTCGTGAGGTGTTTTTCACCTGCATTATGAGCGCGGGTATGGTGTCGATGCCCTGCTGCCGGGCCTCGGTCTTGGCCTTGTTGCCGCACGAAACGGATGCGCCGGCAATAATAACCGTAATTAAATATAATAAATGTCGCTTCATGTCGTTATATAATATATGTATGCAAAAATACGAAAAAAACAGAATTTCGCATAAGAAACGGATTTATTTTATTCTTTCTTTAAACTTTCTGCCGCTTTTATCGTCATATTGATAGTTGCAACTTGAGAAGAGAAACGATGAACGAATGTTCCGGTCCGGCCGACAGCAGAGGGTCTGACAGCATCGGACGCACTGCGCGGGAGGACGGAATGTCAAGTAGAACTTAATAAAAAGAAAAGACGAGATGAAAAGAATAGTGATGACTTTGGCGGTGGCACTGACAGTGGGTTGCGCCGCAATGGCACAGAACGGCAGCGAGAAAGCTAACGGTAAGGGTGTGGACAAGACCGAGATGGTGAAGAAACGTACCGAGGCCGTGGCCGTGCGATACGGGCTGAACGAGGATCAGAAGGCCAAACTTCTCGATTTGAACACACGCTATGCCGACAGCATGAGGGTGGGGATGAGACCCAATGGCGGCAGGCGCACGGCTCCCGCCGGACAGCCGCGCAAGATTGACGGCGCACAGCGCACGGAGCGCAGGGGCGCAATGAAGCGTTACAACGAGCAGCTGAAGGGCATAATGACGCCCGAACAGTATCAGAAGTATACTGAAGACGCCGGCAAGCGCATGCAGCGTCGGGGTCCGATCCGTCGCTGAGGTGCGGAGAGAAGGATGAGAATCATAGTGATTTAGGTTAAACATAAAAAAGCTTATTAGGCAAGGCAAGCGAGCCTTTTCAATTTGGTAAAGGCGTTTTTTGAGCGCGAAAGATTAAGGGATAATACGGGGTGGGGAGCTTGGCTCTTCACCCCTTTCTGTACAGTGGTATTCGGACGGGGAATAAAAAAGGCGCCGTTGTTTTGTATTGTCTCGTATTTTCCGTATCTTTGTACCTTGCTAAAGAAGATATACTGCATGAGAAGAATGTTGATGTTCCTTATTACAGGAATCGTAGCCGGCGGAATGACCGGATGCAGAGAGAAGAAAGAGCCTGACCATATAATAACCCGTAAGGTTGTGGCAAAGGCACCGTCGCAACCGATAAGGATGCAGGACTATGTACAGTCTAAGGATGACGTGAAGTGGCTCGGGGCCACTTACCGCTGCGAGATAGTGCGTATGGCCGACGACAGTCTGGCAATGGTGAAGGACGAAACGGGCCAGAAGTTTGTCGACAACAGGATTTCCTTGGAGATACGGCGGGCCGACGGTAGCGTGTTTCTAAAGAAGTCATTCACCAAAAAGGATTTTGACGCCTGCCTCGACGATGACTATCGCGCGACGGGAATACTCGAAGGACTGGTGTTCGACAGGGTTGACGGACAGTCGGTGGTGTTTGCCGCGAGTGTGAGTCACCCTCAGACAGACGAGTACATACCGTTGCTGGTACGTGTGTCGGGCACGGGCGGCATCAGCATTGCGCGTGACACGCAGATGGATACAAACGCCGGCGACACCGGTGGCGACGATTCTGACGAGGACGGCGTATAAGTGCGGAATCGTAAAAAGGATGGTGTGTCAAAATGCTTACCTTGCATTTTGACACACCATCATATATTTTAAAACGCCGCCTTCAGCGTCTCCCAACTGTCGCGGAACGCGGGCATACTGCCGAAAATGATGCTTGCCCCTTCTTCGGCAAGCATGCTGTCGGGCAGCGGACCGGTGTTTACGGCCACGGTGAATATTCTTGCGGCCACTCCGGCACGCACTCCGAGCGGGGCGTTTTCCACCACAATGGCCTCCCACGGCTCCACGCCGGCCTTCTCCAGTCCTTTCAGGTATGGTTCCGGATCGGGTTTGCCGTGCGTGACATCAAAGCTCGACACTATCAGCTCGGGGCATACCAGGCCGTCGAACTCCGTTACAAGTCTGTCAAGCAGTGTGCGCTGGCCGCTGCCTGTCACCACCACTATTTTCAGTCCGTCGGCTTTTATCTTCTGTTGCAGCTCCCTCACGCCTTCCATCATGCCGGCCGTGGGACACTGTGAGAACATGCGGGCCTTCTCGGCATACATGTCCTGCGCCTCCTTGTCGGTGAGTTCGCGGTGCCATTGTTCGCGTGCTATCAGCTTGATGGTCTCCACGCCTCTCATACCTTCATACTTATATGCGTCTTCCGGCGGCATGTCGAGACCGAAAGTCTTCATCGATGCGTGCCAGCTTTGGGCATGGTTGGGCATCGAGTTGTAGAGAACGCCGTCCATATCAAAAAGAACGGCTTTGGGACTGAATGTCCCAAAGCCGTGTCTTTCCAAGTATCTGTTTATTTCTGTTTCGTACATTATTGTTGTTGTATTCCTGTAAATCGGGGTCTGATACGGTTGTTATGCCTCCTTGGCCAGTCTTTCCTTGATGGCTTTGCTGTCGGCCTCGTATCCCGGTTTGTCGAGAAGTGCGAACATATTCTTCTTGTATGCCTCAACGCCGGGCTGGTTGAACGGGTTCACACCGAGCAGATTGCCGCTGATGCCGCAGGCAATCTCGAAGAAATAGATGAGCTGTCCGATGTAGTATTCGTTCAGTTCGGGCACGCTGATGCGGATGTTTGGCACTCCGCCGTCAACGTGGGCGAGACGTGTGCCGAGCTCTGCCATCTTGTTAACCTCGTCTACGCGCTTGCCTGCGAGGAAGTTAAGGCCGTCCAGATTCTCCTCGTCGTTGGGGAAGAGCAGGTTGCGGTTTGGTTTCTCAATGCTTATTACGGTCTCGTAGATGGTGCGCTCGCCCTCCTGAATCCACTGTCCCATGGAGTGCAGGTCGGTGGTGAAGTCGCACGATGCGGGGAATATGCCCTTGCCGTCCTTGCCTTCGCTCTCGCCGAAGAGCTGCTTCCACCACTCGCTTATGAAGTGGAGTTTGGGCTGATAGTTTACCATTATCTCGATCTTCTTGCCTGCCTCGTCGTAGAGTCCGTTGCGTACGGCGGCATATACGGCGGCGGGATTCTCGTCGAAGGGTACGTCCTTGCCGCATGCTTTCTCCATGTCGGCGGCTCCGGCAACGAGCTTCGCTATATCGAAACCTGCACAGGCGATGGGCAGCAGACCCACGGGAGTGAGCACGGAGAAGCGTCCGCCCACGTTGTCGGGGATGATGAACGACGTGTAGCCTTCCTTGTCGGCGCATGTGCGGGCAGCCCCTTTCTTGGCATCGGTGACGGCAACGATTACTTTCTTTGCCTCTTCCTTGCCGCGCTGCTCCTCACACTGCTTCTTGAGAAGGCGGAACGTGAGGGCGGTCTCTGTCGTTGTGCCTGACTTTGAGATGTTGATTACGCCGAATTTCTTGCCTTTCAGGTAGTCGGTAAGCTCTGCGAGATAGTCTTCGCCGATGTTGTTGCCGGCAAAGAGTATTGTCGGATTCTTGCTGTCGCCGACGAGCCAGGCAAACGAATTGCCCAATGCTTCGATGACGGCGCGTGCGCCGAGGTAGCTTCCTCCGATGCCTGCAACGACGATAACCTCACAGTTTGCGCGCAATACGGCGGCGCAATCCTGTATCTCCTTTACAAACTCGGGGGTGATTGACGACGGCAGATGCAGCCAACCGAGGAAATCGTTGCCCGGGCAGGTTCCGTTTTCGAGGGCTTCCTGTGCGGCCTTCACTTTGGGTTCGTACGCTTTCACTGCGCCCTCCTTAAGGAACTGGGCGGCTTTGGTGATGTCTAATGTGATATTTTTCATATTTATTTGATTTTTAGACATAAAGACATGTTCTTTTCGACATAAAGACATATTCTTTCGACATAAAGACATAATCTTTTCGACATAAAGATATAAGAAACGTATTGATTCTTTGTCCGTTATGAATGAAGAAAGTCTGTTTGTCCCGGCATGACTAAAATGTCTTGTTATACATTCTGTATTTTCTTCTTATTTCTATTTTATTGCTGCCGAAATTAATTAGCAGACCGTTTTCTATCTTTACAGCATTGAGGTAATTTACTAATTGCACCTCGTGCATGGTTGTGAGGGCATTGACGGCTTTCAGTTCTATGATTACAGATTTGTTTGCAATCATATCTGCACGGTATTCACCGACAATTTTATTATCATAATAGACATGCAACGGTACTTCCGTCTCAACGTCTATTTCATGCTTACGCAACTCAATAAGCATGGCATTCTTATATACATTCTCGAGAAACCCCGACAATAATTGGGCGCGTACGTTGTATGCGCATTGTATTATCTGTCTCTTATACACATCTGACGCTGCCGACGATA
>ENA-OYXU01000528-OYXU01000528.1-human-gut-metagenome-genome-assembly--contig:-NODE-528-length-14832-cov-5.437707_pt1 | contig 14832 bp, 16 predicted proteins | sample MGYA00243243_ERZ653435 | MGnify/ENA primary metagenome ERZ653435 (study PRJEB26926, sample SAMN06165113) | human gut metagenome | biome: ENVO:00009003; feature: ENVO:2100002; material: ENVO:00002003... | reverse complement strand
AACAGGTGGCGAATTCTCATTTCAGGTATTCGCTCCCGGTCAGGAAACAGGCTTCGTGCACACACATAAGAAACATGAGGAACTATATTTCTTCCTCGCCGGCAAAGGCGAATTTCAGGTCGACGGCGACGTCTTCCCGGTCGAAGAAGGCTCTGTCGTACGCGTCGCTCCTGCCGGTAAGCGCTCGGTGCGCAACAACGGCACGGAGCCGCTCGTAATGATCTGCGTGCAATACCGAGGCAATACTTTTACAGACGAAGATACCGCTGACGGCAATATACTCAACGAGCCCGTCAAGTGGTAAGATAAAGAGATGAACATATACTAAATTTCTTTGCAAAAATGTTATATTTGCAGAGACATGTGCTTTGGCATGAGAGTAATCATACATGCCGGAAACATGTCCCTGCAAATTGATGTATAGTAATGAGTAAGTATCAGAAGGTCAAAGGGGCATTTGAATTTTTGCGCGATGAGGAGAACGCGCGGCATATGGAGGCGTATATGCGCGACAGATTCAAATTCTACGGTCTGCAGACGCCTGAGAGACGCGCGGTTTATAAAGACGTTATCGCTCGGGACAAGAATGGCGGAGCCATAGACCGAGAGTTTCTTGAGCAATGCTGGGCTGACGAGCACCGTGAATTCCATTATCTTGTCACGGATTATCTCCGGGCGATGCAGAAATTTCTGACTTACGAAGACGTGCCGTTCGTCGAAAAGTTTATACGCTCAAAGCAGTGGTGGGACACGATTGACGGACTCGACAGGACAGTGGGCGGCATCGCGTTTCGTGACCCGCGCATCAATGATCTGATGCTGAGATGGTCGACAGACGAGGACTTCTGGGTGAGACGCTTGGCGATAGACCATCAGCTGCTGCGCAAACATGCCACTGACACGGAGTTGTTAGAGAAGATTATAGTCAATAATTTCGGTAGCGACGAATTTTTCATCAACAAGGCAATCGGATGGAGCCTGCGCGACTATTCGAAGACCAACCCGGCGTGGGTCAGAGATTTCATTGACAAATATCGCGACCGCATGGCCCCACTCAGCCTCAGAGAAGCAAGCAAGTATTTGTAAGTTAACATTTAATATGGATAGAGCTGTTTCACAGGAAATTATCGATTATGTAGAGCGCGAGGTTATACCTCGCTATGCGTCATTTGACAAGGCTCACCGAGAGGGGCACGTGCGCATGGTCATAGAGCAGAGTCTTAAGCTCGCCGCGCAAATGCCTGAGGTAGATACAGATATGGCATATGTCACGGCGGCGTTTCATGATCTCGGGCTTGTCCACGGCCGCGAAAATCATCACAGAGACTCGCGGCGCATAGTCGAGAGTGACGAGTTTCTGAAATTACATTTCACGCCGGAGCAAATTCGCGAGATGGGCGAAGCTGTCGAGGACCATCGTGCGTCAAGCGACCACAAACCACGCAACAAATACGGACTGATTGTCGCCGAGGCTGACCGCCATATCATGCCGGAGACGATAATACGCCGATGCGTGCAATATGGCCTGGCGAATTATCCTGAGTTGGACCGCGCGGGGCATCTGCAGCGAACGATTGACCACCTCACCAAGAAATACGGTCCGCAGGGTTATCTGAAAGTGTGGATTCCATGGAGCGACAATGCCAGAAACCTTGAGATGCTCCGTGCACTTTTAAAAGACAAATCACAGATAGAGCGACTTTTCAACAAAATATTTGACGAAGAAACCGCATAATTTAAAGCTTTAGAATATGATACAGGAGATACTCGAATTCAACAAAAAGTTTGTAGCTGAGGATGGAGCGCGTCGCTTTGCCACCGACAAATATCCTGACAAGAAAATTGCTATCGTCACATGTATGGACACTCGCTTGGTGGAACTTCTGCCTGCCGCATTAGGAATACGCAACGGCGATGTAAAAATGATCAAGAATGCCGGCGCGACAATAACTAATCCGTTTGACAGCACGATGCGCAGTCTGCTGATAGCAGTCTACGAACTCGGGGTGAATGAGATTATGGTAATCGGCCACACTGACTGCGGAGTGCAGGGCATGGACGCCGACGAAATGCTGCATCTGATGAAAGAGCGTGGGGTAAGTCAGGAGCATATCACACTTATGGAGCATTGCGGAATTAATCTGCGCGAATGGCTGCATGGATTTGAAGACACCAACGTGGCTGTACGCGAAACCGTTGATGCGATTGCCCGCCATCCGCTGATGCCGGCCGAAGGAATTCGGGTGCAAGGCTTCGTAATGGATTCAGTCACCGGCGAGCTCAGCATCTGCTGAAATCAAGTATCAAAGCATCGACAATATCAAAGACACAAACATTGTCCTTGTCGACAAAAATGCTCCTAAAACGGCAGAAGTAACCGACGCCGTCCTGTCTAACAACGGCAAAGAGTATCCGGCAAAACAGATAAGATGCGACATGGTCAATGGTGAAGTCGTCTATAAATTGAAATTCAAGCGTCTGACCGTTTTCAAAAACTGCAAGGTAATCATGTCCGTCAACGGCGAAAAAGTCATCGTTGACGTTCAAAAGAGTATGGTAGAGAGATAATATCCTCTATTGTAGACAGGGCACGAAGAAATCTTGAAGATGAGGCGAATCTATTATAATGTTTGTCGCGGCGCACCTACAGCGCTTTTTTTTAGGGTGAGCTTTGAAACCACGGTTGCGCAGGCCTACAGCCTGCTTACCGTGGCCTAACATGCTTTCGCCACTATGTGGCTCTGACCGCTACGCGGACAAAAATCTCTTACAATCGCCGTGATGGCGCTTGATTTAACAACTTGTTTTGCATAATACCTTATTTTTGAACTAACGGCGGCCGGGGAATGTTTAATTGTCGGATATGCAAGGGCATGTCAGTATAAATCTACATTTATAAACTACAAAAACATTAACAGCCTATGTTAGAGACAGATTATAAATTCGGCGAGGCGTTTACCGTCGCCGATCAGGTCGTAAACAGTGATGAGCACGTGGAGTTCCGCGAGATTTTAAAGAATGACAACGGAGGCGTGTCGCTATTATCTTTCAGCGCCGGTCAGGACCTTGCCAAGCATCTCGCACCTGCTGAACTGATGGTGTATGTACTTGACGGTGAAATCGTTTTCACTGTAATTGACAAACCGGTGCATATCCACCGCGGCGAAGCGCTCTTGGTGGGCGACGGAGTCCCCCACTCTGTCCATGCTGTCACAGATGCTAAAGTAATGCTTGTAAAAATCAAACACGATTGAATTATGGATAACAAAATGTTCTGCTACCAGTGTCAGGAGACGGCACGCGGCATAGGATGTAACATATTGGGAGTGTGTGGCAAAAAGCCCGAAACATCGGCCCGCATGGACCTGCTGCTTTATGCCGTTAGAGGCATATGCATCATCAACCGCGCGCTTCGCGCAAAAGCAGAACCGTCACGAGAGGCCAATCACTTGGTGATTGACGCGCTGTTCACTACAATCACAAATGCCAACTTCGACAACGATTCGTTAGACGATTATATCCGCCGCGCATTTGAATTAAAAAATATACTTGCCGGAACAGCCAAAAAGCAGGCTATCGAACTGCCCGACCTCGCGCCTGTTGAGTTCTACGCCGAGCCTGACGAAGCAGAGAAATACGAGGACGTAACCGGTGTCCTTGCAGAAGAAAATGCCGATATACGCGGTCTTAAACAGCTGGCCATATATGGTTGTAAAGGAATGGCGGCATATGCACGTCATGCCGCAAATCTCGGATACGAAGATGATGACGTATATGCCATTATCGAAAACGCCATGGCCGAAACCGCACGAACAGACATTGATGTCAACGAACTGCTGTCTCTCGTACTTAATGTCGGCGAAGGCGGCGTCAAAGTAATGGCTCTGTTAGACCGGGCTAACACTGAGAGCTACGGCAACCCGGAGATCACAAAAGTTGATATCGGCGTGCGCAAGCGTCCCGGCATCCTGATTAGTGGCCACGACCTCAAGGATTTGGAGGAACTGTTGGAGCAGACCGCCGGAAAAGGCGTCGACGTCTACACCCACTCAGAGATGCTGCCGGGTCAGTATTATCCCGCGTTCAAGAAATATCCCCATTTCGCCGGCAACTATGGCAACGCTTGGTGGCGCCAGACAGACGAGTTCGAGACATTTAACGGTGTCTTCCTGTTCACATCAAACTGTATCGTGCCGCCGCGTAAGAACTGCACATATCTTGACCGCGTCTATACGACAGGCGTCGTCGGTATGCCGGGCACACATCATATCGAGGAAGGTCGCGACGGCAAGCCGAAAGATTTTTCGGAACTGATAGCTCATGCACAGAAATGCCAGCCGCCGACAGAAATCGAGCATGGCGAGATCATAGGCGGATTCGCACATCATCAGGTCATCGAATTGGCTCCTAAAATCATAGACCTCATCAAACGCGGCAAGATACGCAAATTTGTCGTAATGGCAGGTTGCGACGGACGCTTTCCCTCGCGCGCATATTACACCAAATTTGCAGAGGCTCTGCCCGATGACTGCGTGATACTGACGGCAGGTTGCGCCAAATATCGCTACAACAAACTGCAGTTGGGCGACATCGAAGGGGTGCCCCGAGTATTGGATGCAGGCCAGTGCAACGACTCCTACTCACTCGTGCGCATCGCCCTCGCCCTGCGTGACGCGCTCGGACTCAAAGATGTCAACGAGTTGCCTATCGTCTACAATATCGCATGGTATGAGCAGAAGGCTGTCATCGTGTTGCTCGCCCTACTCGCCTTGGGTGTGAAGAACATCCACACAGGTCCTACCCTGCCGGCATTCTTCACTCCCGACATTCTCAAGGTGCTTCAGGATAAATTCAATATCGGCACCATCACGACTGTCGAACAGGACATCGCCACAATGATAGGATAAAATATTACGAATCTTTTTTGTGGAGCGGCCTCGTACGGGGCCGCTCCACTTTCTTAAATTGTCTCCTATCGTGGAAATTTTGTAATTTTGCAGCCAGAAAGGGATTTTAAATAATGCAAATTACACAAACGGTTTCAATTAAGGATAAGGTAGTAGAATTTGTCTGGCAGCACGTACTTTTAATCACATCGATGTATTTCATGACCTTGGGCGTGGCGTTATGCGTGAGGTCAAACTTAGGCAGCGGCGTCATTTCGGCCATACCGATGTCTTTCACACTTGCCGGCGAGGCCGGGATAACTCCCGGATGGACCATCGGCGGCTACACTAACATAATGAATGTCACTTTGGTAACGGCACAAATAGCGATACTGCGGCGGCGCTTTGAGAAAGTGCAGCTCTTTCAGCTCGCCGTCGGGTTTGTTTTCGGAGCAATGCTTGACATCAACATGTGGCTGACGTCGATTTTCAATTACGACTTGCTTGCCAATCAGATTATCGCCCAGTTGGTCGGAGCGACGGTTTTGGGCATGGCTGTTGCCTGCGAAATACGCTGCGGCTCGGTGACGATGCCGGGCGAAGGCATACAGGTTGCCATCAGCCGTGTGACAGGACGTCCGTTCCCTACGGTCAAGATAATGGTTGACACCGCGTTAGTCATCCTTGCCGTCATCAGCGGCTACTGCTTCTTCGGCGCATGGCCTCGGACCGTGGTCGGACCGGGCACGCTTTTCGCGATGTTTTACGTTGGTTATGTCGTGAGGACCGTTAATCCCCATATGGGTTGGTTTGACCGGCTGCTGGCTTTCCGCCCCGGATTCCGCCGATATATCTACGGACTCGCACGCTTTATCTACCCTAAGAAATAAACCTATTTCTTAAGACTATTGACATATTGCGAGGGCGTGATGCCCTCGTAGTTCTTGAACATGCGGCTCATATGCTGCGGATAGCTGAATCCCAAGTCATAAGCCACCTCAGAGATGTTGGCACCTGAGGCCAACTGATTTTTAGCAATCTGCATGACGTAGCGGCGGATATAGTTGCCGGCTGTCTCGTTGGTCGTACGGCTTATAACGTCGCTGAAATAGTTAGGCGAGAGGCATAGCTGCTCGGCACAATACTGCACGGTGGGCAGACCTTTGGTAAGCTGCAATTTGCTGTCGTAATACTCCTTAAGCAACGAGTCAAACTTCATAAGTATATCCGAGTTCTCCAATCGGCGGGTGAGGAACTGGCGATTGTAAAAGCGACCGCAGAAAGACAGAATAAGCTCAATATATCCTATTATAATTTCTTTCTGATAATGGTCGTCGGCATTGCCAAGTTCATCGCGCAACTGACTGAAGAGCGAACTGATAATGTCGCGCTCGCCGTCAGTCAGGTGCAGAGCTTCATTGACCCGGTAATCAAAGAAGCTGTAATCCTTGATTTTACGTTCCAACGCCGTACCATGCAGCAGGTCGGGATGGAACAATAGTCCCCAGCCGCTAAGGTTGACAAGTTCGCCCTTGTCCTCCTTGCCTCCAATCTGACCCGGAGCGACACAAATCATCGTACCGCCCTTGTAGTCATATTTGCCGCAGCCATACTCGAGACTTAAGTCGGCTTCGTCCATAAAGAATAGACCGTAGACACTGTAATCGTTAAGTGTGTGATGCGTCGGCGACAGTTCGGCGTAATTGATTACACAGACTAACGGATGCTGATCCGGTGCGCCAAGATAACGGCTGTAATCATTTACGTTTCTAATCTTCAGGATATTCTTCATCAGTAAGTGAAAGCATTGTTATTCAATTGCAAAGATAGCAATCAAATCAAAAAAACGCATAATGCAAAAGCAAAGAATTTGGTACGTTCTACCGATAATTCATATCTGTCACAGCGTCATGCGGCCTTTAACTTTGCGGGTGCAAAACAGAGACATAGACAATGACCGCAGAGTCAGACATATCAGCAGAACTCATTGACGACGAACTCGTCTGTTATATCGCGAGACTTCATAATATGAGGCCCTGCGAACTTGTCAGGCAAATTCAGAACGGTAGAGCGGCTGAGAATTTATCACTCGAGGACAATGAGGTCGCGATATTAACCGATATGGGACTGAAACAGTCAGCCAAAGGCAGAAACAAACCAAACACTTAAGATATGCGTAAATCATTATTATTAATTCTTCTAATCTCACTTTCCGTTATGGCAGCACGCGCCAAAACATTAGTAGTCTACTACAGCTATACAAACAATGTGCAAAACATAGTCACAGCACTGACGGGCCTGATTGATGCCGACGTCATCCGCATCGAACCGGCCGAAAAAGGGCTGGACTATGCAGCAAACAATTACGCAATCGGCAGTGCTCAGATTGCGGCGATACGCAACAATCCCGACAACGCATCGTCATACCCTGCCATCGACCCGGTTAATGTCGACCTTGATAAGTATGACACGGTCATCATCGGAGCGCCGCTGTGGTGGAGCAATATGGCCGCACCGTTGCAGACATTCCTCTTTGAGAACGGCGCGAAGATGGCCGGCAAGAATATCGGCCTGATAGTGTCGAGCGCGAGCAGCGGCATCAGCGGAGTCGAGGCCGACGCCAAGCGCCTGATTCCGAATGGTAAATTCGTCAGCCCGAGCCTGTGGATAAGGTCATCACAGACCTCCAGCGCACGGACGATGCTCCAAAACTGGTTGGAGCAAATCAATTACTCATCAATTACTAAACCCGACATGACTGAAAATCAAATCACTATAACGGTCAGCGACAAAGCCACGCTGACCGCCTCACTTGCCGACAACTCGTCGGCAAGTGCATTAATTAACTTGCTCAAAAGTGGCCCCGTTACAGTCGATATGCACGACTACGCCAATATGGAGAAGGTCGGGAGCCTGCCGCAGTCGCTGCCGCGCAACGACACATACTTCACGACAGGCCCCGGCGACCTCGTGCTCTATTTAGGCAACCAGTTTGTAATCTATTACGACACAAACACTTATAACTTCACGCGTTTGGGCAAGATTAACGGCAATTACAGCGGACCGCAGCTGAAATCTATCCTCGGCGACGGCAATGTGACGGTCACCCTCTCGGCCGGCGCGACAAGCGGCATTGACGACATCGCAGCAGACACAAGCGCACATGACGGCGCTGTATATGACCTGTCTGGCAATCTCATCAGCCGGTCATCACACGACCTCGGCTCCCTCGCCCCGGGAGTCTATATCGTCAACGGGAGAAAGACTCTTGTCAAAGAATAAAGCCCTACCCTGCCTTATATATTATCTTACAGGAGCCTGCCAGAACAATACGTCATCTGAAATCAGATAGTCTGTGTTGGGATATTCGAAACCGTCGGGCACGAGTGTGCAGGTTTTTCCCTGTTTATGAGCAGACTGTCCCTCAGGCTCAGCCTGCTGAATCAGATTCGTCTCTATAAGGTAAAGATTCTTAGCCATATAGTAGTCGAGATAATGCTCTTTGGTCTCATGATTCTGATGATTCCAGTTGGCATCATCATTGAGTATCAAGGGCATATCCCGACGCAGACGCTCACGGACTTCACCGGGATGGAGCAGCAGACCATTTTCGTCGGTGACATAAGCCCCGAAAGTCGGGTCAACCCAAATCCATTTATTGAGACTGTCTGACCAAGCGACTGTAATGACATGACAATCTGAATCTTCATCATAAGCCTTTGGCATGCACGTTAGATAGCGTGCGGGGATGCCCTCGGCCAGCAGAGCCTCTGTCAGCATCATGGCCATGAAGCGGCAGTTGAGTCCGCGTCCTTCTTTTTTACATAGATTGTAGAGGTCGACGAGATTAAAACGGCAATCGGGCCACGACGACGAGCCGTCATGGCGCACAAGGTCATGGACCCAATACAGCAGATTCTTTATGCGCGTGATATCATCGCCCTGTCCTGCCACACTGTCAAGGTTAAAATACTTGCGGCTGCGGGTCAGCAGCGAATCGTCGGACTCGGTGTATGTTACAGTGAGGTCGGCGTCGCCCTTATAGGCTGAGTATGGCGCGGACTCCTTAAGTATCTCAAGTTTGGATTTCCCCTCGTCAGGATTGCGGTTGGCGGCAAAGACAGAGTCCATTTCAACGGCCTTGGCGGTCATGCCGAGCGAATCGAGTATCGGCGAAAGTTCCGTAGCATACCCTCGGCAAATCCGTCCGAGAAAGCCCTTAGCTCCCATGTGAGCAATCTGCCGGTCGACAAGCCGTCTCAGCTGGCTCATCGCCTCGGGCGAGGCTTTAATCGCCTCGAGCGAAGTAGACGGGATGACTGTCGAGTCACCTGATTCGATCGCAGCGCCATTGACAGTGATGCCTCCGAGCGCCGGACAGCTGTCATTGACCGTGAGGCCGTGGCCGACGACAAGACCGTTAAACTCGACAGCCTCCAAGCGCGGACAGTTGTGAGCTAAAACAGGACCGCCTGTGCTTAGTATCGGTCCGTTGAAGATGACGCGACGCAGATTCGGGCAGTTTGAAATCTGATAACCGTCAATATGGCCTATCATGCCGTCGAATATGATTTCCTCAAGCTGCGGCATGTCCCTGAACGAGCCGCTCGGCATATAGTCAATGTCACCGTAACGGATTGACTTAAGATTGGGCAGCACATAGTAGTTTGGCGACAGACCTTTCTCCATGTCGGGGAGCTCAAGCACCGACAGCAATGTATCGCGGGCAATAGCCGCACCGTCTAACTTCAGGTTTCGCGGCAGCCGCAACTCGCGAAGGCCCGTATAGACAAGTGAATATTCACCTAATGTGTCAAGTTTTTTCGGGAGAATGAGTTTCTCAATCGGCACTTCGTAAAACATGCACGGCGGCAGCGACGTCGGCGACGTCACACCGTAAGTCTTGCGTAACTTAAGGAAGTATGGCGCTCCGCTATTCTCAAACTTCACATCGCGCAGATCCAAGTCGCTTATCAATGCATCAGTTTTCTTTCCTACTGTATCACGACCGCACAGATTGCGCAGCACGATAATATCCGAGTTGTTAAGCGTGCCTGTTATACGCAGAGATCGGTCGTTTTTGAAATCTTCGGCCGTAATCAGCTTGTGCAAAGAGCCCGGCTCGACATGCACATCTTTTGACAACGCCGGTATGAATGTTGCCGCCGCAGCCACGGCCAGAAACGCGGGTAAAAGCTTTTTCATAAGTTATATCCCTTTATTATATAGACTCAAAAGTAGCACATTTGTTACAATTAACTTATTATTCCTATGTATATTTTTTCATGTTGTTACTAAATTTTCGATGTAACTTTTTTACATTTGGCAATTCGGCGGGTATAATAAGTGTAACGCCACGATGAAAACTGCTTTAGTCCGATAATGACACCAATCTTTTCAGACAATAATATACTTGACGCCCTCGGATATGACCCGGAGGAAGGCTTCAGAATGCTTTTGAAGAGCTATAAAGAGCCGGTCTACTGGCACATACGCCGAATCACGGTTTCACATCATGATGCCGAGGATGCTCTGCAAGAGACTTTTATGAGAGTTTTCCGCAACATCGGCGGTTTCAATAGAGAAATGCAACTCGCGGCATGGATTTTCAGGATTGCATCAAACGAAGCAATACGTCAACGCGAGCGACGCAAAGGCTTTATCTGCTCACTTGACGATGACACATCATCCGAAGCAGACCGCATCATTGCCGACGAATACTTCGACTATTCAGATCTTGAGGCCGTCAAGCTACAGAAAGCCATATTGTCGCTTCCACCTAAACAGCAGCTGGCGTTCAACCTGCGTTACTACGACGATTTCGATTATGCGACCATCGCACAAATCACCGAGTCTTCAGTAAACAATGTCAAAGCGAACTATCATGCTGCGAAAGAGAAAATTATCAGATATATGAACACTCACGACTGAAACAAAATGGACAATTATAATTTTGATAAAATCGGGAAGAAGATGCCATATAGTGTGCCTGATACCTTTTTCGATGACTTCGAGAATAAAGTCATGGCAAAGGGCGCCTCTCGCCGCAAAAGACATAAAGTCCTTAAAATAGTTTATCGCAGTATTGCCGTGGCTGCGTCCTTGGCTCTGATTGTTGTAGCAGTCAGTCAGTACACGATGACTCGGAAAACAGACTTTTCAGAAATAGACCTTGCCTTTGACAATCTGTCAGAGGCCGACCAAGCCTATCTCATTGAAATTTACCAAGAAGACATTTTTATTAACGAATAATCCAACAGATATGAAAAAACTTATTAGAATCATGCTGCCTCTAATGGCAATTTTCGCCCTGACCTGCTCCGTATCAGCTCAGCCGCGTAAAACCGGTGAAAAGATTTCTCGCGAACAACTCGCCGAAAAACAAGCAAAACATATTTCCGAAAAACTATGCTTTTCACCCGAAGTAAGCGAAAAATTCATTGAAACATATCTTAAATGTCAGCGCGAGATATGGGAAATGGGCCCGCGCCCGCGCCAAGGACGTGCGAAAAAAGGCTCAATGACCGATACCCAAACCGACAGCATTATTCAGTCACGATTTGATCACAGTCAGAAACTCCTCGACTTGCGTAAGAAATACTATGCGGAATACAGCAAATTTCTTACCCCAAAGCAAATTGACCGGGTGTATGAAATGGAACGTCAGATGAAGCAACGGCTGAGTGAGCGCCGCAGACCGCGAAGAAAATGAGGCTCAGACATTTCGTGCCCGCAATAGTCATCCTCATGACTTTGTGTAATAGTGATTTATATGCTCAGAATGAAAAAGAGTCCTTTACGGATTCTTTTTCATCCGAGCGATTCATATCACCTGACGCCGAACTCCCTTACCGACAGGCAGTGTTTTCGCAGACTTCACGGCCTACAAAACTTATCGTCTATCTGCATGGCGGCACAAGCAAAGGCGATGACAACATCTCACAAATGAATGAGCCCGGAATAGATAGCATCTCACGCTATGTAACAGCCAATTCAATTGATGCCGTTTTCATAGTCCCCCAATGCCCCTCCGACGAATCATGGGGCGGTCGCCTCATGGATATACTGAAATCATTGATTGAAGAAAAGATTGAAACTTTTTCGATAAAAGATATCTATATATTCGGCGGCTCTATGGGCGGCACAGGCACATGGACAATGATTTCAAAATATCCCGGCCTGTTTACCGCTGCTATGCCCGTTGCCGGGAATCCGTCAAAATGCAATGAGGCTAATGTTGCGCGGACGCCGTTTTTTACGGTAATGGGGACGGAAGACCGAATCATGGCAATACAAGATGTAACCGATTTTACAGCCCGGTTAGACCGTCTTTCGGCAAAATACGTTTTCGAGGTCGAGAATGGCTGGTCACATGAAGATACGTGCATCAAAAGCTATACAGCCGATAGGCTTAAATGGGTATTTTCAAACATTAAAGCGCCGGAAAGCGCAGTCGCGGCAATTAACGCTACCCCTTATGTTGTCAAAACATACTGTTACACCTTATCAGGCTATCTGAGTCAACATCCCTCAGACGGCATATATATTATAAAAGAATATCTGTCTGACGGCAGTGTCAATATCACAAAACGTTATATAAAATAGGTTTAGACAGGAGTATTAAGGGTTAATTTAGAGACGGGGTGACCTGACATCAGGACACCCCGTCTTTTTTTCCATAATATTTTGCGAAATTGAAAAATGTGTGTAATTTTGTGCTAACAAGTTTGTTAAACTAAATTATTAAACTGCATTGTTGATATGGTCGAAAGCAAAGACAAGAAGACTCCTGACACTGAGAGTCTGATACTTAAGGCCGCTGAGGACGAGTTCTTCAAGCGTGGCTATGACGGTGCACGCACAACTGCCATAGCCGAAGCAGCCGGTGTGACCCACGCTATGCTCCATTATTATTTTCGCACAAAGGAGAAACTTTTCGAAAAAATAGTGTCAAAAAACATCGAGTCACTCAAGGCCATCATGCTTGCTGCTATGGGCGACGAAAAGTTACCCCTTTTTGAGCGCGTACGTCAGGGAGTCGAGGGGCATTTTGATTTCATCGCCTCAAATCCGCTTTTCCCACGTTTTATCTTTAACGAGGTATATAGCCATCCGGAGCGATATGAGACGATAAAAAACAATCTTCTTGGCGTCGCCAAACCGTTGCTGGCTGAGTTGCAGACTCAAATTGACACCTTCGCGCGCCGCGGGGAGTGCCGCGCGGTCGATGCCCGCATGCTTTTACTTGACATCGTCTCCGTCAACATTTTTCCCTTCATAGCCGAGGCCGTCGTCGGGCCGCTGCTCGGTAACCTGTTTGAAGACAAAGCCGGGTTTCTCGCTCGCCGCAAAGCTGAAAACGTTGAAACTATTTTACGAAAACTAAAGCCATGAAGAAACTCATTCTTCACCTCCTCGCGGTCGTCTGTTCCATGCCGGTATTGCACGCACAGCTCACTCTCGACGAGTGTATCTCGCTCGCGCATGAAAACTACCCGCTCATACAAAAGTATGACCTGATTGCCAAGACTAATGCAATCAACCTCTCAGACATCAACAAGAATTGGCTCCCCGCTGTAGGGCTGTATGCGCAGGGGACCGTTCAGAATGTCGTGCCGTCGTTTCCCGACGCATTTGCCGGGGTGATGTCTCAGGCCGGAGTTGAACTCAAGGACCTCGGCAAGACACAGTATAAGATTGGTGTTGACCTCGGCCAGACCATCTGGGATGGCGGAGCCTCAAGTTCGCGCCGTAAGATTGAGCGCGCCGAGACCGCCGAACGCAAAGCCGCGTTGGACGAACAGCTTTACGCCGTCAACCGTCAGGTGCAGGACCTTTTCTTCGGCATCCTGCTCATTGACGAGCAGATTAAGCAGACCGACATTACTCTCGTATTACTCCGCAGCAATATCGACCGTATGGAAGCCATGCACCGTAACGGAACGGCCATGCAGAGCGATGTCGACATGCTCGAGGCTCAATATCTCAGTCTCACTCAGCAGCTTACGGAGGCTCGGTCATCTGCCGTCGCTTATCGCCGTTTGCTCGGCCTCTATGTAGGACGCGATATTGCCGGAATAACGCTCGCCAAACCTGATGACACGATGCCCTCTGACCTTAGTTCCGACGCGCCGCGTCTTCGTACACTTGACGCTCAACTCGCGGCCAACGAGGCTCATCTTTCGGCTGTCGAAGCCTCGGTCATGCCGCACATCGGAGCCTTTGCACAGGCCTACTACGGCTATCCCGGCATCAATTATTTCGAAAGCATGCTCAACCGCAATCTATCTTTTAACATTGTTGCCGGTATCAAGGTCACATGGAACATCGACTCGTTCTACACCAAGCGCAACAGCCGGCGCCGCCTCGAGCTCGCTTCACAGGGCATAGGCGTCGACCGCGAACGCTTTCTCTTTGACTCGCACTTAGAGACTGACTCGCAACTGTCTAAAATCGAGGGATTACGCAAGGTTATGGCCGATGACGGTCGCATCGTCGCTCTGCGCGAGAATGTCCGTCGCGCCTCTGAGTCACAGCTCGCCAACGGCATAATCGACGCCACGGCACTGCTGACTAAAATAGCAGACGAAAACCATGCACGCCTCAATGCGAGCTACCATGAAATTCAACTCCTACAAAACATTTATCGACTTAAACATTTACTCAACCGATGAAACGCTCCATATTCAACCTCCTTATTGCCTGCGCATTACTATCATCGTGCAGCCATGAAAACGACTTCGAGGCCACCGGCATCTTCGAAGCCGACACTGTGACGGTCTCAGCCGAAACCAACGGCAAAATCGTTATGCTTGACGTCGCCGAGGGAGACAGCGTACGAGAGGGGCAACTTACAGCGGTCATAGACACCGTTATGCTCTCGCTGCAGCAGAAACAGCTGTCTCTTATACACATCTCCGAGCCCACGAGACTACGCTGCATCTCG
>ENA-OYXU01000517-OYXU01000517.1-human-gut-metagenome-genome-assembly--contig:-NODE-517-length-15051-cov-5.342291_pt1 | contig 15051 bp, 9 predicted proteins | sample MGYA00243243_ERZ653435 | MGnify/ENA primary metagenome ERZ653435 (study PRJEB26926, sample SAMN06165113) | human gut metagenome | biome: ENVO:00009003; feature: ENVO:2100002; material: ENVO:00002003... | reverse complement strand
GAATTTCAATAATTTCAAAGTACTCTTATGATTTTTTAGTGGACACTAATGAGAAGTTTCCAATCATTATATTATGTCTTTTGGCTGCTGTCGGCGCTTTAGCCGGCACCGCCACAAGACCGGTCTTAAAATTCCGTGACGGCAATTTCAAAATTATGCAACTCACCGACCTGCATCTGACAGACGGTGAGAAGCATAAGGCCGGCAACGACAGCACCTACCGCATGATCGAGGCGCTGATTGCCTCAGAACGCCCTGACCTCGCAGTCATGACCGGCGACATCGTGTGGGGTACGTCAGATGCACTGTCTCTCTGGAAAGAGATTACATCTGTGTTCGAACGCACCGCAACCCCGTTTGCCGTTACTTTCGGCAACCACGACGAGGAGACTAATCTCAACAACGCGCAAATACTCGAGTTTCTCGAGACATGCCCGCACAACATGACATACGATGCCGAAGAGCTGACCGGCTCAGGCAACTGCGATCTGCCGGTCATCGCGTCTGACGGCTCGGCCACACGCTGGGTGCTTTATCTGTTTGACTCTCATAGCAAACGTCCCAACCGCACATTCGGCTACTATGACTGGATACGCCATGACCAGATAGACTGGTACAGACGGGCCTCTGACAGATACACTGCGGCAAACAACGGCAAACCGCTGCCGTCAATAGCATTCATGCATATCCCACTGTGGGAATATGAGTCCGCCCGCTGGTCTTATCCCGAAGTCGGTAACCGTCAAGAAGGTGTATGCGCCGCTAATGTCAACTCCGGTCTGTTTGAATCTTTCCTTGAAAAAAGAGATGTAATTGCTGTCATGGCCGGCCATGACCACAACAACGATTACTTCATCGATATAAACGGTGACATGATGCTTGCCTTCGGACGCAAAACCGGTTTCAATCCGGCATATACGGAAGTCCTCGCACGAGGATGCCGCATAATCAGTCTGCGTGAGGACGAGCGTGCCATCGACACTTACATCAAGGACGACGAAGGCTGTCATTTCCCCTACTTATTCGAGCAGCGCAATGACGGACTGAATTATGGTGTCATAAACGGCACATTCGGACAGAGCTGGATGCTTAACGAATGGAACGACGAACGCTGGGAACAGGAGATGGCGATGCTGCGTGATGCAGGTATGAGGTATTTTATTTTCGGCAATGCGCTCGAGATTGACGATAAAGGTCGTGCTACAGCCGCCTATCCTACTAAACTTGCGCCACGCAAACGTCAGTTCAAAGCATTGGAGAAGTGTCTTCGAGCCGCCGACAAGTATGGCATCCGCGTATTTATAGGACTCGGCAATGATGTGAAGTGGTGGCGTTTTGAGTATGACACCGAGTGGCTGCAAAAAGCCATGGAGCAATCCAATCAGGTGGCCGATGAGGTTTATGCTCTGTATAAGGAACAGTATCCTGACGCTCTTTACGGATGGTACTGGCCGTATGAAATTGACAATTTCAACTGGCGCACACCGCAACAGCAGAAAATTCTGTCAGACGCACTCAACGTCACACTCGACCATCTGACAGACTCAACTCCCGGCATGCCGATGATACTGTCGCCATTTGCCAACGCTGCAGTCGGCGACAATGCCACACAATATGGTGCGTTCTGGAAAAATATATTCGAAAAAACGCATTTCCGTATCGGCGACATATTCTCGCCCCAAGACGGCATCGGCGCCGGCGGCATTACGCTCGAACAGATGCCCGAGTGGATGGCCGAATACCGCAAAGCCGTCAACACCAAGCCCGGGCTAAAACTTTGGACTAACATCGAGATTTTTGAAAAGGACGGCCGGTCGGCTTCTCCCGAACGCGTCATCCGTCAGCTCGCAATAGCCAACAGCTACTCGAGCAACATCATAAGCTTTGCATATACCCATCATTACTCACCGCTCATCAACGACAAACGTTTTGACCGGGCATACAGACACTATCGGCGCACAGGACATCTCCCCGAGCAAAACCGTTGACAAAACAACAACCAATACCTGACTTTTATGAAAAAACAACTGATCATATCACTGCTATTCGCTTCGCTCGCCTCAGCTTTTGTCTCTGCAGCTGATGGCCAAATGTCTGTCGACAAATCCGTACTTGCCGACAAAATCAAGGGCGGCTGGGCTGCAAAGACCATCGCCTGCACCTATGGCGGCCCTGTGGAGTTCATACATAACGGCACGATGATACAGGACTACACACCTATCGTGTGGAATGAAGGGCGTGTCAAACATTATTTCGAGACTTTCCCCGGCCTTTATGATGACCTCTATGTCAACATCGTGTTAGAGAATGTCGTAGACCGCCTCGGTCCCGACGCTCCGGCCGACTCGTTCGCCGTAAGTTTCGCCCGCGCCGGCTTCCCCCTGTGGCACGCAAACCAGCAGGCCAAATACAATATACTGCACGGCATCGAGACGTCACGCTGCGGCTACTGGGAAAACAACCCCCACGCCGACGACATTGACTTCCAGATTGAAGCCGACTTCATCGGTCTTATCACCCCCGGCATGCCCGTCACAGCCTCTGACATAGCCGACCGCGTCGGACATATCTTCAACTATGGCGACGGATGGTATGGAGGTGTCTACGTGGCCGCGCTCTACAGCATGGCGTTTGTTAAAGACAACATCACGGAGGTCGTGACCGAGGCACTGAAGACCATACCGCAGCAAAGCGACTTCTACAAGACCATCGAAGCCGTTATAAAATGTCATAAAGAAGACCCGACTGACTGGAAAAAGGCATGGTTTGTCTGTCAGCGTGACTGGAGCAGCGAAGTCGGCTGCCCCGACGGCGTCTTCCTGCCCTTTGACATCGACGCAAAAATCAACAGCGCATATGTCACCATCGGCCTGCTCTACGGAGGCGGCGACTTCTTCAAGACCATCGACATCGCCGCACGATGCGGTCAGGACGCCGACTGTAATCCCGCCACAGCCGGCGGTGTGCTCGGCACTTTAATCGGTTTTGACAAGATACCGCGCAAATGGACCGCAAGTCTCGACGGCATCGAGCACATCCCCTTTGCATACACTGATATATCGCTTGACAAACTTTACGACATGACCCTTAAACTCGCCGTCGGCATCGCCCGAGACAACGGCGGCTCGGCCAAAGGCGACAAGGTGACTATAAAACTGCAGCAGCCCGTGCCCGTCAGATACGAGAAATCATTTGACGGCCATTATCCGCTCGACAAGCAGCCCGTCAACGTCGCCCTTGAGTCTGATCCGACCGAAATCGGTTATCCGGCATCTACAGGCATAGTGCAGAAAGGTTATGTGAAATGCTCTGACCCGCAATACGTAGCCGAGGTCGAACTGACACTCGACGGCAAAGTAATCGAGACAGCCAAACTGCCCGTCTACACCGACAGCTCCATCGATAACCGCCGTGTAGACCTCTTCTACAAATACCGTCTGCCCAAACAGGCTCACCGCGCCACATACCGCTGGCTCAATCCGCGCGACGACGCTGCCGTCGTGCTAACAGAGGCCGTGCTCTACACAGACGCGCCCTCGACAGTCTCTTACGCTGAATAAACCTTAAAATACCTTCTAACCTAATGAAACTAAAAAACTTATTCACCGGCCTTATGGCCTCAGCCCTGCTTTCGGCAGGCTCAGCGGCCGTGGCTGCTGAAGCTCCGCGCTCATCTGACCCGGGACGTCACATCGCCAAACCCATCACGGGCTCGTGGATTAACCTGCCCTACAAGGATGTACGCAACAAGTACACCAATCCGCTCGGCTTTGACAACACCGATCCGGCTCTGTGGCGCGCAAAAGTCAAAGAACTCGCTGACATGGGCGTCGAGTATCTCGTAATAATGGAAGTCGCCAACGAGGGCAAATCCTATTATCCGTCAAAACTTATGGCGCCCCACTATGACCCGGCTCTTGAGAGTCCTGTCGAGGCAATTCTCGACGAAGCCGCCCGCCACGGACAAAAAGTCTTTCTGAGCACCGGATGGGCAAAAAATCATGACGACGACATGCGCGACCCGGCCGTCAAAGCCCGTCAGTTAGAGATAATGGAGGAACTCGCCGGCATATACAAAAACGCCAAAGCCTTCTACGGCTGGTATCTGCCTGTCGAGGACTGCCTGTGTCCCGTGCTGCCCGACCACGCCGTCAAGGCGGTCAACGAGCTTGTCGATCGCTCGCACGCCCTCACTCCGGGCAAGAAAACGCTTATCTCGCCTTACGGCATCGGCCTGTCTGACTTCGACGACCCGCGCTACGCCGACCAGCTCGCCAAACTCAAGATAGACATCATTGCCTATCAGGACGAAGTCGGCTGCGTGCGCGAGGAGTTCACACTTCCGCGCCTCAAACGCAACTGGGAGCGCATGCGCCGGATACATGACAATCTAAATATCGAGATGTGGGCCAACTGTGAAACGTTCACATGGGAGAGCAATCCCAATGACCGCGAGTCGGCCCTGATACCGGCCGCCTATCCCCGTCTGCTCGCCCAGCAGGTGGCAGCGACAGACGGCGGTGTCGACCGCATCATATCGTTTATGTTCGGCGGCATCATCGAGAATCCCGACTCTCCCTATCAGCTCGGTCAGCCTCAACACTCCGGCAAACTTTACGAGGATTATATGTCATGGCGCAACGGTGACCGATACTGGTCACTGATGGAGGCTGCAATCGCCAACCGCCTCGTCAACAACATGCCCGCCGAGGCAGCTGCCGTCGCACCGAAACTCGCAGACGGTGTCGTGGCTGAGGAAAACGCCGCCGACCCGGCATGGCAGAAATTCTCAAAAGGCTATAATGAACTTATATTTGACTTCGGCTCGCCGACAGAGATCAAGGACGTGCTCGTTCGCGCGCTCAACTACCATAACGGCGGTTTCGACCCGCTGATGAAGACTTATGTCTATTTTTCTGACGACGGCAAGACCTACCGTCTCGCCTCGATACGCAACACTCCCTACTGTCCCAACAACCGCTTGGACGCATGGGTCGACGGCATATACTTTGACAAATTAAACACCAAGGCACGCTACATGAAAGTCGCTTTCAGCGGCACGACAGACATGTGTCTCGACGAGATATTCGTCAATCCCGTGATAAAAACTTTATAAACCTAACCTAAATAAACCAATTAATGAAACGATTGCTAAAACTCCGCAGCGGAGCGGCAATAGCATTACTCATCGCCATGCTTTTGGCTCCGTTCATCCTGTCTGCCGCACCACGTGAGATTAACGTCGGAGGTGTCGTCACCGACAGATCTACCGGCGAGACACTCCCGGGTGTAAGCGTAAAGGTAAAAAGCTCACAAAACCGCAGTGTTGTCACAGATATCGACGGCAAGTACTCGATACGTGTCAACAGCGACGCCGTGCTGGTCTTCTCATACATCGGCTGCAAGCCGGTCGAGGAGCGAGTCAACAACCGCTCGACCATCGACGTGGCCATGGAGTCTGACGCCAACGTCCTTCAAGAGACCGTCGTTATCGGCTACGGCTCTGTCAAGAAAAGCGACATCACCGGCTCCGTAGGCTCAATCAACAGTAAGGAACTTCTGAAAACGAGCCCCGTCAGCATCAACCAAGGTCTGCAGGGCAAATTGGCCGGTGTCAATGTCGCTCAGTCTGACGGCGCGCCGGGCGCAGGCATCAACATACAGATCCGCGGCGCCAACTCGTTCACGACCAGCACCGAGCCTCTGTATGTAGTCGACGGCATCCCGTTCATACAGAGCGAGGCTCCCTCTACTGACTATGGCATGAAACAGAAGAACAACCCCCTGAGCTCAATCAGCCCGCAGGACATCGAGTCTATCGAGGTGCTCAAGGACGCGTCGGCCACAGCCATCTACGGCTCCCGCGGCGCTAACGGCGTGGTCATCATCACCACCAAGAGCGGCCGTGACGGCAATGCCAAAGTCACATTCACGACCACACTCAGCGTCTCTAACCCCGTCAAAAAAATCGACGTGCTCTCGGCCGCCGATTATGCCGAATTCCGCAACGAAATCGTCATCAACGGCTATCTCTATGACGGCAAAAACTATGTCGACGACGCCAACCTGCCCTATCCTATACCCGGATTTTGGAAAGAAACCACATCAATCAATCCCGAGACAGGATTGGAGGAAGTGGTCAAACGCGAGTATCTGCCCAGCCCCGACGATTTCCGCAAAGGCTACTACTACCACGAGGGCGATACAGAGCTATTCCACGGTACAAACTGGCAGGACCAGATTTTCCACACTGCCTTCAGTCAGGACTACAACCTCTCTGTCTCAGGCGGCAACGAAAAAGGCGGCTATCTATACTCGGCCGGCTATCTCGACCAGCAGGGCGTAATCCGCAACTCATACTACAAACGTTTCACCGCCCGCGCCAACAATAACCGCAAAGTCAAAGACTTCCTCGAAATAGGCAGTTTCCTCAGCTTCACCAAGAGCGACAACCGCCTCGCACGTACAAACAGCGAGGACTTCGCTGTCATCAAGTCAGCCGTTTCGTTCAGCCCCGTTCGTCCGGTCTTCGACCCCGAGGCCGACTCCGGTTTTTCAGAGGACTTCGCCACCGGCTTGGCTAACCCCTATCTGTCTGTGATGACCGAGAAAAACATACTATACTCGACACTCTTCTCAGGCACAGGTTACGCTGAGGTTACTTTCACCCCGTGGCTCAAATTCCGTCAGAACATCGGCTACTATTACTCGCATGACGAGCGTGACCAGTATTATAACCGTTACACCGGCGCAGGCCAGTCTCCGACCAACGGCTATGCGGTCAAGAGCGACGGCACATACGAGAGTTTCACCGAGGAGTCGCTTCTTACATTCGACAAACAGTTCTCCGTCCACCACATCAATGCCGTCTTAGGTATGACTTACGAGAAAGTCACATGGAAAGGCAAATCAATGAACGCCAAGACCTTCCCGTCTGACGCCACAGAGGATAACTCAATAGGCGACGCCGTCGGCGACAAGGAGATAAGCAGTTACCGCGGTAAATCTCAGCTGATGTCATTCCTGTTCCGTGTCAACTATAACCTGATGGACCGTTATCTATTAACGGTGTCCTATCGCCGTGACGGATCGAGCCGCTTGGCAAACCACCGTTGGAGCGGTTTCTATTCGGGTGCTATCGGCTGGCGTCTTTCAGAAGAGAAATTTATGAAAGACTGGGGTTTCTTTGACAACTTCAAAATCAGACTCAGCGCCGGTCAGACCGGTAATCAGGGCGTCAACGCCTACGCCACACGCTCTAAATTTGTGTCGCAGAACTATCCCTTCGGAGGCACGCTTTCAAGCGGTCTGGGCGAAAGCATATGGGATGGACCGGCTGCGCCTGATTTGAAATGGGAAACTACAGACCAGTATGACGCCGGCCTCGACCTGTCATTCCTTCGCAACCGTGTCAACATTACGTTCGACGCTTATTATAAGAAAACCCGCGACCTGCTGCAATACAGACTGATACCGATGAGCTCAGGCTTCACACAGATGGCCTGCAACTTCGGCAATGTCGAGAACAAAGGTATCGAGCTTTCGGGTCATTTCATCCCCTTCACCAACAAAGACTGGCAGTGGAGCATCGACGCCAACATCACTTGGAACCGCAACAAGATTTCAGGCCTCAACGCTGACCAGTTCTCTGACGTGGTCTTCGGCATGGAGAGCGTTTTCCTACGCCGCAACGGCTATGCCATCGGTACTCTCTACGGCTATGTCGAAGACGGTTTCTATGACAACGAGGCCGAGGTACGCGCCAACCCCCTTTACGCCAATGAATCAAACTCCAAAGTCAAGAGCATGGTCGGTCAAATCAAATACAAAAATCTTGACGACGACCCCTCTATCGACGACCGCGACAAGACCATCATCGGCGACACAAACCCCGACTATCAGTATGGTTTCAGCACACAGCTCAACTGGAAACGCTGGGGCTTGGGCATATTCTTCCAAGGCACTCATGGCAATGACATCGTCAACGCCAACCTCCTCGCCTTCGACATGACCAGCAGCAACAACATGCCTTACTTCGTGTGGAACAACCGCTGGACGCCCGAAAACCGCGCCAATGCCACATGGCCCCGCGCCGACGGCTCTTACACCCGTTCACTCAAGGTGTCTGACCGTTACATCGAGGACGGCTCATATCTGCGCTGCAAGAATATCAGCCTGACCTACAACTGGCCTCATCCGTTCAAGTTTGTCGACAACATAATGTTCACAGCCAGCGTCAACAACCTCTTCACCATCACAAACTACTCGTGGTATGACCCCGACGTCAACGCATTCGGCAGCGATGCTGCCCGCCGCGGCATCGACCTGTCGTCTTATCCGAGCGCACGCACCTATAATTTCAACATTCAGATGACTTTCTAAACCGAGCAACATGAAAATTACCAATATATTACCGTTTTTGCTTGCCGGCGCCATATCTCTCACATCCTGCGACCTCGACGAAGAGACTTTCACCTTTGTCTCAGGTGACGATGTCGCTGCTGCCGGAGGCTACGACAATCTCGTCGCAAGCGCCTACGAAAGCCTCGAGCACTCGTTTGAGTGGGGCAACTACCACACCGTCGTCAACTTTGACTGCGACTACCAGACCGGCCCGACATGGGCGTTCGGCGACATCGGCGCAGGCAACTTCTACAACAACATCAGCAACGAGAACTTCTATCGTTACTACTTCCTCGGCATACACCGTGCCAACTATTTCCACTCGTTAGTCAGCGGCATGAGCATCGACGAGAAGACCAAAAAGAACGCATTAGGCGAACTGCGTTTCCTGCGTGCATGGTCTTACTTCACCCTCGTGCAGTATTACGGACCGGTGCCTCTGTTCCGCACATCGGTCTCCGAAGGCAACCAGCCCGAGCAGCCGCGCGCCTCAGTCAAAGAGATTTACGAACTTATTATCGAGGATCTAAAGGAGGCCGAGCAAGAGCTTGTGCCGCGCACCGACCCCTCATATGTCAAGGGCCATGTCTGCCGCGGCTCTGCAAAAGCTCTTTTAGCCAAAGTCTATGCCACAATCGGCAGCGCATCCATGACCTCCGGACAGATTACTGTCAAGGGCGGCCCCGGAACACGCACCAATCCTGACGGCACCACCTCACGCCTAATGCCTCAGGTAATCACCCACTCGAAAGATGTCGTGGCCGGATATGAGGAGTTTGACTCTAAAGAGTATTATACCCTCGCCATGAACAAGGCATTGGAGGCAATCACCGACGGAGAGTTTGAACTCGCCGCAAATCAGGAGACACTGTGGAGCGCCGCCTACAAGAACGGCCCGGAGTTTCAGTTCTGCCTGCAGACCAAAACCGGCGAAGGCACGCTCTACTCCAACTACGTCCCCTGTAATTACTTAGGATATGCCAACCCTGTCTACAACAACGAGTGGAGCGAAGGCTACTACGTGCAGCGCGACCACTGGCTACAGACTTTTGACGACTGGGATGACGAGCGCATCAACTGGGGCATCATGCACCGTATACCCTACTGGAACGAAAACGGCCGCATGCACTATTACTTCTATCCCGAGCGTGACAGCGTCTATGTCAACCGTGGCGAACGCGGATATGAGCGCACCGACGAAGTGGCTGTCGGAGCACATATGTACGGCTCCAAGCTGATGAAATTCAGCGCCGTCACCGACTTCCCCTTGGACGGTAACCGCTCAGACTACAACTGGCCGTTCATGCGCTACGCCGAGACCCTGCTCATATACGCCGAAGCCGACAACGAGGTAAACGGCGGTCCGTCGCCGACTGCTATCGGCTATGTCGATATGCTCAACGAGCGCAACAACTCGACGCTCTGCTCCAAGCGCAACACTCTCAAGCCGTTCACACAGGAGTCATTCCGTTCATATATACTCGAGGAGCGCTCCAAAGAGTTTGCGGCCGAAGGCATACGCCGTCAGGACCTTATCCGCTGGGGCATATATCTGCAGGTCATGAACGCCATCGGCGATGTCGATGAGAACGGTGTTGTAAAACGCCGCGAGAAGAAACATCTGCTGCTGCCTCTGCCGCCTAACGAGGTTAACTCCAACCCGTATATCACGACAAACAATCCCGGCTGGTAATCTATTACGTAATTTCAAAATTACATGACAATGAAAAAGTTAATTAACAACATACTCCTGTCCGGAGCACTTGCCGCCGGAATGTTTCTGACTGCATGCTCTGACGATGATGCCCCGCATTATCTGATTGATTTCCAAGGCATCACCACAGTCGGCGATCTCGACACACAGATTTCGGAAGCTGCGCTCGGCGACTTTATCGCCATACACGGCAAAGGCCTCGACATGAGCAATATCGACTCTGTTCTCATCGACGACATCCGCATCGACCTTGGCGAAGCATACGCCGAAAACAACATCTTATATCTTAAGATACCCGTACAGCTCCCCGTCGAGCGCACCGACAAAATCTATATTTACAACCGCGCCGGCGTCAGCTCATTCCCCTTCCACACCGTCGCACCCGATCTCAAACTCGAACGCATGTTCAACGAATTTACGGCACCGGGTGATACGATTATGATTTACGGCGATTTCTTCACTCTTTATGAAATTGAGCCGGAGAAAGCCGTAGTCGACTTCGACGGCATAGAGATGCCGGTAATCTCATCGGGCAACAACTTCCTCACCGCACAAGTCCCCAAAAACGTTTCAAAGGACATCCGCGTCAATGTACGAAGCCTTGTGCACGGTGTCGAGGCGCAATGTCCCGGCAAATACTACGACCAACGAAACGTCATGGTCGACTATGACACACACATGTCGACCAACACCTCGGCAGTCGTGACCGACCCTGATGACCCTGACAGACTCAGCGGCAACTTCATTCGCATCAACGACAAATCGGCGTGGAGCGGCTGGTGGTATATCTCGGAGTCTTGGCCATGTGACATAACCGACGATATGCTCGACCACCCTGAAAATTATGAGATAAAATGCGAATTCCGCACATCCTCACAACTCGTAGCCGATAAAATCACATTCTATGTCTACCTGTTCTGGGATGCTGCCCCGATAGAATGGAAAGCTACCGATTTCAATATCCAGAACTTCGACCGTTGGGAAACAATACGTCTGCCATTCGTCGTAAACCGCTCGGCGACATATCCCGACAACAGTTATTACAAATCTTTTAATATCAGACTTGAGACTGCCGAAGATTTCCCGCGTAATTTCGCTTTCGACAACTTCCGCATCGTCCCCAAAGGCGACTGACACTCAACAACCGGCATAAACATTTAATAAAGAGGCTGTGTCAAAATAGGCGCAGTCTCTTTGTTTTCGGCACATGGCGCACGCGTGTCGCCGTTAATATAAAAAGCCTTATCTTTGCAGACAAACGATTTAGCGCCGTCAGATGGAAAATTTCTTTAAATACGGAGAAAAGGAGACCGATTACCTAAAAAGCCGCGACAAGCGTCTCGGCGGGGTGATAGACCGCATCGGCCCCATCAGACGCCGTGTGGTGCCCGACCTTTTCGCCGCCCTCGTCCACTCTATCATCGGGCAGCAGATTTCGACCAAGGCACAGGAAAGCATTTGGCGCAAGATTGTCGACCGCTTCGGCGACATCACGCCTGATAAGGTCCTCGCAGTCACGCCTGACGAGCTGCAGGCGGTCGGCATCTCATACCGCAAGGTCGAATACATACGCTTGGCGGCCGAGAAAATCCGCTCGGGTGAGTTTGACATCGCGGCGCTCGACAGTCTGTCTGACGACGAAGTCTGCACACGTCTTTCGGCTCTCAAAGGCATAGGAGTGTGGAGTGCCGAAATGCTCATGCTCTTCTCGATGCAACGACCTGACGTGCTGAGCTTCGGCGACCTCGCCATTCACCGCGGACTGCGCATGATATATCACCACCGCAAAATCGACCGCCGTCTGTTTGAAAAGTACCGCCGCCGCTTCTCGCCCTACGGCAGCGTGGCGAGTCTGTATCTGTGGGCCGTGGCCGGCGGAGCCATCGAAGGCATGAAAGATTACGCACCAAAGTCATGAATTGTCAAATTACTATATATAATTATGAGTCACCCTGCGGCGAGTTGGTTGTAGGCTCGTTTGGCGACCGCCTATGCATGTGCGACTGGACACACAGTCAAAAACATGAGGCCAACCGCCGACGGCTCGGCCGGCTGCTCGGCACCGACTTCACCGAAGGGACGACTTCAATCATCGAAAGAGCCGTCAGTCAGTTAGATGAATACTTCGCGGGGAAGCACCGCGAGTTCGACCTGCCCCTGCTCTTTGTCGGCACGGAGTTTCAGAAAAAGGTGTGGGAGGCGTTGCTGACAATCCCATACGGCCAGACAGTCTCTTATAGCGAAATGGCGCGGCTTATCGGAATATCTAAAGCCGTGCGCGCAGTGGCTGCAGCCATAGGGGCAAATGCCCTCTCAATCATTGCGCCCTGCCACCGCATCATCGGTCGCTCCGGCTCGCTGACCGGCTACGCCGGCGGCTTAGAGGCAAAACGATTTCTGTTGGTGTTAGAGGGAAATATCTGACGACAGACCCGGCTTAACATTTTTTAAGCCGATTAGCAGGCAATTTTGCATTTATTGTTATAATTTTACGACAATCTCGTCAGCATATGTGATGCATTGACGAGTAGACATACTAATATAAAGACGTTTACCGAACGTTTAGTGCAATATCACACAAGTTGAGCGGCTTCGGCGCTGCAGCGCTGCAACGCAGCGCCGTATGTGAGCCTATGACAAGCAGGCCGTTGGGGCTGCGCAGTCATAGGCAATAAATCTACAATATTAATTCACCCTGTAGGAGTAACGCAATGTCTCGTATAGCGGCGCACCTACAGCGCGCTATATTTTGAGGACGGATTTTATACCACGGTTGCGCAGACCTACAGCATGCTTACCGTGGCCTCACATGCCCGCGCCACTACGCGGCTCCGACCGCTAACGCGGACGGCTACTTCACTATAAACTCTTTCCTCACTTTATCACACCACACCTAACACCCTATGCTATAGCTGATTACATATTATACATGCCAAAGACATGTCCCTACATTAAGCGGGCATGCCATGCAGCTAACAATCTGATTAAAATAATCTGATTAGTAGGTCACGCGGCGAGTGACGGGGCCGATTTTGAGGATGTAGATGCCGCGGACCTTGAGGGACAGGCGCCAGCGACCGGCGCCAAGCTGCTGTGAGGTCACAAGCTGACCGAGGATGGTGAATACTTTGACGGGAGCGTCGCGCTCGATGGTCAGGTAGAGGTAGCCGTCGCGCACCTCGGTGCGGATATAGGGCGACTGGTCAGATGTCTCTACATTCTGAGCCACCTGCGCCTGAGGTGTGCCGAGACGTTCCCAGTCAGAGGCCGAGGCCGCGACAGAGACCGACAGGCCTATGGCCGCTACGAGCGCCGTGACTGTCAGTCGAAGCGCCGATGTTTTAAGTAGCCGTGTCATAAGCCTGTTCATCATAAAAACTTTAAGCCGGACAATCAGGCAGCGTCACCTCGCCGGCAAGCGACTCGCCGAGGAGGCGTTTGACCTCGCTGTTGTCTATGCCGAGACCGAAAAGAAACATCATTTTTGTAATCGCGGCCTCAAACGTTATGTCATGGCCCGAGATTACTCCTGTGCCGGCCAACAAATCTCCGGCAACATAACGATTTGTATGCACACCGCCGTTGACACATTGTGTCACATTGAGGATTATTACACCGCGCTCGACGGTCTCGCGAATCAGATTGACAAACCATCCGGCTGTCGGGCCGTTGCCCGCGCCATAGGTGCGCAACACTATGCCGCGGATGCCAGGCGTGGACAGCAGATAGCGCAGATTGTTTTCAGACAGACCCGGGAAGAGGTCGATGACAAGGACCGAAGTGTCAAGTTCGTAACGTGGTCTGAGACCTGCGGAGCACGGGCGCAGCAGAGCGTCGCGGTCGAAGTGTATGCTCAGTCCGACCTTGGCAAGCTCGGGATAGTTGTTTGAGCGGAAGGCGTTGAAATTGTCGGCCGAACGCTTGGTCGAACGGTTGCCGCGCCACAGATAGTCCTCAAAGAGTATTGCGACCTCGCGCACCATCGGACGGCCGTCGTCGTCACGGGCGGCGGCAATCTGCAAGGCGGTAATGAGGTTTTCCTCGCCGTCAGTACGCACCTCGCCTATGGGCAACTGCGAGCCGGTTATGATGACGGGCTTGTCGAGCCCCCCGAGCATAAACGACAGCGCCGAGGCCGTGTAGGCCATTGTGTCAGTGCCGTGGAGCACGACAAAGCCGTCGTAGTCATCATAATTACCGGCAATGCTTCGCGCAATATCCTGCCAGTGACCGGGATTCATGTCACTGGAGTCAATCGGCGGATTAAACTGTATGTTGTCTATGTCATAATTGAGCATCTTGACCTTGGGCACATTCTCCATCAGGTGAGAGAAATCAAAGGGTCTGAGGGCCTTGGTCACAGGGTCTTCAATCATGCCGATAGTTCCGCCGGTATAGACTATAAGGATGCGTGGTTTCATTGCGTGTTGGGGACTGTAGCGTGATTAATGATTTAAAAATATCATCAGCCAACTTTGGCGCCGTTTGCTACCGGCACCGAGGGTGTAATTATGCGGAGAGAGCCGTCGGCATTGACAGCCGAGAGTATCATGCCCTCTGAGTCGATGCCCATCATCTGGCGCACGGGGAAATTGGCTATAAAGCAGACCTGAGTGCCGACGAGCTGCTCGGGCTCGTAGTGCTCGGCAATGCCCGAGAGAATGGTGCGTCCGCCCATACCGTCGTCGATTTTGAATTTCAGCAGCTTCTTTGACTTCTTGACCTTGCTGCACTCAAGTACGGTGCCGACGCGGATGTCGATTTTGGCGAAGGTGTCATAGTCGACCGGTGCGGCGACCTCGTCTGGACGGAAATTCTTGATTTCGTTCTCCTTCTTGATGCGCTCGAGGCGGTCGGTCTGAGCCTTGATGGCCTCGTCGTCAATCTTCTCGAAGAGGATTTCGGGCTTGGGGAGGAGGGTGCCGGCGGAGATG
>ENA-OYXU01000514-OYXU01000514.1-human-gut-metagenome-genome-assembly--contig:-NODE-514-length-15075-cov-5.540812_pt1 | contig 15075 bp, 16 predicted proteins | sample MGYA00243243_ERZ653435 | MGnify/ENA primary metagenome ERZ653435 (study PRJEB26926, sample SAMN06165113) | human gut metagenome | biome: ENVO:00009003; feature: ENVO:2100002; material: ENVO:00002003... | reverse complement strand
CCGAGCGACACTTTTGTAGCTCCAAGCGTTTCAAAGGCATATTTGACTGCCATTGAGACAAGAGCTTTGCCTAAACCGCGACCACGCTTTGAGTCATCGACAATGACAAACCCCAGTCGCTGTTCCGTCGGATTATCTGCCGGAGTGCGTAGCGTGATATATCCGACAATATCATCGCCATCCGTCATTGTCAAGGCGTGTGAGTGTTGCCCGTCAATATTCCTCTCATAGTATGTATTCATATCTTCGGGCATGACAGGATAACGCTCATATCTGTCGGCGCACCATTGCCGCATAAGATATTCGCTTTTAAGCCACGATGTAATCACTGCGGCATCCGAAGGTTGATATGGACGTAATGTGAGGCTCATCCTTTGTAGTTGCGTTTAATCTCATCGATGGATTTGCCGCCTATGCCGAAATTCTCGTCCGGCAGTTCCTTGATTGTAACCGTGAAGAACTGCTCCGGGATATGGGTTATCTCGGAGGCGGTGGATGTCAGCCGTTCTATCAGTTGTTTCTTCTGTTCAGAGGTGAGCTGTCCGCTTTCAATCGATATGTATGGCATAATCAAAAGATATTTTTGAGAGCATCATCGCAGAACATTGTCGGAGTAAATTCCACAAGCTGATAGTCGGCGATGCCGTTGATGTTAAAAGGGTCTTGTGCGATTATAGCCTCTACCCCCGTGCGATTTTCGGCTTTAATCATAATCACGCCGCCAACGCGAGGAGTCTGTGGGCCGGAAGCGATGAAATCACCGGCGGCATAATGCTCGGCAAGATATTCGCGATGCGCCTGAAGGAAGCGGTCAACCTCGCTCAACGGTTTCTTATACTTTAGAATTGCGATAAACATGATTTATTTCTTTTTAATTGTCTGACATTTACGTTTAGTCATTTCTTCGGCGAAAGCCTGTTCGCCATGCTCGCGGATATAGCTGATGCAAGCCGGACGGTCTGATTTGAAGAGTAAGGCGAATATCTTTCCGATGAAATTGGAATATATTCTACACTGAGTCACATCCTGATTACATTCGGCACAAGAGTGGTAACCATTACCCTTGACACAAGACCTTATCTTGCACCAAGTCGCTCCGGCAGAAGGATATATAGAATTTCGTTATTCATTGTTATGTTTTTGTCTGTTTGACATTATTTGGTCGAAGTTCTCGCAGCCCCAGTTGATGAGGGCTTCGACGTGGGGCAAAAGCGTCTTGCCGAGTGGCGTCACCGAATATTCCGTGCGGGGCGGCACATCAGCGAACAGCTCTCGGCGTATAATGCCGTCGGTCGTCAACTGACGGAGTACCTGCGAAAGCACTTTCTCCGACATCGACGGGATGCTGCGGTAGAGCTCGTTGAAACGCACCGGCTCGTTCTCGGAAATCTTGATGAGAATCACCAAGGCCCACTTGTTGCCAATCCATTCGAGCATCGGAGCCGCCTTGCAATATTCGTAGTCTAATTTTTTTGCCATATCCGGTCATGCAAAACAGGTTGATAACGAGTAAAACAAACTTTTCGGTAAGGGTCAAACCTCTCGGTAAGTTATTGATTCGGCTCTGATAATCACCTAATTTCACGCTGTAAATATACTAATAACTCTTATGACATGGTATACCCTGAGTTACATTTTAACGGACAGATATGGCGTCCGCCTTACGAGGCCAATTCGCAGCTACTGCAACTGACATCGGGCTGCACATGGCACAAATGTAAGTTTTGCAGCCTCTATCACGGCACCCCTTTCCGCATGTCCCCGCTTTCGGAAATAGAGGAAGACCTGAAAGTCATCCGCCGGTGGCAGCCACGCGCCCGACGTGTTTATCTTACGGGCGCAAATCCCTTTGCACTCAGCTACAACAGACTGATGGATGTGGCGCTCATGCTGAGAAAATATCTGCCCCACATGGTCTCGTTCGGGATGTTTGCCCGCGTCACCGATATCACCCCCAAGTCGGTAGACGAACTTAAAAATCTCCGTCATCTGAAACTCGACAGCATCACCATCGGCATCGAGACCGCACATGACCCCACTTTAGCCCGTATGGATAAAGGCTACAGCGCCTCCGACATCCTCCGGCAGCTCTCAAAGCTCGACGAAGCCGGAATCCGCTACAATGTGTTCTATCTCAACGGTCTCGCAGGCAAGGGCAACGGTCTGGAAAGTGCGGTTGCGACCGCTGATATTCTCAACAAATTGCATCCCTGTATCATCAATATCGTGTCGCTGACAGTTTTCCCCGAATCACGCTTATATCAGGAAGTGTTGGACGGCACATACATCGAGGAGCCCGAGATTGAGCGTCTCATTGAGATGCGCACACTTATCGACCGCCTGAATATACGTGTCAACGTGCTTGGACACCATATCTCCAACACCGTACCTGTCACCGGAGCCTTACCCGATGACAAAGCCGCGATACTCCGTGAGTTTGACAAAGCAATCGCCCGCCTCCCCGAAAAAGACCTGCGCGCCTATCGCAACAATATATGGCATCTGTGATAATGCAGCCGAATGAAAGCAAAAAATGTTGGATTTATTATTAAAATAGTCAGTTTGTTGTCTTACTTGTGCCCTGACTTGTGCCTTTCGATAAATAGGCTTTCAAGCGCTTCCGCCGCTCCCACCCCGCGCTGACACATCAGGAAACGATGTTTATGCTCAAGCTCAACTATGGACACATTCAGCGAATGGGGTATATCTCACGGATTGTAATCAAGCAGCCCCCAAGAGAAGCGTCAGCCTCTCTCGGTGGCGTATGCTTATGCTTTATGATAATCAATTCAACGACTTGTTGATTAGAGTTAATCAATGTTTATGGTTGGGAAAAGATCCTTTGTCTGTTGCTCATCAAGTATGACTGAGCAAGCCCCATTTTCGATTTTCATTTTAACTACGGGCGTTGACAACACTCGCCCATTTATGCAGATGGCAATTCTTTTTTCAAGATTATTGCCTGTTATTTCAGCATATTTTGTTGTGTCAGAGAGCGTAAATGGCATGGTTATTTTGTCATCATCAGGAAAACGGAGTAGCTCAGAGACATAGACGGTTTCCTCCAAGAGACAAGGAGATACCGTATCTATTGCGCTGGCTCTCTCGGTTGTAGAGTAGATAGCGACTGATATGTCTTTGTCAACTCTAACTTTAGCAGGAGTTTTGGCACTGCAAGCGATGGCAAGGACACCAACAAGACTTGCAAGCAGAAGAGAAAGGAGTGAAATTCGTGTACTCATATATGTCTGTATTTAATGATTGTCAATCTCATAGTCATCCCAATTGCTCAATGTGTTTAATTGCTTGATATTGCCTCGATACCATAAATATTCGAGACCAAAACAAATCGTAGTCAGTCCCCATACAATATACATATCCAAGGTATTTAGAAATGGCGGTGTCAGAGAAAGCCATATCAGTAACGGAAAAGTCAGGATGCTAATACTGAATTCGATTCGCCGGTAACGTTTCTTAACCTTGACAATTGCAGTTATTATCTCAGCATTGGAATCTTTCCATAGATTTATACTTCTTATGGCAGAGTATAGCCTAATACCACAAACGATTGCCACAGCAATAACAGAGCAGAATGCTGCAAGCCATAATGCCGACAATTTTGTAGGGGACCATAGATGAGATGTTGCCAAAAGTATAAGGCATACAAATGTGAACAGAATTCCCCAAAATGTCTTTTTTAAGAGACGCGATTTAACGTCTTTTTTCTTGGAAAGATAGTCACTGTTTTGTGTAGGACATCCAGTATTCTTGATGCACGGCTTCACTGATTGCCAGGTTGCCTTCAAATTCTCAAGTTCCATAATCAAATCTCCTTTCTTGATGAAATCTTTTCCTTTATTCTATATAGACGAGATGCAACTGTATTCCTCGGTATCCCCATGCTCATCGCAATTTCTTCATAACTCAACTCATCAAGCCACATTAATATCAAGGCTTTTTCCATAGGATTAAGTTGAGCTATTAGAGAGTAAAGCCATTCTAACTTTTCTCGTAATTCATTATCGTTGTCAACTTGAAAATGAAAAGAAGAAATTTCATCAAAAGAGACCGTCTTGATTTTTGGGGTAAATTTTCTCAAGGAAAACAGACAAGTATTGATACATACTTTATAAACCCATGTTGATTCTGAACACTCTTGTCGAAAACTACGATACCCTTTTAACAGCGAAATCAAGACTTCCTGCCGTATGTCTTCAAATGGCACTTCACTTGTGGCATAGAAGAAGCAGATACTGAAAATTATTTTTTCGTGTCGTTCGACCATCGCGGTGAAAGATTTATTGTAGTCAGAATTATTCATCATCTGTTACTCTTTACAAAGTTAGTTGCAATTCCAACAAAATAGTTCCCGCCTATGGTGAAAAAATGAAAATGTCCGGCTATAGCATCCGGTCAATTATTAGCATTTTTTAGATAACAGCGTGCTGCCCCGACGAGATTATGGGGTGATGTCACCACATTTTCAGACTACGATTGTAGTTAAAGTCTGTTGAAGTTTAGGGTGCTGAGGCGGTTTGGTGAAGGTGAACGGTGGTGAACGATAATGAATATCAGTGAGTTAGGGGATGGCAAATATAGATATGTGTACACCGCAACACTTGTAATGCCCAATATTTCAGATTGTTAGGTGGTATGTGGTGACTTTTGACTCTGACAGGCCTCGCCGAGCTGAAGGTTGTGGTTACCCGGAGGGGTGCAGTTAAACAAAAAGACCGCTAACTCATTGAGAATTAGCGGTCTTCTGTGGTGCCACCAGGAATCGAACCGGGGACACAAGGATTTTCAGTCCTTTGCTCTACCAACTGAGCTATGGCACCATTTGCGTTTTGCGTTGCAAAGTTAGTTTTTTTAGTTGATTCTCGCAAGTTTTTGAGCGTAAAATTTACGGCGATTATATAAATCGTTGATTTGCAGTCAATACCGATTCGTCTGATAAAGCCAAAACTTCTGTCATACAAGAGCAAAGCGGAGTCGCCGACAGCGCTTGGGCGACTCCGCTTTGTTGAACTTCTTAAAGTTAGCAAAGCTCTATGGTTTACAGCAAAGCCAAGCTTGACATTTTGGGGGAGCGACGCCGGCGGCGATTTCAGCCACCTTGGGTTTGCGGGATTTCTATCTCTGACGTTCTCCGGCTTGGCCGTCATTCACGTTTGCTATTACAACGTCTTCGAGGATGTAATTGTTTAGTTTTTAGATAAAAAAAGACGCGGAGCCGATTTGATAACCGGCTCCGCATCAATCTCTTGTGGAGCGTGCGTTATTTGACTAACACGCGGCGGCTGAAGTCACCGATGACCACGACATAGAGCCCTGCGGGCAGCGTCATTACGGTCTCGCCCGTCGACAGAGTGCCTGTAAAGCGGGTGATACCGTCGATGGAGTGTACGGCGGCTGAGGCTGCCTCACCGCGACAGGTAATGACGAGGCGTCCGTCACGGCAGAAAGCGTCCCATGCATGATAATCGAGCATCGGGTCGTCACAGCCCGACTGGGAGTCGTAGTCGTCGACCTTGATGTCATCGACATAGATGCGTTTACCGTCGGTCTGTCTGAGGGCGAGGCGGACGTTGCCCGCACGGTTTACGGCAAAGTTAAACTCTTTGTACGCGCGGTCTTTGATGTCGGCTGTGCCGGCCGACTGCCATGTGCGGCCCTCGTCGGTCGAACTGAAGAGTTCGACCGTAGCCTCGGCGTCGCTGCTGTAAAGAGCCGCCCATAGACTGACATTGCCGGCGCCGCGTGGCTTGTCGGTAGTCATTGTTATGGAGCTTGTGGCGTTTTTACCGAAACGCACACATTGTTTGCCTCCGTGAGCCTGACGGTCGTCATCGGCATACATGCCGACGTTTGAGAACAGCCATGTGGCCGCTGAGCCGTTATATTCGCCGCCGTCATAACCCGATGTTGTGATTTTGGCCTCGAAGTCCTCAAGGAATGACGCAGGCTGCGCTACGATGGCTTTGACGCTTACATCATCGTTGAGGTAGTCGCCGGCGCGGGCCACGAGGAACGTTGTGAAGGTGCCGGCTGCGGCGCTGTTGACACGCATGTAGATGCGGTCTTCGACAGGCGAGAGTGTCACTTGCTGCGACCACGTCGTGCGGTCGGTGCTGAGTTCGAACGGGCTCTCGACGCTCAGCTCGACGTCGGTGTCGATGTTTTCTATATCCACGAGCAGTTCGGCCGCCTCAGACGGCTCGCCGGGTGTTGTCGAGAAACCGAGGTCGCCGTCGTAGTAGAACGACACTGACGGCATGGCGGCCGGGGTCGAGACGCTCACCACGCGCGAGGTCATTGTGCGTGACTGCAGCTGGTAGGTATACTGTGAGCCGGGCTCGAGGTCGTCGACCACATAATAGCCGACACGGGCGTCGACTTCGACGGGATAGCCCTGCAGAGGTCCGCCGAGTTCGTTGACGGTCAGGCGGTATTTGTCACCCGTAAAAGCGTCGCCTACATATGTCCAGCGGGCCGTGAAACCGTTCTCGTTGACATTCTCGGGGTCCATTACGGCGAGGCCCTCGATGACGGTTGCGGTCAGTGTGACGGCCGACGACGCCGACCCCGACACGACGCTTAATGTCGCCGAGGCGTTGCCGGTCGATGCCGGGGTAAATGTCACAGTCGCCTTGGCGCCGGCGGCCGAGCATACGTCGGCGGCGGTAAGAGTCTGCGGGCTGACGGTAAATGCCGGCGACGAAAGGCTGAGTCTGACGTTGTCGCTCAGGGAGGTGCCCTTGACTGTTATCACCGTCGTCAGCTTATAGCCGACGGCTGTCGTGCCCATGTCGACTGTCGAGTTGTTGACCGGCGTATTGATAGTACCCTCGGTGACGGCGCCCGAACTCCACGTCTGTGTCTTTTTGTTGCCCCAGATGTACTCGGCCATCTCGGGATGGTCGATAAACGGGTTGCGGTTGTGCTGGCGTGCGTAGACGGCGTCATTGCGCGCGATTTCCTTATCGCTCACGGGGTCCTGACGGTGCCATTTGAGCAGCACGTCGACGGCCCACTGTTTGAATGCCGGATAGCTGTTGCCGGCGAGCATCGGCGAGCTCCAGCCCGAGATCTGCGAGTTGTAGCAGGCCGCCATGTAGAAATATGAGCGCGCGAAGTCGCCCTTGTATTCATCGTCGGGCTCGAAGACTGTGCCGGAATAGCCCGGCGACGTGCATGTGCCGATTTTGCCGAGGGCCTTTATGCTGCCCGACGACGGAGCGGCCGCAGTGCCGTTGGCACATTCGCCGTAGGGCATATTGCCGCGTTTGCCGTTGACATATCCGTCAGTAGGATATATGTGGAACGCGTCGCTGACCATCGGCGAGCGTTTGCTGAACCAGCTTTTGGGGAACGAGTGCTCGCGGTTGTAGCAGTCACCGATTTTCTTGTAGCTGCCGCATTTCTCGCCCGTCGACCACTCTTTGGTCGAATACATGTCCCATATGCGTCCCGACGCATTGACGTCCGAGCTCTGATAGAGAGTCCACAGGCCGTCATAACTGACGACCGTATGGTCTGCGATAGTTGATGCAAGAGCTTTGAGAAGATTCTGACCGCCCTTGCCTTCGCAAGAATTGTAATAAGCCGCATCGTAGGCCGATGCCGACATCCCGGCCGACATCGCCACGCTCAGTGCGATAGATAATGTGCGATATAAAACTTTGAATTTCATGTTAGGTATAGATTCCTGATTAAAGCAATCCCAAAATTACAAAAAAATCTGTCGCTCGTCTAAAAAAAGTAAATGTTGTGAAGTGAAAAATGTATCTGATTATATGCCGTTGAAACGGTCGACAAGCAGTCGCTTAGCAGGCGGCCCTAAGATTAACAGATTGATTAATCGGTGGGAAATGGGCTTGATTTAGCGTCGATTTATCGGCAATTAAGCGTGTTTTAAGCGAGTGTTAAGGGTCCGATGCTAACTTTGCAGCATCTTACCGCGAACTAATACAATCAATCATTATATAATTACATAACATGAAAAATTACATCTGTGCATTTCTCGCTCTTGGTGTCGCAGCAGCCGTTTCGGCTCAGGATGCCGGGCAGATTTCATCGATTACCTTCGCGGGCCGCAGTAACGACGCGGCCGCACGTGCGCTCGTTGACGGCAATCTCAAGACCGGATGGGTTCTCAGCCCTGACGCCGAGGAGTCGGCAATGCTCACTCTCGCCGAGCCCGGCACCGTCGAGTCTCTCACTATCGCTGCCGACGGCCTTTCTGCCGACCGGCTCGCAAAACTCCTTAAAGTATATATCACCTACGACCCGATGAATCCCGGCGAGGCCGTCGAATACAAAGTGTCAAAGGCAAAAGACGGATACAAGCTCGCCCTCAAGCCCAAATACGGCGCACATGTCAGATTAGACCTCGCCCCCTCCGGAAAGAAAGCAAGCCTGACCGAAATAGCTCTTGGCATGCAGCCCGTTGCCGAGGTAGCAGCCGGCGAGATTGACCGCCGCTATCTCGACACTACGCTCCCCATCGAGAGCCGCATCGAGATACTGCTCGCCCAAATGACCCCTCAGGAGAAGATGGAGCTTATCCGCGAAGGCTGGGGCATCCCCGGCGTAAAGCGTCTCGGCATACCCGACATCAAGAAAGTAGAGGCCATACACGGCTATTCATACGGCACCGGTGCAACGATGTTCCCCCAGTGTATCGCCATGGCCGCCACGTTCAACGAGCCGCTCGTGCGCAAGGTCGCCGGTACGATAGGCGACGAGACCAAAGCCGCCGGCTCGATACAGGCATGGTCGCCCGTCTTAGACGTCGCCCGTGACCCGCGCTGGGGACGCTGCGAGGAGTCGTTCGGAGAAGACCCCTACATGGTTTCGATGATTGGCGGCGCATGGGTCGACGGATTCCAGTCGCGCGGCCTGATGACCACCTCGAAACATTTCGGCGCCCACGGTGCGCCTCTCGGTGGTCGTGACTCGCACGACGTCGGTTTCTCTGAGCGCGAGATGCGCGAGGTGCACCTCGTGCCTTTCCGCCACGTCTTCCGCAACTACAAGCCCGAGTCGGTCATGATGGCTTACTCTGACTTCATGGGCGTGCCCGTCGCCGCATCAGAGGAGCTCCTCAAAGGCTATCTGCGCGACGAATGGGGATTCGACGGTTTCATCGTCAGTGACTGCGGAGCCCTCGGCAACCTCACCTCACGCAAACACTACACTGCAAAAGATTTCATCGAGGCCGCAAACCTCTCGCTCCGCGCCGGCATCGCCACAAACTGCGGCAACACATATAATAATCCCGATGTCATCAAGGCCGCCGTCGACGGCAAACTCGACATGGAGGCTCTCGACGACGTCTGCCGCGACATGCTCCGTGTGATGTTCCGTCAGGGCCTCTTCGAGAACAACCCGTGCCGCCCGCTCAACTGGGACGCCCCCTATCCCGAGTGGAACACTCCCGAGCACAAAGCTCTCGCCCGCCGCACCGCACAGGAGTCAATCGTTCTGCTTAAAAATGCCGACAATCTCCTCCCGCTCGGCAATAATATCAAATCTATCGCCGTACTCGGCCCCGGTGCTGACAATCCCCAGCTTGGCGACTACTCGGGCAAGACTGTCGAAGGTCAGGTACACTCAATACTCGAAGGCATCCGCGAGGCCGCTCCCAAAGGCTGCAAGGTCAACTATGAGAAAGGCGTAGACTTCACCGCCTCTGATTACAACAATATCGCCGAGGCCGTCAAAATGGCTCAGCGCAGCGACGTCGCCGTCATCGTCGTCGGCGACTGCTCGGGCAGCCACTCCGCTCCCGGCACCAAACATACATCAGGCGAAAACAACGACTATGCCACACTCGAGCTCCCCGGCGAGCAGCAGGCTCTCGTTGACGCCGTCTGCGCCACCGGCACCCCCGTGCTCCTCGTGCTCCAGTCAGGCCGTCCGTTCGTGCTGACCAAGGCCGACGCCGAGTGTCAGGCCATCCTCGCCGCATGGCTTCCCGGTCAGGAAGGCGGTTTCGCCGTAGCTGACGTAATCTTCGGCAAATACAATCCCGCCGGCCGTCTGCCCATGACCTTTCCCCGTCACGTCGGCCAGCTCCCCCTCACCTACGACTTCAAGACCTCGGGTCGTCGCTACGAATACTCCGACATGGAGTTCTATCCCCTCTACCGCTTCGGTTACGGTCTGAGCTACACCACATTCAAATATTCTGACATCAAGACGGAGATTGACGACAAAGGCAACGTAATCGTCAGCGCCACCGTCACCAATACCGGCGACCGCGCAGGCGACGAAGTCGCACAGCTCTACGTCACCGACATGTATTCATCGGTCAAGACCCCCGTCATGATGCTCCGCGGCTTTGAGCGCGTAAGCCTTGAGCCCGGCCAGTCGAAGACCGTCGGCTTCGTTCTCTCGCCCTTTGACCTGTCGCTCTTGGACAAAGATTTGTCGCGCGTAGTCGAGCCCGGCGAGTTCAAACTCTCCATCGGCGGCAAGAGTCCCGACTTCGTGGCCAAGGACAAAATCAAAGACAGCGTGTCGTTTAAAGACGGCGAAGGCGTGCAGACTACCATCGACTATCCGATGGCTTTCGCATCAGATTTCAACATGACCGTCGACCGCATCGAGACAGATCTCGCTACAGGCAAACGCAAAGCTGTCATGACCGTCACAAACAACGGCAACATCATCGACGTCGACAAAGTGCGTCTCTACGTTGACGGCCGCGCCACAGGCAAAATCCGTCACTATGAGCTCGAGCCCGGCCGGAGCCGTACAATCGAGTTCGCCCTCCCCGACAACGATATTAGAGAAATAACACTGACATCAAAACACAACACTGTCAGCCGCTCGGTAAACTGACAGTGACGATGGATTAACAATAGGTAAAATTAGGTAAGAAGGAGCAGGGGCGTCACGCTGAGTGACGCCCCTGTTACGTTATATGTATTTTTGAAATATTTTTTTGAAAAAACATCAAAAATTCAAAGATGCTTGTTTAATGTTGGAAAATATATAACTTTGTGAAAGTTAGAAATGAATAGCGTTATGACCTGCACAATCCGCGACATATTTGAATATATTATCGCGTTGGTGAATGAATTTGCCAAGCGATTCGGTCTTTCTGACAAGCAGGCATACAATTATATCCGCCGTCACCACGGAGTTTCTTTTATCGAACAGAATTATGGCATAATGCATACTCTTGATTTTGATGATGCGGTTGAGAGTGTTGTAACATATTGTCGCAAATCCGGAGGGCGATTATGAAACTCTATCACGGGTCAAATATTCGAATAGAGCAGATAGACCTTGAGAAATCAAAGCCGAACAAAGACTTCGGTAAAGGGTTTTATTTGTCTGAAAATGAAACACAGGCCATGGAGATGGCTTCTTTCAAGTCTATGCAGCTTGGAGGTGAGCCGGTGGTGACTGAATTTGAGTTTGATGATAGGGTGATGAATAGTACCCACCTGCGTATCAGAATTTTTAATGATTACTCAGAGGAGTGGGCCGACTTTGTATTTGCCAATCGTGAAGGAAACGATGTCGAACAATATGATATTGTTTACGGACCGATTGCTGATGATAAGATTGGTTTGCAAATACGAAAGCTTAAGGACGGAGCCATTGACAGGAAAGAGTTCCTGACTCGACTAAAATATATAAAGGGTGTGACGTTTCAGTTTTATTTTGGGTCGGAGGCCGCGATAAAGTGTCTTAAAAGAATATGATAGACAGTGATTTCAAATATATGGTGGAGGCTTTGGCTGCTGATATTGCAGAATTGCTTTCAAATGACTTCGGAATGAGTGTTCCTGAGGCACTTGACACGTTATATAATTCTGATACGTATGCAAAACTTATCAATCAGGCTACCGGCCTGTATTTCCAAAGTACTCAATACGTATATTCATTTCTTAAAAACGAACTTGCGACCGGACGGCCTGCATAATTATTTGTCTATGAAAAAGTTTGACTCTCTCCTTACGGCGGCCGTCTGCGTTGTTTGCGCGTTGGCGATGTGGTCGTGCGGCACGACCGCCACAAACAAAACGGCCGATGTCGGTGACACGAAGTGGGAAGTCGAGGCCTATGCCGTCGTCACGTGTGATTCGCTTGATTTGTATGTGCCCGACAGTGCTGCTTACGGCGATGTATTGCCTCTGCGATGCACCTATGCTCCGTCAGACACAGCTAAAGTAAACAAACTCCTCGCGCTTAACGACTCGCTGCTCGCCGCCGGCGGATACACGTATCAGTGGGTTAAATACGGCCATACTGACGCTGTCGATTTGGCCGTTATGCCATGCGAGCCGCTGCTCAAAGAGGAGGTCGAAGTCACCGAAGTAAATCATATCCCCGACTATGGCGACAATCTGCAGATAGCGTTCAGATTTAAGGATGCCAAGTCGTGGGAGGACGTTACGGCTGCCAATGTCGGCCGGATGATAGCCATCTCCATAGGCGGCCGCGTCTTCAATATGCCGCGGGTCAACTGTCCGATAACTCAGGGCGGATGCTCGGTGACCGTGCCGGCAGACAGTGTGGCCCGGATGTTCCCCGCCGTGGATTTGACAGCGCTTTAAGCCCGCTTTGGCATATATTCCGGCAGGATGTTTTGTTAAAATGCCGATGACAGAATGTAGGGACGTGCCATTCGGCACGTATAATGTGGCCGCCATGATTTCGTATTATACATGCCGTCGCTCCCCTGTGAGTCGCTTGGCATGTCCCTACATGACGAATGGGCGCAAACAATCCGTTAGACCTATACGTTTCGGCGTGGTTTTGCAGCCGCTCGTTTTAGATTTTTGAGTTCTTGATTATGCGGCGGGCTTCGGGGAGGTCGCGGGCGAAGACGCGCAGGTTGATGCCTCCTATCGAGTTGAAGCCGATGGGGTAGAGCGAGCCGAATATCTCGTTGTCGAGTGTCGAGTGTATGCCGTGTTCGAGCAGGATGCCCTGTGCCATATGGGCCTGCCAGTCAAAGTCAAATGTCGCGGCAATTACGAGTTCGTTAGAGTCGGGTTTGTCCATAATCCGGTGTTTTTATGATTGTCGTTTAAATACAAAACGGCGACATCACGCCCGTGGTTTACTCTCCGGGGAGCGAATGTCGCCGTCGTATGGTAATATTATAAAGTGTCTAAGTCGTGATGACGCGGATTACTCCTCACCTTCGGAGTCGTCTTCGCGCATGTTGTGGAATACATTCTGCACGTCCTCGTCTTCCTCAAGTTTCTCGAGGAGCTTATTGACTGACTCGCGGTCTTCGGGGCTTACGTCCTTGAGGTCGTTGGGGATACGCTCGAATTCGGCGCTGACGATTTCAAAGCCGTTGTCCTCGAGATATTTCTGGATGTTGTTGAATTCCTCAAATGCACCGTAGATGACGATTTCGTCCTCGTCGTGCTCGAGTTCGTCCACACCGTAGTCGATAAGCTCTAACTCGAGGTCTTCGAGCGAGATGCCTTCTTTAGCCTTGATTTTGAAGACCGATTTGTGGTCGAAAAGGAAGGTCAGCGAGCCCTGTGTGCCGAGTGAGCCGCCGTGTTTGTTGAAGTATGAGCGCACGTTGGCGACGGTGCGTGTGTTGTTGTCGGTGGCTGCCTCGACGAAGATGGCGATGCCGTGGGGGCCGTATCCCTCGTAGGTGATTTCCTTGTAGTCGCCGGCGTCTTTGTCTGTAGCTTTTTTGATGGCGCGCTCGACTGTGTCCTTAGGCATGTTGGCAGCCTTGGCGTTCTGCATCAGAGCACGCAGACGGGGGTTGGTGGCGGGGTCGGGTCCACCGGCTTTGGCGGCGATGGTGATTTCCTTGCCTATGCGGGTGAATGTACGCGACATGTTGCCCCAGCGTTTGAGTTTTCTTGCTTTGCGATATTCAAATGCTCTTCCCATGGGAGTGTGGTTTTGTAATTATATTTTGTGATATTTGATCGTTGTGGTTTATCTGAGCTGTGCGCCTAATTTTTTCTCAAGGTTGGCGATTATCTTGGCCATCACTTGGTCGATGTACTTGTCCTGCAGGGTTTTCTCGTCGTCCTGAAGGGTGATGGAGATGGCGTAAGATTTCTTGCCGGCGGGGAGTTTGTCGCCTTCGTAGACGTCGAAGAGTGTGACTGCCTTGAGGATGCGGCGCTCGCTCTCTCTGACTGTCTGCTCGACGCGCTCCATGGTGACGGCGCTGTCAAGAAGCAGCGAGAGGTCGCGCTTGACGGGCTGTGTCTTGGGCAGCGGGGTGTAGGTCACATGACGCTTGGCGGCGAGGTCAGTCAGCACTTGCCAGTCAAGTTCGGCGAAGAAGACAGTCTGCTTAACCTCCAAACGTTTGGCGAGGGCGGTATCTACGATGCCCATGCGGCCGATTTTGCGACCCTGACGGGTGACGATTTCGAGTCCGGCCGAGAGGACGCCGTCAGGAGTGACGGGGCTGATGGCGAGCTCGCGCTGAGTGATGCCGAGGCGGTCGAAGATGGTGTCGACATAGGCGCGCAGGTCGTAGAATGTCGACTCGATGGCGGCGCGATTCCAGTTGGCGGCGCTGATGTTGCCTGTAATCCACAGCGCGAGGCGGCTGCCTTGTGAGTATGGGGCGAGGGGTGCGTCGGCTGTAGGCATGACAGTCGGATCGAGGCGGTAGACGTTGCCGAACTCATAGAACATCAGGTCGTCGGAGCGGCGGTTGACGTTATGGGCGATGGACTCGAGACCTCCGAAGAGCAGGGTCTGGCGCATCACGCTGAGGTCCTGACTCAGCGGGTTGAGCAGTCTGACGCAGTTGTCAAGGGGATAGGGCTCCAGACCGGCATAGTATGACTCGGCTGTCAGCGAGTTGTTGAGTATCTCGTTGAATCCGCATGCTGTCAGCTGTTCGGCGACGGTCTTCTGCAGGTCGTCGGCGGCGTCAGTGGCGCTCTTGTATGAGAGTGACGAGTGGAGCGTGGTCTCCATCGGCACATTGTTATATCCGTAGATGCGGAGCACATCCTCGATGACGTCGCAGGGGCGCTGCACGTCGACGCGGTAGGTCGGCACCTGTCTCTTATACACATCTCCGAGCCCACGAGACTACGCTGCATCTCG
>ENA-OYXU01000513-OYXU01000513.1-human-gut-metagenome-genome-assembly--contig:-NODE-513-length-15080-cov-4.947022_pt1 | contig 15080 bp, 14 predicted proteins | sample MGYA00243243_ERZ653435 | MGnify/ENA primary metagenome ERZ653435 (study PRJEB26926, sample SAMN06165113) | human gut metagenome | biome: ENVO:00009003; feature: ENVO:2100002; material: ENVO:00002003... | reverse complement strand
GAGATGCAGCGTAGTCTCGTGGGCTCGGAGATGTGTATAAGAGACAGTGCCGAAACAGATACAGAAGCCAGCATAAGAACCATGACTGAAATCGCTCTGATAATTTTTTTCATAATTTTTGATTGGTTTGTTCGTACTTTTTGTTGTCAGACGAATCGAGGAATCTGCGATTCATTCATATCTATAATCGGTCAGATCCTCAATTCGTCTGCAAAATTACTAACAAATATTAATAATCCAAAATTATATACAAATAATCACGCATTTGAGTGATTGCTGACAATAAAACGGCAAAAGCAAAAACGGAGAGAATGAAATGATCTGTTTTACTTCGTCTCTTTGAGCACTTCAAACAACTCCTCGTGAGTAAAGCGTTTGCAACATCCGGGGGTAAGTATAGCGGATTCGGCAGCCTTCCTCAACTGTTCTTCATCGGTCACGCCGATCTCGCTCCATCGCGAGGGCATCCCGATTTCGTTGATAAATGATTCGAGAGCGTCGATAGCGGCATTTGCAGCTGTAAGATCATCATCTTCGGCGATGCCCCATACGTTGCGGGCCATCTTCGCAAGCTTTTCCGCTCCTTCGGGAAGATAACGGCGATAGAGGGCGGGATGGATTATGGCAAGGCCCTGTCCATGATTGCAGTCGGTATATGCGCCGACGGCATGTTCGAGCATGTGACACTGGAAATCGGTGACTTTACCGAGTTTCAGCATTCCGTTCTCAGCCATAGCCGAGTCCCACATAAGTTCTCCACGTGCAAAATCATTTTCCCCATCGGCTATAAGCGAGCGAAGATTTCTGATGACATTACGCATTACGGACTCATTTATCTCATCGGACACATTGTCGGCAAAGGGTCGACCCATATATGTCTCCATGCAGTGGCTGAGGGTGTCGAACGCTCCGCTGACGACCTGCTTCTCAGGCAATGTCAGCGTCAGGTCGCTGTCAAGCACAGCGAAACGATGACAGGCTCCAAACAGAGGCTGCTTCAGTTTTTTCTCCTCATTGGTAATGACGGCGCCGTTGTTCTGTTCGGCTCCGGTTCCCGAAGCGGTGACCACAGCGCCGATGGGGATGAATTCCGAAGGCACCCGCTTTTCTTTGTAAAGCATATCCCAGACATCCTCGTCGGTGCGGCTCTGGGCGGAAATTATCTTGCAACAGTCGATTACCGATCCGCCGCCGACAGCGAGTATGAACTCGACTCTCTCCTTGCGAGCGACAGCGGCACCCTCCTGAACTTTGGCATAAGTTGGATTCGGCATAATGCCGCCGAATCCAACTACTGTTTTGCCACCGCTTTCAAGAATGGCTTTTACTCTGTCATACAGACCGTTGCGCTTCAGAGATCCTCCGCCGAAGGCAAGCATAACCTTGTTGCCCATGAAGGGCATCTCGGCTTTCAGGGCATCTTCCATGCATCCCTTGCCAAAATACTGTTTTACCGGATACTGATATGTAAATCTTTCCATAATTTTAAAATTCCGGAATCAACAAAACCTCGTTATCCCGTAACGTATATTTTTTCGATTGCAAAATTACATTTACGCAGCATAACGGAACTTTCATCAATCACCGAATCAATAACCCGTATTACGGAATATCCCGCTCTGCGTCTTTCTCTCTGCGTCAAGACCCGACACGTTTGTCAATCGGGAAGCTGCATATTCACGAGGAAACGCTGCTTGTCTTCAAGCGACATGTTGAAAAAACGCTTTTCCTTGTCGAGCGCATGAATGCGTTCCATCTCCTCAGGGGTAAGCTCGAAATCGAAAATATCGACGTTTTCGGTTATATAACCGTGGTCAGTCGCTCCCGGAATTACTGAAAAACCCTTCTGCACATGCCAGCGGAGAATTATCTGCGCCGGGGTCTTGCCGTGGGCCTGCGCTATTTCCTTAAGCACAGGATCCTTGAAAAGCGCTCCGTTGCTCATGGCTCCTCCGAGAGGAAACCAGCATTCGACCTGAATGTCGTTCTGACGTGCCCGTTCCTGCCAATGTTCGCGCTGCGCATAGGGATGCAGCTCTATCTGAAGAGCTACGGGCTTGATCCGCGCCCATTCATTGACAGCGGTGAAGAGGGTGTCGGCAGCATCGAAATTGCTTATTCCGAGCGCCCGGATTTTTCCCTGCGCCACAGCCTTCTCCATATCGCGCCAGGCTCCGCGCCAGTCTCCTACGGGCTGATGTACGTAGAGAAGATCTATATAATCTACTCCCAGACGCTCAAGCATGCGGTCGATACCTGCGAGAGTCTTGCCTTCGCCATACTCCGACGGCCATATCTTGCTCGTGAGCCATATCTCCTCGCGTGGCACTCCGCTCTCCTTTATTCCTTTTCCGACACCCCGCTCTATGCCGTAGGCATGCGCGGTGTCTATATGACGGTATCCGTTTTTCAATGCAAAGCAGATGGCATCGGCCATAATGCTGTCGCCGGGGACGTTAAAGGTACCTATGCCGAAACGGGGCATCTCCATGCCGTTGTTGAGCAACACGTAGGGCTGTCCGTTGACAATGGTGTCTGTCAGGACCGGTCGTTTCTGTGAGAATGCGGAAGCGCTCATGAAACATGCAAGTCCCGCGATCAAGAATGTTTTGAATTTCATAATCGTAAGTTTTTAATAGCAGAATTTGTCGTGTCAGTATTTTTCGCAAAATTACCGACACTCATCAATTGACCGCTTATAAAAACTTCGGAGTATTAAACCGTTTTTACCGAAAAAGGCTATTCGCGGTATTGGGTGGGATTCAGCCCGAGATTGCGCTGGACGTAACGGCTGAAATAGGCCGGCGACGAGAAGTGGAACATATCGGAAATCCTGACGAAAGTCAGGCTCTTGTCACGCAACAGCCGAGCGATGTCAAGCGATGTGTAACGGTTTATCCAGTAATTGGCCGGATATCCGCTGACTTTCTTCGACACCTCGGAAAGATACTTCGGAGTGACACACAAAGCATCGGCATAATAAGTCACTTCCCGGTTGTGGCGGTAGTCTCCGTTCTCCAGCATGTCGAGAAAACGGCTCATCAGGGAAGCGTTCTGCGTAGAGACTCCTGACTCACGAGTGATCACTGAATGGAAATCAAAGAAATCAAGAATTGCTGACTGCACGGCGTTCATCAGCAACTCCCGATAAAAAGTGTGGTCCGTCTGATTCAGCCGATAATCTATCCAGCGGAAATCGCGCTCACACACAAAACGCTGCGCGCTGTCGAGTTTCATGACCGGATTGAGAAAAAGCGAAAGCTGGCCCCGCATGCCGTAATTGGTCGGGGGAGTGCATAACTCGATGAAAGGAGCGGTGACGTAGAGAGTTCTGACGACAAAATCAGGCGATATGCTGACATCATCGAGGAGCTTGCCTTTTCTCACTATCATCAGATCTCCTTCTCGGAGCTCAAACCGGCGACCGTTGAAAGTAAACGAGCAGCTGCCTCCCAGACAGAGGGCATGCGCAAGATAATCTTCAAGGCGTGGCGATCCTATGCCTTCTATAGAATTCTCGATTATAACGTCTTTGAACAAAACCATGAGCAAAAATAACCAAAAAATTCCGGATTCTCAATCATCCGATACATGATCGTATGTGTCTATGACGTTCTGTAATTCAGCCTCAGAAGGTAGCAATTTTGCGACCTTCTCAGAGATGAATTCCTTAAGCTGATATTCGGCAACCCCAAGCGGCTGATTCATGCCTCGGAACGACCATTCAACAACTGTATCATCTTTCGACTTGCAGATAAGCAATCCTATTGTCGGGTTATCATCGGATTGCTTCATCAGCTCATCAACCGCTGAAACATAGAAATTCAATTTTCCTGCGAAGTCAGGAATAAACGGAACGACCTTAAGCTCACAAACAATATACGATTTAAGCCTCGTATGGTAAAAAATCATATCGGGAATGAATGTTTGGCCTCCAGGCATCTTCAACTCCATCTGACGACCAACATACGCGAACCCTTGTCCTAACTCAAGAAGAAATCTGGTGATGTTGGCCGCAAGTTCATCTTCCAATTGTTTCTCAGTCGTAATTTTCCTGTCTATGAAGCTGAAATCATAAGGACTTTTCAATATGGCTTTTGCAAGACCGCTATATGGAGCCGGCAACTTCTCATCGAAATTGGTAAGGGCATTTCCACGTTTTCCGTATAGATTATCATCTATTCCGGCATCAAGTTCAGGGCGGCTCCAATCATTTCTTATTGTTTCTTCGATATAGAAAAGTGCCTCATCAACGGACTTGCTGCGGGTAAAGATGTCTATATGATGTCCCCACGGAACCAGGCCGAAATCAGCAGGCATATCAAATTCGTCAACGAGTCGTTGACGAATTATATCACTTTGATTATAAAACTCATACCAACGTTTGGTGTACTTGATGTTGGTGACGGAAAAACCCGTCTGATCCGGGAAAGCAGACTTTAGGTCAAGGCTGAGGCAATCAAAGAACGCGGTTCCCCATTTTGCCGCTTCATGAAGCCTTGAAATATCCCTACCCATAGACCAGTAATATTCCAGCATTGTCGTGTTGACCTTGACTGCAGCTTTTATCTGCGAAGTGCGGAAACGTTCTTTCAACGAACTCAAAAGCTGCGCATATTCTTTACCCGCAATAATGGTATCACGTTTCACAAATGCAGGTTTACTATCTGTCTTTGCCATAACTTAATCAATATTTATCTTGTAAGAATTATCGGACTATAAATATCCACTATTCATCGGTCGTTTAGCAAACTCCGTGAATTCCTCCATAATTTTATCCGTGACAGCCTTGTGGATCCGATTATTAAGTTCATTATTGCAATTATCTATTTCTTCATTTATCTGTAGTAATGTTCTCTGATTAATTTCTTGATGTTATTTGCAAAGTAACTAATTATTTCCGAAAACACAAAAATGCGCCCAAAACATCAAATCTATTCCGCGATATAATATGGGATTTATCATTACGACCTGTAGATGTTACTGGTAATCAACACGGTTATAGATGTCTATATAAATTTACCGGATTTCATTCATGCAGTTTCAGCAGAGCCTTCTCGAGCGATTCGGCCGGTTCGATGATGTTGTAGTCTCTCCAGAAATCACTGTCGCTGAAATCTCCAATCATATCGTAGAATATATCCTTCCGGCGGAATGCCTCGTCACGGGAAATGGTACGGGAGGGATCATCGTCACGGTCAACCATCACCATTTCGGCACACGCCGTATAGCCCGACGAGAACAAGCGGCGTTTCCAGTCGCATTTAAAACGTGTCTTCGTGCGAATGTAATTCAGATACGAGACGCCATCCTGATATTTGTATGACACGAGAAACTCCACTTCCTGAAGATTGAAGCGAAGTCCGCGGGGCTTGCTGTAGAGAATGGCGCGTGTGGCCTTCGCCTTGTCTGACACGTCGAGCGAAAATTCAGCCCGCGAAAAAGAGAGGGTTTCCCGATCGATGAAGACCTTCCCTTTGTGGAGCGCGTAATCCACCTTTACCTTCGGTCTGAAACTTACCACGAACTGGCTTCGGCCGTCGATGGTGGCGGGAGCCTCCATGGTGAACTCATAGAAATCAAGTTCGGGAAGGCTGAACAGCAGATCCTCGTTCTTCACGACGTCAAGCACCACAGGCATCATCGGCCCTCCTGCGATTTTTACAGCCAAAGTGTCGCTCGGACGCTGACTCACCAACCGGCGTCCCTTGACGAGCCTCACTCTGTCGCCGGATATTCGGCGCGTGGCGTAGGAATTCTTTGACACATCGACTATCGCCTCGGATACTCCGATATAGCGCCTCCCTTTTCTTATGATCTCGCGATAAAAAGATGAGAAATAGTTACGCGAAGCCGAATAATTGCTCGGGATCTTCCTGATAGCATTCTCGATCAGTGACCGAGGTTCAGCTCCATACACGGTTATTCCGTCAAGCATCTTAGGCGACGGTTCAAGGCGGATCTCCAGCATTGCCGGCCGGGTGTCCGCAGCCGGAATCCTCACCTTTCCCGACACATATCCCAGATGCTGAATTCTGATGAATGCTCCCGCCATTTTCTTTGGAAGCTTCAGCGAAAAGAAACCGTCGTCATTGGTCACGGTAGCAATATTGCTGCCTGTCACCGAAAGAGTCGCTCCTGCGAGTTTCTTCTTATGGACGCCCTCTTTCACGACACCTGAAACAACCATTAGCGAATCGACCGACATGACTTGCGCCTGACAGACCCCGGCTATAAGCAGGATCAGAAGCGAAACAATTGTTTTTCCGATACTCATGATGAATTTATGACTGACCTACAAAGGTATCGCATAACCGCCAGATATCCCTTATAAATATTTCGGTATTTTAATCCATTACCTCCGAAAAGATCAGTCAAATCTGACGGTTCGTCCCGATTGGTGTTACACGGTTTCCGGATCGTCCATACACTCTTCCCATGATTGATTGCGGCGGAAAAGTCCGGACTGATGTTGGCTGGAGCGGAATTATCGGGGATTTTGGAATGATATACCGAATTTAAGATAACAGTCTGCGAATGCAATCCCACTAATTTTGCACCACAACAAACTAATCTCGACATGAAAAAAATATTCCCTCTGTTTTTAGCGATGCTCATCACATCGCTTATGGCCTGCGGCAGCAATGACTCAGAGCCTGAGATTCCCGAAGGCGACAACACCGAAGTGCCTCAGGACGGCAAAATACTCATCGCCTACTTCAGCTGGGGAGGCACCACAAAACGTATGGCCCAGCAGATTGCCGCAGAGACCGGAGGCACACTTTTCGAAATTGTGCCGGCCACCCCTTATCCAACGGAATACACTCCGTGTACCGAAGTGGCCCTGCAGGAACGCGATTCTGACGCACGGCCCGCGATAAAAGACAAAGTGAACGATATGGATGAGTATGACATAGTGTTTATCGGTTGTCCCGTGTGGTGGCATACGGCACCTATGATAATAAGCACCTTCACGGAATCATACGACCTGACAGGAAAAATCGTGGTTCCTTTCTGCACCTACGCATCAACCTATCGTGACGAAACGCTGCAAAAGATCGTAGCGCTGACTCCGAAGTCCACCCATCTGCCGGGTCTCGGTCTGACCGGCAACGGCGTGAACAACGCATCCAACGTGACGACATGGCTGAAAAATATCAAGGTAACAAAATGATTAGAACCCGTTTCGCCCTGCTGCTGACGATAGCATGTCTCGGGACCAACACATCATGTGCGGAAGATGCCGCCCCCACAGGGAGCGAACCGACCGGACAGCCGGCTGACAACAGGTTCACTGAAGAGGCCGCTCCGATGGCGGGTAAAGCAAATCTGTGGATGAAAGGAAACATACCGACAGTGACACGCAACGCCGACAATTCCGACGGTCCTGATTTCATCCCGAATCTCGAGATCTTTACCGTTCCCGCGAACATCGATCCGAAAGGGGCCGTCATGATATGCCCCGGCGGAGCCTTCATGTTCAGGAGCATGAAAAACGAGGGTTACGACATAGCGGAAATGCTCACATCAATGGGTTACCAGTGTTTTATCGTGAACTATCGCATCAGGCCCTACACTATGGAGGAAAGCGCCACGGATCTGCAGCGTGGCATCCGCTACGTCAAAGCCCATGCCGACGAATATCGGATAAATCCTGACAATATCGCCCTGGTCGGGTTCTCGGCAGGAGGCATCCTCAACGGCGAGGTTCTTCTCAATTGGCGAGACTTGAAAAACGGAACGGCTCTTGACAGATCATATATTCCCGACAACCTTGACAAAGTGCCTGTATCGGCATGCGCCGTAGGAATGATATATGCGTTCTACGGACGTCTGAGCATTTCAATGAATGACGTCGAGACTCTCCGCAAAGCCGATCTGCCTCCGGCATTCTATTGCTGGGGAACCCGTGACAGCTTCGCGGGACAATTCACTCGCAACGCCAACGCGGCAGAAGAGGCCGGATGCCTCGTGGAACGAAAAATTCTTCAGAACTATCCCCACGGCTACGGCACGGGAGGCAGTTACGATGTGTGGGGGCGCGACTTCGACAGATTTCTGTCCCGCGCAATGAAAGAAAAAGCTGAAAAATGAAACGATTGAAACAACGACAATAGACAAGAAAAAAACGATGGAATACAGGACATTAGGAGAGAGCGGGCTACGGGTGTCGGCAGTAGGGCTCGGATGCATGGGGATGAGCCATGGCTACGGGTTGCCGGCCGACAAACGTGAAATGACGCGGTTGCTGGCTGACGCGGTTGAAATGGGCTACACTCTGTTTGACACCGCTGAAATATATGGAACTGCGGATGATCCACATGGCAACGAGGAGCTTCTTGGAGACGCTCTTCACGAATTTCGTGACCGCATTGTGCTGGCCACCAAATTCGGCCTGACTTTCGACGACATCCACGGCGACGGACCTCACCCGCTGATAACGGATTCAAGTCCGGAGGCTATACGCCGCGCCGTGGAGGGCTCGCTGCGACGTCTGCGCACTGACCGCATAGATCTCTATTACCAGCACCGCATGGATCCGGCAGTCGAGCCCGAAACCGTGGCTGGCGTCATGCTTGATCTTATGCGGGAAGGAAAGATTCTTCACTGGGGAATTTCGGAGGCGGATGAAGAATATCTAAGAAGAGCCCACGCGGTATGTCCCGTGACGGCCGTACAGAACCGATACTCGATGATGGCAAGATGGCATGAATCTCTTTTCCCCGTCCTCGAGGAACTCGGCATAGGCTTTGTGGCATTCTCTCCGCTCGCCAACGGGCTCCTGACTGCCAATTACAGCGCGGCCGACAGCTTTGACCCTCATTCCGACTACAGAGCAGCCATGCCGCAGTTCCGCAAAGAGAGTTTCGCGCAGAACCGGGAATTGCTGGATTATGTCAACGGCCTTGCCGAAGAATACAACGCAACCCCCTCGCAGATCTCGCTTGCGTGGATGCTATGCAAAAAACCGTGGATTGTTCCCATACCGGGTACCCGCCATCTGTCGCGCCTTCGGGAAAACGCCGGCGCGTCGGAGATCGCACTTTCGAAAGAAGAAGTGGAACATATCGACAGGGCGTTGGGAACGATGCCCATGAGCGAGGTTTTCGGAGGTTCAAAAATTGTCAGCACTCAAAAATAAGGTTCGATGTCTCCGCGTCTTGTGATATTGTCGGTATCTGTTTCCATTTTCTCGGTTATCGCCTGCTGCAGCCCAACATCCCGTCAGGGAGAGTTGTTGGAAGAAATGCAACCGGGACAGGATGCTGCCGGCGACGAAGAAAATAAGAACGACATGGACAAATTCTATCATCTGACAACAGGGAACACAGTGGCCGACGTCGTGAGCCACCCGGCGTTCAAAGGTTTCGGTCAATACATATTGCCACTGCAATGGCGCTATGATCCGGAAATGAAGCTGATGAACATTCCGTCGATGCTCCCCTATCACAATTATGTCGATGCGGGCAGGGCGGTAGGTTACATCAACGAGATGATAGACATGGTCAAGCAGGGCGACAGACTCTATTACGATCTGGGACGAAAGGATGCCGGTCTGTTCTTTTTCCCGGGAAAACCGGGAGCGCCTTTCGCGGTCATCTGCCCCGGGGGAGGTTTCTCTTACGTCGGATCGATTCACGAAGGATTTCCCCTCGCTCTCGATCTCAGCCGCAAAGGATATAATGCGTTCGTCATCCAGTATAGCGTTGCCCGCGGCGCGCAGAGTGCCGTCGAGGATCTCGCCGCCGGTATAGACTTTATTTTCCGCCATGCCAAAGAACTTCGGGTCAGCACGGAGGACTACTCGGTGTGGGGCGGTTCGGCGGGAGCACGCATGGCAGCCTACATAGGCTCTTACACTCCGGCTGCTTTCGGCGGTTATGTCGATGCACGCCCGGCCACAGTGGTCATGGGCTACACCGGCCACTCCGACTATACGCCACTGGATCCTCCAACCTATGTGGTGATCGGCACTGACGACGCAATAGCCAGTCCCGCCGTTATGCGCCGCCGCGTGGAGGCCCTGAATAATCTCGGCATCGACGCTGAGTTCCACCTCTTCCCGAATCTGCGTCACGGTTTCGGACTCGGCACGGCGACAAGCGCCGAAGGCTGGAGGGAGGGAGCGGTGAAGTTCTGGGAAAAACATATTTCCGCATTACAAAAACAAAAAGGATGAAACTAAGCAGCATGAAAACCAATAAACTCAAACTGACTGCCGTCACTCTGTGCGCCGTGACGGCCCTGTATGCGGCAGCAGTTCAAAAAACTGATGATATGAAAAATCACGAACCTATTTTTGAGGATGTCGCAGTAGAAGATGTCCTCTCCTTCAATGGAAATCCCTATGGACTGGTGTATAACAACGCGATCATGGCCAATGAACCGGGCAAGGTGAACATTCACCCTATCGCCTACGATCTCAACGGCCTTCGCATAGCGGCCAATGTCTATACGCCGGCCGGTTACGATCCTGCGAAGAAATATCCGGCCCTCGTAGTTGCACACCCCAACGGAGGCGTTAAGGAACAGGTGGCAGGCAATTACGCACAAATCATGGCCGGGAAAGGATACATAACTCTCGCCTTTGACGCCGCCTATCAGGGAGCGAGCGGAGGCGAACCGCGTAACACCGACAAACCGGCGAACCGAGTGGAGGACATTCATCGTGCGGCCGATGTGCTCGCGACATATCCGGGAGTTGATCCGGAACGGATGGGCATTTTGGGCATCTGCGGCGGTGGCGGCTACACGGCCAAAGCGGCCCAGACCGACAAACGCTTCAAGGCTATGGCCACCCTGAGTCTGTTCAATTCGGGACTCGTGCGCCGCAACGGTTTCATGGATTCACAGATAAACGAGGTCCAGCAGCGTCTGGCCGACGCATGCGCCGCCCGGCAGAAAGAGGCCGAGGGCGCAGAGATAGAGTATGTGGGCGACATGAGCGGCATCACCCCGGAAGAAGCTGCCAAGCTTCCGTTTGACCTTTACCGGGAAGGATATGACTACTACATGGTCAACTACGCTCACCCCAACTCCACATTCCGCTACACGAAAAGCTCGCTTATCGACCTCATGGACTGGGACGCATCGGAGGATATGTATCTGATCGACAAACCGCTTCTGATGATAGCGGGCAAGAACGCCGACACCCTTTATATGACCGAACAGTGTTTCAGCAAAGCTTCCGGCACGAACGACAAGGAAATGTTCCTGATTCCGGGCGCCACGCATATCCAGACCTATTACGTGCCTGAATACGTCACACAGATCAGCGACAAACTGACCGAATTTTTCGGCAAGAATCTTTGATAAACAATCTCTAAGATGAAAATAGCAAGAACTTTATTCGCCGCTCTGGCGGCCGGAGCGCTCGCCCTCTCGGCATGCGCGTCAAAACCTGCCGCAAACAAGGCGCAACCCAAAACAAATGAAAACATGAAAGCCGCCATCGTCTATTTCACCCATTCAGGCAACACGGAACTCGCAGCCAAAGATCTGGCCGGAGTAACCGGAGCAAAAATGACAAGACTTATGCCCGAACAGCCCTACTCGTCGGAAGACGTAGATTGGGTCAACGAACAGTCACGTTGCACTCAGGAACACCTCAACCAGTCCCTGCGTCCGGCCATCAAACCCGTGGATATCGACTTCGCGAAGATCGATACGCTTTTCATCGGATTCCCCATCTGGTGGCATGAAGAACCTGCTGTTATCCGCACTTTCCTCGACAACTATGGGGAGCAGCTCAAAGGGAAGGTGCTTTATCCATTCTGCACCTCCTACGAAAGCCCCATGTCGGAAGCTGACGCAACCCTGCGCAAAGGCTATCCAGGGCTCGACTGGAAAAAAGGCCTTCGCCTCCCCGCCTCTCCCGAACAGATTAAAAAGTGGATAGATCAATAGACCAAGAGGTTATCTGAAAAACCTGATCATTGCAGCAAAGGCACGGAGCCCCAACCCCGTGCCTTTGCTTTTTCCTCTTCCCCCGATATGTACCGTTAGAAAATATATATGCTATGATAAAATTCGCTTTGATGGCTTCCGTCAATGTCGAATTCCCGCTTTTAAGCTGATTTATCAGAGAGCAGACTCTATTGATATGGTCCAATCCATAGAGCAGCGAATTACTGTCAATATCCATCCATGAAAACAGAGTCTTTATCTTGGAATATATGTTTATCACATAGGAAGTGTCGATTGTAGAAGTATTCGCGGCAAAACAAATGGTCTCATGATGTGCGATACGGTTTCGTAGTGAATTGACCTTGTCAAGTTCATTGAATATGTACGTCTGGTTATATTGCATTACCTTTGATGAACGGGGTTTGTTGGGAAATATTGACAACAGATTCCGTCCGGTCACACGATACTGTATCGGCGAGAACATATATTTCCAGATTCCAAACTCCATCTCAGCCAATAGTTTCGAATGGGAGTATGATTGTGTCTGTTGTAATTTATGATGGGCAAAGGCTATGATGTCACGTGTCTTTCTCAATATCGGTTGCGTAAAGACACCGTTGGCCATTATGGAATTTCTCAGCCATTCCTCTCCAAGATTTTCAGTCAGTTTACGGTCGATAGCATTACGGAGTGCCACCTCGAAACAACTGACGATAGTAAACATTTCCTGTGAAATTTGCAGATTATGACGGTAAAGCGTCATGGCTTTACGTGTATTACCACCACAGGCGGTGAGATACCTCTCCATCCGTTGACCTGACATTATTTTCTCGAAATCCACATATTTCATCAGATATTCAGAATCTTTTTGCAGTAAAGTTTTGTTTTTAAAGATAAAAAGCACTACATTTGCAGTGTTGAATCCCGGTAGCCCCTGTATATCAAGCTATCGGGTTTTGTTTTATCAATGCAAAGATAACCATTATCACTTGATTGGGCAACCTTAATAGTTTCGCCAATTCGTAGAATCACCCCCGTCTGGATATGATATAGCTATGCTTGAAGGTCATAGGCCATCGTTTTTGCACAGTGGCAGGGAGGAATCAGCTTACGGTGAAAGCGCCGAGGCGCGTGGTGTAATCAGGCGAACGCAGGGCATGACGGATGGCGTTGACGAACTTAATGCTCTTGCCGTCCATTTCTTTCTCCCGGTATTGCTGGGAGGCAAGTATTACGGTATCGGCTCCCAGCGTCCGGTTTATCCAATCGACCGACTCCGAGATCTTACGGTTTTTCTTCCATCTGTCAGGATCGAAAGTGAAAAGATCGGGTTGCAGAGTATCTGCCGGTGAAATGCCGGCCACCATTACACCGGCCCGTTTATAGCGGATGCCCTCATGAAAAATCGTGTCCAGCAGTCCGAGCGCCATCCCGACAATCTCGCAACCGGCATTAGTCGCTGTCATAAAAGTATGGGATGCGCTGCCGTCATACTGCTCCATATCCTCACGGAAATGATTTGACTGAATGAATACCGTGACCATGGCGCACACCGAATTCTGGCGCCGCAATTTCTGAGCACAGCGCGCGGCATAATTGGCGATGTGACTGCGCACATCCTCTATATCAGTAAGCATTTCTGGAAAACTCCGGCTCGTCAGGATAGTTTTTTTCTCGACGGCATGCATTCCGTCGATCTCTATTATGTCCTCTCCGCGCAATTCCGCCCAGGTGCGTTCGCCGGTCACATGAAAATTCGCCCGAATCCATCCCTGAGGACGCTGGGTGAAATCGTAGGCGGTCTTTATCCCGAAATACTCGAGTGTGCGCGTCATACGGCGACCAATACCCCACACCTCACCGACAGGCGAGAGCTTCAACGCTTTCTCCCGCTGCTCTTCGTTGCCGATCAGGCAGCATTTGTTGTAAGCCGGATATTTTTTTGCGAATCGGCTCGCCAGTTTCGCGAGAGTTTTCGATGAAGCGATTCCGAGACTGACAGGCATACCCGTACTTTTCCGGACCTTCCGGCAAAGCTCCTCTCCCCATTTCTTCAGATCGGTATGCTCCATTCCCCGCAGATCAAGAAACGCCTCGTCGATCGAATACTGCATAACCTCCGGCACAGACTCGCGCAGAACAGCCATCACACGCGCCGACATGTCGCCATACAGAGTGTAATTTGATGAAAAAGCCACTATGCCAGAATCGGGATACTCCTCACGAAGCCTGTAATAAGGCAGGCAGTCCTTTATTCCCATGGCCTTCACCTCTTTTGAACGCGCAACTACACAGCCGTCGTTGTTGCTCAGGACAACGATAGGCGTTCGGGCGAGATCGGGGCGGAACACACGTTCACACGAACAGAAGAAATTATCGCAGTCGATCAGTCCTACCATCGTTCCGTGCCGGGTCTTCTCCGGCGATTGGCCTTGATTGTGTAAAGCACCACACCCCATACACTGAAATCGGTTTCACGGGTAATTTCTATAGGCCGGTACTTTCGGTTGGACGGCATCAGACACAGACGGTTGTCAGACATGAAACGAAGTCTTTTCAGTGTGAACTCCCCGTCGAGGCAACAGACTGCGAGATCGCCGTGTTCCGGATCGACCGACTTGTCTATGACAAGAATATCACCCTCCGTGATACCTTCTCCGGCCATGGAATCGCCGATGACACGCGCATAGAATGTCGAGGCCGGGTGACGGATGAGCTCTTTGTTGAGGTCTATCGACTCCGAGAGATAATCCTGCGCCGGACTGGGAAAACCGGCGCGTATGCCCCCGTCGGCATACGGGAGCATACGCGCCGTCGATATATCGGCCGGATATAGATTGAACAATGCGGACATAATTACAACTGAGAGATATTCGGTTCAAAATTAACAGCCCGCGAGGCAACATATTTTCACATGCCGGTTAATTACCATTAACCCGACTATATCCCGGCGATCCCGAAGGCGAAAAACGCGGATCGCGATCTCCTTAGAGCCGGTTCGATAATAAATATTAACGGCAGGGGGGCAATCGTTGAGGGATTTTCTTTAGCTCTTGAGGGAGCGATGGGGCTCCATCGTGACCGAAAGAGATGAAGAAAAGCGCCAACGAGTGACCGGGGCGCAGGTAACTTCCGTCCCGTCAAAAAATATATGGAGCATAATGTGACTGTCA
>ENA-OYXU01000512-OYXU01000512.1-human-gut-metagenome-genome-assembly--contig:-NODE-512-length-15089-cov-9.613144_pt1 | contig 15089 bp, 13 predicted proteins | sample MGYA00243243_ERZ653435 | MGnify/ENA primary metagenome ERZ653435 (study PRJEB26926, sample SAMN06165113) | human gut metagenome | biome: ENVO:00009003; feature: ENVO:2100002; material: ENVO:00002003... | reverse complement strand
TGAATATGCTGAGCTGCGAGAATTTCGTTATGCCGGTGAGGAAGACGAAGCGCAGGTATGGGTCGCATGCTTTCAGCGGCGAGTAGAAGTTTCGCATCACATTTCGCAGCACGGGCAGGTTATCGTCTTCATGTACGACGTCAAGCAGCGGCGCGTCGTATTCGTCGATGAGCACCACCACCTTGCGGCCGGTCTTGTGATATGCCTGCTGGATGAGGTTGCCCAATCTCCCGTTCACGGTTACGGCACGCTCGGGAATACCGTATATCTTCTCATAATTGTACAGCTGCAAGTCCAACATTGAAATCAGTTCTTCCTTGTCGGTGTGCTTCGCCATGCTCATGTCGAAATGCAGTACGGGATATTCCGTCCATTCCTTTTCCAGCCGGCTTATGGCCAGTCCTTCAAACATGTCTTTGCGCCCCTCGAAATAGCTGCGCAGGGTTGACGTCAGCAGCGACTTGCCGAACCGTCGCGGGCGGCTCAGGAAGAAATAGGGATTGGGCGACGATGCCATCCTGTAGATATACTCCGTCTTGTCGATGTACAAGTAGTCGTTCTCCCTTATCTTTGAGAATGTCTGTATGCCCACGGGGCACAGTTTAAGCTGTTTCTGTTCCATATATACGGCCATACTTCGCAAACCTCTATAAATTCACTTATAACTAATTATATATCAGCATAATTCAAAATAACATAAATTTACGACTAACACAGAAGTAACATATTTGCCAAAAATAATTAGTCCGATTTATAATTGAGCGTCTATCGCGAACTCGTGTTATTTATCGTTTCGTTGGAGATAATTTTTTGCCTTCAAAGAAAAAAACAAGGCCAAATCTTCATGTTCTCCAACTTCATTTATTCCAATTTCCCTCTTTGTTGCACTTGCCCCTGTTCACATATACATGAACAGGTCAATATATATGTCAGTCAGTTCATGTATATATAGTACATGACTTCTGACCTGTTTTCTTTTCAGACTGCATCCTGACTCTTCGTATTCACAGAGCCGTTTCTGTTCCGGTCAAAATATTAGTCAGTCAGTCCGTGTATATATAACACGACTTCTGACTTGTTTCGTTACAGACCTTTTTTCTTTTTTTAGAAGGCCTCCTTTTATTATTTGCCATTTGCTGTATCTTGATTATCCAGATACCTACGGTATTCTTTGCCCTTTGTATCGGCCCCAATCCCTCATTTGCGATTTTCGCGAAAGTCTGTTTTCGTGTGCAAAGTTACGGAGCAAGGACGCTGCACAAGAAGCGTCTCACTATCTTCGGTAAAATTTGACGAAAAATTTTCGTAATCACAGATTACGGCATTTCATAAAATTTCATCCTTGATTTCTTGTTTGCCGCCCTTTCATTCTCCGTTCAAAATGGCACATAAAAACAGTCCTTCCTGGCGAAGTCGAAAGACCTTGAATAAGAGGGAATAAATCAAGTTTAACAATTTAAGTTTACTATTATGCCTAACTGGTGTTCAACGGCGTATGCAATAGAGGGCGACGCAAAGGAAGTAAAAAGCCTCTATGATTTGATGAATGAATTGCAGAAGCAGAAAGAGCCGTCCGTTCCGAATGGTTTTGGAACAGCATGGCTGGGATGTCTTGTAGATGCTCTTGGGGAGAACTGGAAAAATGTATTTTGCCGTGGAAGCTGGTATGACCTGGAGTTTGACGGCAGGGTGCTTACCTTCAACACAGAAACTGCCTGGTCTCCCTGTAATGAGATGTTCGATATGGTATGTAAAAAATACCCGACATTAAGCTATTTCTATCGGTCTGAAGAACCGGGAATGGCACTGTATTTTACAAATGACAAAGAGGGCAGATACTTTCAAGACCGATTTATCGTAGAATTGTGTACTCCCGAAGAAGAATACTACACCGAGTATTTCCCAGATTTACAGAGTATGTATGAATGGCTGGAGGATATCAGCGATATGCAAGTCCAGTCAATGCAGGATGTCGATGCGATTGTAAGACAATGGCAAAAAGAATACGCAGATGCCTACTGCCATATCCACGAGTACAAAATTAACGATTGATTTTTTTTCAAAGGCATAATATATATGTCTGAAAAATCCTAATCCGTAAAACTGAAATCCGTGTCGGCTTGTTGCTGATACGGATTTTTTGCCGCCGTCTGCCTCCAGTAACATCCTGTTATAACAGAAACGGATTTCTTCAAGACCATTTACAGGTCATCCCATTTATAATCAGGTCATCCTTTTATAACGATTCCAACAGTCCCATCTGTGCGCCCTGTGGAGGATTCTATTTTTCTGCAAAGGTAAATCGGCCGTTCCAATCATGCCAATGCCGACTGTCATCGCGGGTGATCCGTAAAATCTTCCTCTCCGTTGTCGAGCGTATTTTTCGTATCAGCCTTGCCGTATTGCCCCTGCCTCATTCTTTAGAGCAGGAAAATAAATCCCTACGGTCGCAAACAGACCGAACAAAGGGAAATAAAAACAATTAAAAAACACCATACAATGAGCAGATTCGATTTTATCAAGAACGGCAACCTCCTTTATTGGAACGACCCCGACAACGGCAAATCCACAGGCGACTACAGAGTGATTTCCGCACCAGAAGAAGTGTATGAGGACAGCATTATCTTAATTGCAAGCGACTACTCGGAAGCGGAGGTCTTTGCTTCGGAATTAACACCGATACCTCCAACGAGAAGCCATAAAGAGGAGTTTCAGAAGTGGAGAGAAAAGCATGAGGCTGAAGGCGCGGTGTTTTACAACAGGCTTTCAGAGGTTGTTGCCACAGACAACGATTTGGAAGTTGGCGACATGGTGGCGTTCACAAACGATTACGGTGTGGTGTTCGGACCGCATGAGATACTGGCTTTCGAGGAACCTTGGAACGGTGGCAGATGCGTTTACCTTGACAGCGATGCGTATTGGCTTGCAGACCGCCCCAGCCAACTCACTCTGATGAGCAAAAGAACTCAAAAATAACAGTCGGAGCATAGACCATCCGTTATCCACAGCGGGTGGCTTTGTCCTTGTAGGTGGCTTCCCTTTTATAGTTACATTTTAGACAGCACCTGTTTTACTCAAGCAATATCCTTTTGTAGAGATATGCGATGCTTGCCACGACTGCGCCACGGGTTGTTTTCGCGTGCAAAGTTACGGTGGACGAACGCCGTTCAAGTACCGCCGTGGCTACCTCCGATGAAATTTGACGGAAACTTTCCGAAATCACAGATTACGGCATTTCATAAAATTTCATTCCCGGTTCCTTGCCCTCTGTTCTTGCCTCCCCCGTTTGAACCGCACGTAAAACAATCCCTTCAGGCGAAGTCGAAAAGGCTTCAAGGGCAGGGAAAATAAAAATTTGAAACATGAAAGTAATATGTACAAAATGCGGCGGTATGCACGTGGCTTGCGAAGCCATGATTAACCCCAATGACAAATCTTTCCGTAACTATACGGATGAAGCCTTTATCTACGGCTGGTGTGATGACTGCGGCTATGGAGTTGTCCTCTCCGATGTCGATGAAGTGAAAACGGACATTGACAAACTCCATGCTGATTATTGTGCTGAACATGAGAAAGAACCGCTTTATGCGCAATGTGAAATCGTGTGGAAAGATGAAAGTTTCACCGAGCCACAGCCTGTAACAATAAAGCTATCTACAGATGCGGACGATGCCACCGATGAAAAGGTATTCTTCTATTGCAACGGCATTGAAGACCTTAAATCGCTTGCTGAATTTGAGGGCGAGGATTTTATCCTTACAGACTGCATCAGCCTGACAACTGAACTGGAATAATAACATTAAAAATCAGAATTATGCACTCAACTATTTTTCAGATAACGACCGAAAAGGTTGAAGAAAAAGACGCTCTCCTTAATGAGGACACCATGCAACAGGGAGACAATTCAGAGCTTGACTATTGTTCGGATATTGACGAAGATGACCGCAGGGAGCGTATAGAGTACCTCGTGAACAAGATACTGCCTGAAGGAATGTTCACGCTCATTGACGAGAACACAATCCGTTACAACGGCGGAGTGGAAGCATGGCTGGAGGAATGGGTCAAACTGATAAAAGAGAAATGTTCACTCGTAACCACAGGCAATATCCGCGAATGGAGCACACTGTATTACCTGAAAGAAGCGATAGACAATCCGCTTGACGCCGGAAGCCGTTTCTATGATGACAACAGCGGATGTTCTTCCTATTCGGAAAAATCGGGAGAGTTTATGAAAAGCCTGAATGACCTTGAAGCAGGAACACTGCTTTATGTTGGTGGTGTAATTGACTATCATTTTTAAGCGACAGGAATATGAACAGATACAACTGGAAAGGATATGATTTTATAGGTACAGTACCCGAATTTGCAGAAAAGTTCGGGTACTGCAAGACCCCCACCTTTGTCAATGCCATCAAGCGTGTTCCCCGACACCGATACAACTGCATGGACGCTATGGAGCAAAGGATTTATGAGGAAAAACGGAAACGGGCGAAGCGAGCCTACTGCATCTATATGAATGAGGATATGACCGAGAGCTACATCATCACCAAAGAAGAATATCTGGCGACAAACCTCCCTGTCAGGGAGAAGCACCATGAGCCGTTCCTGCTTTCGTATAGCAACCGAGTGTTGCCTTATAACTTCATTGGAAACAGCCATGACGAAATCCCTGTCAAATCCGCCATGAAGAAATACTCCGCCGAGGCTGTGAAATTCGCCGAACAGCTTTTGCTTGCCGCAGGTTATTTTAACGGCAACCGCCCTGTGGAAAAACCATCGGTAACGGTAAACTACACCTCACTGTACCTGACCTACGGCAACGGCATCAGCATCACTTTTGACTCTGAACGGAGCCGTGACGGGGTGGACAACTGCCGTCTGGCGGTTATCGACCTTGACGGGGAAAGGATTTACAACGGCTGGCGGAGATTAGGCAGCGTCGATGAAATCCTGTACTATACAGTTGTGAACAAGGACTGCAAGGATGCCTCTTGTTATTTAGTCTGACTATGACGGACAGGCGGGGCTTTGCCCTGCCTGCACCTTCATAGGGTGTGGCGCGAATATCCATAGCCATGCCTTTTGCTTCACGGTGTCCGCCTTTAGACGCCCATGCTTTCCCTCTTGTAAATTTCCATTTTCCTTTTTTTATATTCCTCCAGGAATATGAAAGCACAACCATTTCTATACGAAGCTATCAACCCCTGCTTGCCGGTCGGGATGACAGAATATTACGGAGCAAAGGTAGAAGCCGCCGTCAGAGCGTCAAGGTCAGGCACGCCGTGTTTGTCGCTGCAAGATGGAGACTCCGCTCAATCTTTCCCTCCAAAACCTTGCCTTGTCTGTCGTGCGCCACCTTTACAGGCACTGTAATATTCAAGTCCCCGACGCCCAAGCGGAAAGAAAGGGATAAAAACCAGTAACTTTAACACAGACAAGACCATGTACGAGAAAGAAGAAACATCAGACATCATCGGCGCATACTGCACATTACTTGAAGACAGCCAAGGCATCTGTGACGGACAGATTGTCGGGGACTACGGTGCCGAAGTCATTGTAAGGCTTCCTAACGGCGAAGAGATAGCAGCCCATCGGGACGGGGTGATTGTTTTCGACTGACTGTGCCAAGGCACGGAGACGGCAGTCCGGGCAATACGCTCGGACTGCACTGTCCCGGTATTCCTGTTTTATTTCTTTTTTGAAGGCCTCCTTTTATCATTCCATAGGCTCCGACGACGATTCCTATTCCTTTTTTATCCGCCAAATCCTTTTTTTACGGCAGTCCGTTTCGCCAATGCAGGCAAGCCGTGCCGTCCTTGAAGGCGGATCTGACCGTGCTTCGCCTTTTTTGTTCATGCCTTTCCTCTTTTCCCGCCGGATATATTCTGCAGCGTTCGCCGGATGCGGCAAAGACTGCGGTGCATTCCCCGTCGTCCTTTCAATCATCCATTCTTCCGTATGGCCGTCAACCACAGGACAGCCTTTCCCGAGCAGCGGTCTATACATCCACGGACAGCCGCACAAGCATACATAGTCCCGTCCGGGTATCCGTTTCACCGTAAGTATCACGTCATGACAGAGGGAGGCGTGCAATACCCGGCTTACGAACTTATACGGAATTGCTTCAACGTACAGCCATCCGGGACAGTATGGTGTCGTCAAGTCGCCACAACAGTATTACGGCGAGTCATACACAATTATTTTTCCTGATGCGAAGTTATGATCATGGCGGAGACTGATGCTCCTACGGGACGGTTGCCACCTTTGACCAACGGCTTTCAACAAATCTTCCTTTTTCTTTTCGCAGGCTTGACAAAAAGAGTATTTGCCGAACCTTCCGCTGGTGCAACCCTATGCCCATGTCATCTTTTTGCATCGTAAAAATTAAATGTTTAACTCTTTAATACTTAAAGTTATGGCAACTTCAACAAACAACACCAACTCGTTCAACCTCAGTGGCTTCGTAGCCGTCAACGCAAACATCCGCAACTTCGAGAAAAGCTCGGTTGCCCGTTTCCCCCTCTCAGTCAGCCGTACCGAAACCAACGGTGACGAGACCACCCGCAAGTCGGCCCTCGTAAACTGCGAGTGCTGGCGCAAGTCCGAAGAGGCATCGACCTTCGAGCTTCTCAAGAAAGGCAAGCTCGTCCAGATTTCAGGATTCATCCGCCCGGAAGAATGGACATCGGAGGACGGAACCAAGCACAACCGCATCGTCTTCGTCGCCACATCCGTCAGCGAACTGTCCACCGAGAAGAAAACCGACGGGAAAAAGCCGGCAAAAGGCAAGGCTTCCAAAAAGAAAGCGGCGTGACGCTCCCATCCCTCTCTCATCAAAAGACGGCTACGGCCGTCTTTTCTTTTGCTCACGGGCTGCGTTCATCCTTTTATAGTCTTGCGATTCCGTTTATCTGTCATACACATCCCTTTGTACGCACATGACAACCGTTTATACCACATTGTCATTCATCCGGCAGTCGCCCGTCCGTTTCCTGCGGCGAATTTGGAGGTGGCAGGGCAAACATCAAGGCACACTCCGTTCTGAGGCCTTGTCTAATTCCCCTTATGGCCACCATCCTCCGATGCCGCAAGAAAACAGGAGCGACCGACCCGCAAGCCCGGTTAAGGCAGGGAAAAAGCCACTCCACAAGTCTAACATTCAAACTTAAAAGAAAATGGAAAAAGACATTGAGAAAATCCCAACTTACGCATTGCCTTATCTGGTGAACGGTGATGCAAGCAACCTGACAGAGGACGAAATCAAGCAGATTGACGAAATCTGCCGCGAACAGGGCATCGAACTTGTTGTACCCATCGGTGACAGCGTGGAAGGCGGAGCCGAGCCGTATTTCAGCAGCACCCCGTTATTTGGCAAACCGACAGAGGTGGAAGACTGTATCATCATTCATCGGAAAAAGGATTAGAGCCATGGACATGACAGTGCTTAAAGACATTTCAGACAGAAGCGGCCTTGAAAACGGCGTTGCAGTCATGGATGAAATCAGGCAGGACGGCGAGACCGTCCTGTCAAGCAGTGACGGTGTTTCGATTCCGATGATATTCCGCAATCTCAGCGGCAGGAACTTTTCGGGAAAGGAATACCGTAATTATCTCAAACACGTGGCATACGATGACATGGGCTTCGTCCCCGGCACAATCACGTTGTGGCATGGCGGTCGGCTGGTCGCTGAAACCGAACTGGGAAAAATCGACTGACAGATAACAGCAAGACTATGGAAAAAGAACAACTGACCGCCCATGACGAGGAACTGATTGAACTCGCATACTCCACCACCTACCGGAGCAGCATCCGCACCATGATACAGGAAGCGGATACGGAGCGATGCCGCGTAATCCTGCGGGACATAATGGATGACGCCGGTGTGGATTGGGAAGATTGAGCGTGACAAGGGGACTGCTGACATCCGGCAGTCCCTTTCCATGTGGAAAAACATCTGTGGCAGGCATTGTTCCCCTGAACTTCCCTTTTATAGGTTTTCATCTACGTCGGCGCACCGCAGGACACCCGCGAAGCCCGGCACGCCGACACCCTGTGTTCCGTTCAAGTCCGGGCGGCCTCCGGCGCAGGGCGAGCGTGGGCCGGCAGAGTGTGTCATGCTTCCACACACAGCCTGTCGGTGACACCCACGGTTCGCTCTTCACCCCGACTTCCCCTACACTCCGGGCTGCCGTGCCTCTGCTGCGGCCAGTCCCGCGACTTCCGCCGCTGCCTTTTATAATCAGACCTTTTATAAAAATTCTCCGCCATTTATAGAAAAATCCTTTTCTGTCCGGAACCGTCACTCCCGGTGGTTATCGGCGCGAAGTTCGGCATCCGGGCTTATAAGCCAAGGTTGTACGGAGTTTCTGCGAGATTTTACGGACAGGCGGTAAAATCATCTTGAAAACCTTGTCCCTAAAGCCTCTTAGATGCCCCTGTGTTGCGCAGATAACCACCTCGCGGACGGCTCCGAAAGGAGCAGGAAGAGAGGGAAGAAATAAATCTTCAACATTAAGGTCAGATATGAGATACAACAAGAAAAAGGCATTAGCCGACAACGTAAACGCCATAGAGACAGCTTTGGCGGTACACGGTCAGGGCAGACAAGCCACTGACAGCGAGAAAAAAACATTAGCCCTTTATTCGGGGTTCGGAGGCATCAAAGAGGTGCTGAACATCGGCACGGACAAGCCCATGCCCGACGGCATGGCAGAGCCTATGAAGCGGCTACAGGAAATCCTGCTTGCCTTTGCAAAGTCCGACATTACGGAGTACAAAGCCCTCATTGACAGCATAAAGTCATCCGTACTGACGGCGTTCTACACTCCGCAGTTCATCATCGACACCGTGGCGGCACAGATACACGCCACTTTCAAGGACAACGGTATGCAGATGCGCACTTTCCTTGAGCCGAGCGCAGGGATTGGCGGCTTTATGAAAACCGCCATGCAGGGAACAAGGGCATACGCATTTGAGAAAGACGCCATCACAGGGCTTATCCTCTCGCTTCTCCATGACAACGCCACCACGATAAGCGCAGGATATGAGACTGTCGGGGAACAAGACCTGCAGGACAAGGGATTTGATGTCATAGCCTCAAACATTCCGTTTGGGAACTTCCGTGTGTTCGATGCGGATATGTGGAAAAAGGGCGGCATATACGAGCAGTCCACCAAGACCATACACAACTACTTTTTCATAAAGTCCATGGATTTGCTCAACGAGGGCGGCATACTCGCTTTTGTGACCTCAAGGGGAATAGCCGACACTCCCGGCAACAAGTTCGTGCGTGAGTACCTTGTGAACCATGCAGACCTCATAACCGCATTACGGCTTCCCGACAACATCTTCATGGAGACCGGCGGCATAGAGGTAGGCACTGACCTGTTGGTGTTCCAGAAGCACACACGGAAAACAACCCTGTCACACCGTGAGCAGCTGTTCATGCAGGTAGGCAGGGAAAACGGCACGGACGGTATCGTGACGGAATATGCCAACAAACTTTTCATGCAGCCCAAGACGGCACTTGCCACCGACAGCCGTATTTCCATGAACCAGTTTGGCAAGTATGTAAGGAAATACCAGTGGCAGGGTGAGGAAGCGATGATGCGGCAATACTTCTCCGCATTGCTCAAAATGGACTTCAGCCGTTTCTTCCGCAAGAGCCTTTTTATCAATGACGGACAGGACACCGCACAGGGGCAGATGTCGCTCTTTGACCTTTTCGGTGAGGAAATAACCGCCAAGCCCAAAGATATGGGCAAACGTGCATACACCGACACCGTGGCATGGTGGATGAAAGACGGCGCAATGGTGATATTCGAGGGACAGCTCGGCAACCTCAAGATGCGCAAGTCAAGCCGTTATGCCGATGTAGCGGTGGATTTCGTGCCTATGGCTGATATAGAAGCGGCGAAAGAAAGGGCAAACGACTATTTCCCTATCCGTGAGACCTATCTTGAGCTGTCAAGCAAGGAGCGTGAGGAAGAACAGGAACACCCCGAATTGAGGGAAAGTCTTAATGCGCTATATGACAAGTTTGTAGCCAAGTGGGGATATTTCCATGACAACGACAACAAGGAGTTTATCATGCTTGACAGCCTCGGTGTCGAGGTGTTCACCATTGAAATGCAGTCGGGCGATACCATAGGCAAGGCTGACATCATGCGTGAGCCGGTGGCGTTCAAGAAGATAGACACCATGACCGTGCTTTCTCCAATGGAAGCGTTGGCGACAAGCCTCAATTTTTACGGCAAGGTGGATATGCCGTTTATCGCCCGAATCTCGGACAGGAGCGAGACGGAAGCCATAGACGACCTAAAAGGCGAAATATTCTACAACCCCATATCGGGAGAATGGGAGAACAAAGGTAAATTCATTGCCGGAAATGTCGTAGCCAAATACAAGGAAATCATGTCGCTGCTGCAGGAACTTGACGGCAGCGAAAAGGATTATACGGAAGCCTCGCTGAAAGCATTGGAGGAAGCGACACCCGAAGCAATCCCTTATGAGGAGCTTGACATCAATATGGGCGAGCGATGGATTGACTCAAGCCTGTATGCCGCTTTTGCGACAGAGCTTTTCGAGACCGATACCACGGTTATGTATTTCGATGTGAACGACACTTATGTTGTTTCCTTGCAGGGTTATTCGGCTGTGGCTTATCATACATATTCAGTCCGCAACTACAACGGCGAGGACTTGTTTGTTCACGCCCTGCAGGACACCGTGCCCGAAATCACCAAAGAGGTGTACCGTAACGGCGACAAGGTGCGTGTGCCGGACGAGGAAGCCATACAGGAAGCGGCGACAAAGATACAGGAAATCCGCAGCAAGTTCAATGCATGGCTCGACAGCCAGCCCATAGAGGTGCGCGATGACCTTGTGAGAGCCTACAACGAGCGTTTCAACTGCTATGTCCGTCCGCATTATGACGGCTCGGCGCAGACATTCCCCGGATTGTCCTTTGAGCAATTTCCCTATGATGAACTCTATCCGTCACAGAAAGACGCTGTGTGGATGATTAAGCAAAACAATGGCGGTATCTGCTGGCATGAGGTGGGCACAGGCAAAACCATGATAATGTGCGTGGCGGCTTACGAAATGAAGCGTCTCGGACTTGTGCGCAAGCCTATGATTATCGGGTTGAAAGCCAACGTGCATGAGATAGCCGACACTTTCAGAAAGGCTTATCCGTCAGCGAAGATACTTTATCCCGGCAAGGAGGATTTCACACCTGCCAACCGCAAAGAGGTATTTTCCAAAATTCAAAACAATAACTGGGACTGTATCATTCTGACACACGACCAGTTCGCAAAAATCCCGCAGTCCGATGAAACGATGTTTGAGATTTTCTCGGAAGAGCTGCAGGATGTGGAGCGTAGTCTTGAGGTATTGGAGGAAAGCACCATGCGTTACCGTAGCGGCAGGATGCAGAGCGGCCTTGAGAAACGGCAGGAAAACCTGCAGGCGAAGCTCGCCAACCTGCGCATGAGCATCAACAGCCGCAAGGATGACACGGTGGATTTTCACTCAATGGGAATAGACCATATTTTCGTTGACGAATGCCACATTTTCAAGAACTTAATGTTTCAGACACGCCACACGAGGGTTGCGGGTATCGGCAACACGAAAGGCTCACAAAGGGCTGCAAACCTGCTTTTCGCAATCCGTGACATTCAGAAGCGGACAGGGCGCGATTTGGGCGCAACATTCCTGTCGGGAACAGTCGTTGTCAATGCCCTTACGGAGCTTTATGTGATGTTCAAATATATGCGCCCTGCTGAACTGAAACGGCAACGGATAAGCTGCTTTGATGCATGGGCGGCGATATTCACCAAGAAATGCGCCGACTACGAGCTGAATGTGACAGGAAGCATCAAGCGCAAAGAACGCTTCCGCACATATATCAAAGTGCCGGAACTCGCCGCTTTCCTGCGTGAGATAACAGACTACCGCACAGCCGACATGATTAACCTCGATGTGCCGGAGAAAAATGTGCGCTTCCTTTCCCATGCGCCGACAATCGCACAGGAGGAAATGATAGGACGGCTTGTGTCATTCGCCAATTCCGGGAATTGGGAGGATTTGGGTCTTGACACGCCGGAGTCGGACAACCTCGACAAGGCGAAAATGCTTATTGCCACAAACGTAGCCCGGAAAATGGCTCTCGACATGAGGCTGCTCGGCGACAAATTCCTTGACGATGAAAACAACAAGGCTTCCATCTGCGCAAGGACGGTCTATGACTATTATGTGCGCTCAAACGCAAACCGTGGCACACAATTCATTTTCAGCGACCTTTCCACCTACAAGCCTAACGAGTGGAACATCTACAGCGACATAAAGGAGAAACTTGTACGGCTCGGCATTCCTGCTAACGAGATACAGTTTATCCAGTGCGCCACCACGGAGAGGGCGAGGAAGAAGCTGTTTGCCGACATGAACGCAGGACGGGTGCGTGTGCTTTTCGGCTCGACATCAATGTTAGGCACAGGCGTTAACGCCCAACAGAGGGCTGTGGCGGTGCATCACCTTGAAATACCGTGGGTGCGACATGAAGTCGCATAGATAATTGTTGGAATGATACTTTAAGTATCAGTTTTAACCCGCTGTTCCGTCAGCGGTAGCCTACCGACCGATGCACCTTAATGTTGTATTAAGCGGTCGGGACAAAGTACACTTTCGCAAGACAAGACAGAACCGTGAGGGGAAGTCCAGTATGGTTAGTATCATACCGTAGAGTGGCGAGGCTGGATAGTATGGTTAGCGTAAGCGAACTGTTAGTAAACTTCGTAATGTCGTAAAAGAGTGGAAGATACTACATACACTCTACCCAAAAGGGAAGCGGTCGGTTAATCCTCTCCATGGTAGGATTACACGGATATAAGCACCGTCGGAGGATGAGACAGAACCTAACCTATCCGTTAGTTATCTATGTGGAACATGGTAAGCCTGTACATCTCCTGTCAGACAAAAGACAGGTAAGCTGAAAGTAATGGATGCTGAATGATGTGCAGGTATAAGATAACAGAGAAAGCGAATGCCGTTCTGTAATGGGACGGATAGGGTTTGAGCCACTTATCACGAGTTGACAAGGGACAACATCAACCTACCACGAAAGTGGGCAGACTTCTGTGGTAATGTTTGGGAGGCAAATACCCAACATTAGCCAAATGGTAATTCTTTACAATAAACTTTTAGAACTTTTTAAAGTAGGAATGCAAATGAACGATAAAATCAAAGAAAATCTCCTCGACCAATCGTGTGCGCCGACTGACAACCTGCAATCAAATTGGGACAGAATAGACTGGACTAAGGCGGAGCAAGCTGTTAAGAAGCTTCAAGCTCGTATTGTAAAGGCTCAGAAGGAAGGCAGACATAACAAGGTGAAAGCCTTGCAATGGACGCTTACCCACTCTTTTTACGCAAAAGCCTTAGCCGTAAAGAGGGTTACTTCTAACGGGGGTGGTTGTACTCCTGGGGTTGACAAAGAAATATGGGATACCCCTAAAGCTAAAATGCAAGCAATAACCCAACTCAAACGCAGAGGCTACCAGCCAATGCCGCTGAGAAGAGTTCATATCAAGAAGAGCAACGGCAAACTGCGACCGTTGGGAATACCGACAATGAAAGACAGAGCCATGCAAGCACTCTATCTTATGGCATTGGAGCCTGTATCAGAAACTACAGCTGATACTCGTTCATACGGTTTCCGCAAGGAACGCTGCTGTATGGATGCAATACAGCAATGTCATAACATTCTCCGAAAGGGATATTCTCCCGAATGGATTTTGGAGGGTGACATAAAAGGGTGTTTTGACCATATCAGCCATGAGTGGTTACTTGCCAATATCCCAATGGATAAGGCAATACTCCGAAAATGGTTGAAATGTGGCTATGTTTTCAACAAGCAAATGTTCCCGACCGAGGAAGGAACACCGCAAGGTGGTATAATTTCTCCGACACTTGCCAATATGACTTTGGACGGATTGCAGAAAGCTCTTGCAGATAGATATAAGCGCCATCATGTTAATGGTAAGTTGTATTCACCAATGGTGAACCTTGTACGTTATGCGGATGATTTTATCATCACTTGCGAGAACAAGGAAACTCTTGAAAATGAAATCAAGCCATTGGTTGCTGAATTTATGTCTGAAAGAGGTCTGACCTTATCAGAGGAAAAGACGGTGATAACCAACGTGCATGACGGTTTTGATTTTCTTGGCTTTAATATCCGCAAATACGGCAAGGACATATTGACCAAGCCGACAAAGAAATCCGAGAAACGCTTTATGGAGAATATCCGTAAGGTAATTAAGGAGAACAAGGGTTGCAGACAGGAGTCGTTAATCAGAATGTTGAACTCTAAAATCCGAGGATGGGGAGGTTATTATCAGCATGGAGCGACACGTGATTCATTTCACAGAATCGACCATCAGATATTCCTCTCACTATGGCAATGGGCAAAACGCCGTCATTCCAAGAAAGGGAAACGGTGGATAAAAGACCGATATTGGCATGACATTCGAGGGAACAAATGGACTTTCGCTTCAAAATTCAAGAAACCAAACGGAAAGGAAGACCAATTGACATTATTGTCTCTGACTTCATCGTTTCCATTCCTGCAATACACGCAGATTAAAGGAGACATGAACCCGTTTGATGCAGACTGTCGTCTGTACTTCTATAAAAGAAAGAAGTCGAAAATGCTTGTTACGCTAAAAGGACGCAAGTCACTGCTGTACCTATGGGAAAAGCAAGGACGCAAATGTCCTATATGCGGTGAGCCTATTGATACGCACAAGGCATGGAATGTCATGCCAACCGTTCAAAACGGAAAGAAATGCAATCTGTTGGTTCATGATGAATGTTTTAAATTATCCCGCAAATCAAATGGAAACAAGAAGTAGTTTGAGCCGGTCTCTGCATACAAACAGAGGCTTAGAAAAGCTTGAGCCGTATGAGGGGAAACTCTCATGTACGGTTCTTAGGGGGGAAGAGGGCAGCAATGCCCTTGACCTACCCGATCGACCGTCAGACTTGGCACAGCGTGACGGTCGAGGGGTGCGTGCAGGCAACGAGATTG
>ENA-OYXU01000509-OYXU01000509.1-human-gut-metagenome-genome-assembly--contig:-NODE-509-length-15152-cov-5.537259_pt1 | contig 15152 bp, 5 predicted proteins | sample MGYA00243243_ERZ653435 | MGnify/ENA primary metagenome ERZ653435 (study PRJEB26926, sample SAMN06165113) | human gut metagenome | biome: ENVO:00009003; feature: ENVO:2100002; material: ENVO:00002003... | reverse complement strand
GGAGATTGCCGACATCGACGCCGCCCTGCGGGAACCTACCGACAAGCGTATCTTCGTTATCGCCAAGGCCATGCAGGAAGGCTACACCGTCGAGCGCATACACGAGCTCACCAAGATTGACCGCTGGTTTCTCTACAAGCTCAAGAACATCATGGACACCTCGGCCGAGCTCTCTACCTTCGACGAAATCGACAAGCTCCCTGCCGGGCTGCTCCGTCTTGCCAAACAGCAGGGTTTCAGCGACTTCCAAGTCGCCCGTGCCGTTCTCAAAGAGCGCATGACCGACAGCGAGGGCGCCAATCTCGCCGTTCGTGCCCTGCGCAAGAGCCTCGGCATCGTGCCCGTCGTCAAACAGATTGACACCCTCGCCGCCGAGTATCCCGCACAGACCAACTACCTCTACCTCACATATAACGGTACGTCAAACGACGTCGATTATCTCCATGACCACCGCTCGATAGTCGTGCTCGGCTCCGGCGCTTACCGCATAGGCTCGTCGGTCGAGTTTGACTGGTGCTCGGTCAACGCATTGATGACCGTCAAGCGCGAAGGCTGGCGCTCGGTGATGATTAACTACAACCCCGAGACCGTCTCGACCGATTATGACATGTGTGACCGCCTGTACTTTGACGAGCTCACCTTCGAGCGCGTGATGGACATCCTCGACCTCGAGCAGCCCCACGGTACCATCCTGTCTGTGGGCGGCCAGATACCCAACAACCTCGCCACACGTCTCGACGAGCAGGGCGTCAACATCCTCGGCACATCGGCCAAGTCGATTGACAACGCCGAAGACCGTCATAAATTCTCGGCTATGCTCGACAGTCTCGGCATCGACCAGCCCCGCTGGCGCGAGCTCACAAGCATGGACGACATCAAGGAGTTTATCGATGAGGTCGGCTTCCCCGTGCTCGTCCGTCCAAGCTACGTGCTCTCGGGCGCCGCGATGAACGTCTGCTCAAATGACGAGGAGCTCGTCCGCTTCCTGCGCCTCGCCGCCAACGTCTCCAAGCAGCATCCCGTTGTCGTCACCGAGTTCATACAGTTCGCCAAGGAAATCGAGATGGACGCCGTCGCTCAGAACGGCGAAATCAAGGCCTACGCCATCTCCGAGCACATAGAGTTTGCCGGTGTGCACTCCGGCGACGCCACCATCCAGTTCCCGCCGCAGAAACTCTATGTCGAGACCATGCGCCGCATCAAGAAGGTATCGTCGCAGATAGCTCGCGCTCTTAACATTTCGGGCCCCTTCAACATACAGTATCTCGCCAAGAACAATGACATCAAGGTCATCGAGTGTAACCTGCGCGCATCACGCAGTTTCCCCTTCGTGTCCAAGATTCTCAAAATCAACTTTATCGACCTCGCGACACGCATCATGCTCGGTCTCCCCGTCGAGAAGCCTCACAAAAACGCCTTCGACCTCGACTACGTCGGCATCAAGGCATCGCAGTTCTCGTTCTCGCGTCTTCAGGGCGCCGACCCCGTGCTCGGTGTCGACATGTCGTCGACCGGCGAGGTAGGCTGTATCGGAGCCGACACATCTGAGGCCATCCTCAAGTCTATGCTTGCCGTCGGCCTGCGCATACCCTCCAAGGACAAGGGCGTGCTGCTGAGCACCGGCGGTCCCAAACAGAAGGCCGACATGCTCGAGGCCGCTCACGAGCTCCATAACAACGGCTACAAGATTTACGCCACAGGCGGCACACACCAGTTCCTCAACGACAACGGCATCCCGGCCGTCCGCGTCTACTGGCCGTCACAGTCAGACATGCAGCCGCAGGCTCTCGACCTGCTCCACGAGCACGCCATAGACCTCGTCGTTAATATCCCCAAAAACCTCAGCTCGACAGAGCTCAGCAACGGCTACAAGATACGTCGCGCGTCAATCGACCTCAATGTGCCTTTGCTGACCAACGCCCGTCTGGCTTCGGCATTCATACATGCGTTCACCACGCTGCCCATAGACAAAATCGAAATACGCAGCTGGGACGAATACTAATAAGGTAAAACATCACTTTCTGCAATCGTAGAAACATTATTTATTTACTAAAACCTCTAATTATGAAAAAATTGACGCGTCTCGCCGGTATAGCCCTGATGCTCATGGCCGCTCTTACTGCCAATGCCGGCAAGTATCAGTTTCAGACGGTCCCGGGTGACCCTCTTGACACCAAAATCTACACGCTGCCTAACGGCCTGAAGATTTTCATGTCGGTCAACAAGGATGAGCCCCGCATCCAGACCAACATTGCCGTGCGGGTAGGCGGCAAGAACGACCCCGCCGAGACAACGGGCCTCGCACACTACTTCGAGCACCTGATGTTCAAGGGCACCGAGCAGTTCGGCACCTCTGACTACAAGGCCGAGAAGCCACTGCTCGACCAGATTGAGAATCTCTTTGAAGTCTACCGCACCAAGACTGACGAAGCCGAGCGCAAGGCCCTCTACCACACAATTGACTCCATCAGCTACGAGGCCTCAAAACTCGCCATCCCCAACGAGTATGACAAACTCATGAGCGCCATCGGCGCAAACGGCACCAACGCCTATACGTCTAACGACGTCACATGCTACGTCGAAGACATCCCCTCCAACGAGATTGAGAACTGGGCGCGCATACAGGCCGACCGCTTCGAGCATCCTGTCATCCGCGGTTTTCACACCGAGCTTGAGACAATCTATGAGGAGAAAAACATGTCGCTGACATCTGACGGCCGCAAGATGGCCGAGGCCATGCTTTCGGCTCTCTTCCCACACCATCCTTACGGCACTCAGACCGTCCTCGGCACACAGGAGCATCTCAAGAACCCCTCAATTACCAACGTCAAGAAGTATCACGCTACATGGTACGTGCCCAACAACATGGCTATCTGCCTCTCGGGAGACTTTGACCCTGACAACATGGTCGACATCATCACCAAATACTTCGGACATCTTAAGCCCAATCCCAATCTGCCTCATCTCGACTTCCCGGCCGAGGCCACAATCACCGAGCCCATCAAGCGCGAGGTATGGGGCAACGAGGCCGAGCGTCTCTACCTCGCATGGCGTGTCCCTGCAGCCAAAGACCCCGACATGCGCGTCATCTCGATTATCTCGCAGGTCCTCAACAACGACAAGTGCGGCCTGATTGACATTAACGTCAACATGGCTCAGACCATGCTCGGCGCCGGTGCCGGTAACTACGGGCTCTCCGATCAGGGTGCCTTCCTGCTCATCGGCATGCCCAAGGGTGGCCAGACACTCGACGAGGTCCGCGACCTGCTGCTCGCAGAGATGAAAAACCTGCGCGAAGGCAACTTCCCTGACGACCTCGTTCCTTCTATCATCAACAATCTCAAACTTGAGCTCCAGCGCTCGTTCGAGTCCAACTCTGACCGTGTCGACTACTATGTAGACGCCTTTGTACACGGTGAGCCATGGGCCGACGTCGTGCGTGACTATACTGAGTTCGAGAAAATCACCAAGGCCGATGTCGTGGCAGTGGCCAATAAATACTTCGGCGACAACAACTACGCGGCCATCTACAAGCTGCAGGGCCCCGACAAAAACGAGCTCAAAATCGCCAAACCCGAGCTGACACCCATCGAGATGAACCGTGACAAGTCGAGTCAGTTCCTCCTTGACATCCAGAACAGCAAGGTCGACCCCATCGAGCCTGTTTTTGTCGACTTTGACCGCGACCTGACATTCCTCAAGGCCAAAAATGGCGTCCCGGTGCTCTACACGCCTAACACCACCAACGACGTCTTCCAGCTTACTTTTATTTATAATGTAGGCACAAACAACGACGTGCGCCTCGGCTATGTCGACGAGTTGCTCAACCTCTCGGGCACCAAGACAATGACTCCGCAGGACATTCAGAACGCCTTCTACAAGCTCGCTTGCTCGTTCCGTCTCTCTATCGGCACAGAGCGTTCGTACATCGTGCTGAGCGGTCTCAACGAGAATATGCCGCAGGCCATCGAGCTCTTCGAGAAGATTGTGCGTGAGGCCGAGATTGACACCGCCGCTTACAGCGCCTATATTGACCGCGTCGAACAGGCCCGTGCAAATTCCAAGACCAACCAGTCTGCCAACTTCCGCGCCCTGCGCAACTATATGATGTACGGTAAGGACAATCCCCAGACCCGCGATCTCAGCGTCGAGCAGCTTCGCAGCTCTGATCCTGCCGTCTTCTTCGAGGCGCTCCGTGACCTGATGGGTTATGAGCATCAGATTATCTATTACGGCGCATCTGACGGCAAGAAGGTCATCGACGACATTAATAAGTATCACTACATCGCCGCCGAGCCCCGCAAAGCTCCCGAGCAGAATGTATTCACGCAGGTACAACCCGAAGAGACCGTTATCTTTGTCGCTCCTTACGACGCCAAACAGCTCTACATGTCGCTCTTCTCAAACCGCGGCGAAAAATATGACCCGGCGCTGACTCCGATGCTTGAGATTTACAACGAGTACTTCGGCGGCTCGATGAACGCCATCGTCTTCCAAGAGATGCGCGAGAGCCGCTCGCTCGCCTACTCGGCATGGGCCGGCCTGCTTAAACCGGGCTATCTGCGTCGCCCCTACGTGTATCAAGCACAGATTGCTACGCAGAACGACAAGATGATTGACGCCACCAAGGCCTTCGACGAAATCATCAACGACATGCCCGTCAGCGAGCCTGCCTTTGATCTCGCCAAGAAAGGTCTTGAGTCGCGTCTGCGCACACAGCGCATCATCAAGGACAACATCGCTTGGGCATATATCAACGCCCGTGACCTCGGCGAGACGACCGATACACGCCGCGCTGTCTTCGAGGCTCTCCCTGCAGCAACTATCGACGATGTCATCAAGTTCCAGAAAGACCATGTCAAAGGCCGCACCTACTACTACTGCGTGCTCGGCGACACCAAAGACCTCGACTTAGAGGCCCTGTCAAAATTAGGTAAAGTGGTGATGCTCACCACCGAAGACATCTTCGGCTACTGATCAGCCTGCAAGTCATAACCCTGCATAAAGTCGGGACGCTCAGCCTCACCAAACAGGCCGTGCGTCCCGACTGCTTTTGTATACACGACTATACAATTGCATAGTCATGTAAATGCACTATACATTTGTAAATAGTTCTTTTTAACTGTCCGTCCGCGTAGCGGTCGCCGCCGCATCGCGGCGTCAGCATGTGAGGCCACGGTAAGCAGGCCGTAGGTCTGTGCAACTGTGGTTTATAGTCCAATTCTTTTAAAGCGCTCTGTAGGTGCGCTGCATTGTATGATATAAAAAGCAATAAAAAGCAATCTGTCCGTGTGAGAATATGTTTCGCAGCACATTTCCTTATTGTATCGAAATTATTCCATACATTTGCATGATGGACTTCACTAAGCACATTGCCTCAGAGGAGGAATAATATCGGGCGAAGTGGGGTCTTAATACATACGAAAGGCGTATATAACGCTTATTTCTTGGCTCTTAGAAACGACCAAATTCAAAGATGTAATCAAGAATGAAGCAATGTTTACGCCCGTAAGTACGTCTATGTACTTCCGGCTCATCTTTCTAAAGGGTGAGACGGATTATTTACATACACATACTTTTGCGGGGCCGTTTACCATTGCTCGTTCCATTACATCGGGCTTTGGTCGGCCTCTAAGAGCGGAATGAGCGGGTGCGGCTCCCGCTTTTTGTATAAATAGTCTAATCTAATTTGCCATTTGGAGTCGGTGGCTGCAAAAGCAGATTAAACAGACTCCGAAATGAATAATTTAAACCTCTTTCATGAACTGGAGAAATTGCTGCGTATGGACAGCCGTTTCTGCACTGAGACAGGAGATTTACTTAAAAATGCCATCGTAGAGGCGGCACTTGACGTTAGACCTGAACTAATTGGGAAACTTCTTACACATGATGGAATGAAACGAAACTTTTTCACAGAGATTGATGGCGTCCTTGTTTTCGATAAGGTGAAATTTCAGAAATTTGTAATGAACAAGCGTTTCCTGCCTGACAGCTATACAAGTTATAAAAATAAAATCGGATTGACAGGTGATGATGACCGTTTCATCGCTGAAAGTCGTGAGGTGGTGCTATCATGGCCTTATAAAGATTGTATTCTTGAAGGTGGCCAGACTAAAGAAGATGCAAAGCGTAATGAAGTGTTTTGGAATGAGATACTTGCGCCCGATGAAATCAATCGTCTTACAGAGCCCAAAATTCTAACCGGCTTTTGCCGATATGATGAAACAGGGGAACATACACCCGCGAGCGTTTCAAGCCAAGATAACTACATAATCAAAGGAAATAATTTGCTAACTCTGTATTCTTTAAAAAAGAAATACGAGGGAAAGATAAAATTGATATATATTGATCCTCCGTATAATACGGGGTCTGATTCGTTCGGATATAATGATAAATTTAACCGCTCTAGTTGGTTGACTTTTATGCGAAATAGACTTGAATTGGCGAAGGATTTATTAACTGCTGACGGTGCAATATATGTTCAAGGAGACTATCATCAAGTCCATTATCTAAAAGTGCTAATGGACGAAGTATTTGGAGAAGATAATTTCCAAAGAGAGATTATATGGCGTATCGGATGGCTGTCGGGTTACAAAACAGCAGATAAAAATTGGATTAGAAACCATGATACAATTCTATTCTATTCTAAAGATGCGACACAATTGAAATTCAATAAATATTACATTCCTAAAGAAGAATATAAAAATATAGCCCAAGGGACTTCAGAAAGATATCCTATTGAAGATGTTTGGAATGGAAATGAATATGATGATCTAAACAGTATAGCCATAGTATCATTTGCCGGAGAAACGGTTTCGAAACTTTTAAACCCGGAAGATGAAGTGAAAGGGCAAAAATCTGAGAAACTTATTGAGAGAATCATTCGAGCCCATACTGAGGATGGGGATATCGTCCTTGATTTTTTTGGTGGTACAGGAACAACCGGAGCAGTAGCACATAAAATGAAACGTCGATATATTTTGGCAGAACAGCTTGATAAACATTTAGATATAATTGTTCGTCGACTCAAAAAAGTTATAGTTGGAGATCAGAGCGGTGTATCAAAAAGAAATGACTGGCAGGGTGGAGGCTCTTTCGTTTATTGTGAACTGGCTAATGCAAACCAACGATTTGTCGATATGATTGATTCTGCAGAAAATACTGCTGAATTAAAGCAAATATGGGAAGAGATGCAGAAGACCGGCTTCCTATCATGGAAAGTTAAACCAGAGGACATCAATGCAGAGATAAGCGAGTTCGAAGCTTTAAGTTTGATAGAGCAAAAGTCATTTTTGTTAGAATGTCTCGATGAAAACTTATTATATGTGCCATTGTCCGAAATTGACAATTCAGAGTTTGCTATCACATCTTCTGATAAAAGGCTCAATGGTGAGTTTTACGATAAAAACAATTGATTATGGCTAAGAAAACGAAAGAAATTAGCATTGAGGATTTTCTTCGAGATAATCTTCAGTCTAAGCTTCAAATTGAGCTTGGGAAAAAGCCGATTGAACGTATACCAATGCCGATAAGTTATGCGACTTCTTTAAATCCGAAGATGCGTTTACGTCCATATCAGGAAGACGCGTTTCGCTATTTTCTCGCCTATTGGGAACAAACCGAGGAATGTAAACTTCCTCGTACGCAGTTGCTTTTCCATATGGCTACAGGCAGTGGCAAGACTTTAATAATGGCCGGTCTAATTGTATACCTTTATGAAAAAGGATATAGGAACTTCTTGTTTTTCGTAAATAGCGGCAACGTTATAGAGAAAACAAAAGATAATTTCTTCAATTCGGCATCATCTAAATATTTGTTTGGAGAGTATATCGAAATTGGGGGAAAACGTATCGAGATAAGACAGGTATTAAATTTTCAAGATAGTGACCCGGAAGCGATAAATTTTTGTCTGCAAACGATTCAAGGATTGCATACAGACTTGAATATGCCTAAAGAAAACGGAGTGACATATGATGATTTCCGGAACATAAAAGTTGCTATGATTGCCGACGAAGCACATCATATAAATACTGCTACTAAAAGAAATGCAGGGTCGGCAATACCTGTGGATGCCCGACTGTTTAATGAATCAGACGATGGTGCGAGCGATGATTGGGAGACTACGGTAATGCGTATCTTTAATTCTAATGCGGATAATGTATTATTAGAGTTTACGGCAACAGAGGACTTTACAAATCCAAACATTGCGGATAAATATAAGGATAAAGTGATATTTGATTATTCTTTGAAAAAGTTTCGAGAAGAAGGTTATTCAAAGGACATCTCAGTTTTTCAAAGTGATTTGCAGCCAATAGATCGCTCAATTCAAGCGGTGATAATGAGTCAATTTCGGCGAAAACTCGGCAACCAAATTAGACAGGACATAAAGCCGGTGGTGATGTTTAAGTCAAAAACTATTAAGGATAACAGGGCATTTTATGAGCTGTTTATCGATACTATAAAACGACTTAAAGCCGATGATTTGCATCGTATTAAAGGAGATGCTCGCGATGATTTGCTTGACGCATTCAACTACTTTGATTCACAGAGGATAACGTTTGAAAACTTACTCCTTGAAATTCAAGAAGATTTCAAGGAAGACAATTTGCTCCTAGTAGACGGAAGTTCGATTACAGCTGAAAAACAGCAAAAACTCAATTCTTTGGAAAGTAAGTATAATGAGTTTAGAGCCGTTTTTGCGGTAGATATGCTTAATGAGGGATGGGACGTTCTCAACTTATTTGATATAGTGCGACTATATGATACCAGAGATGCTCGAGGTGGTATGGTTGGCAAGACCACCAACAGTGAAGCGCAACTGATAGGACGAGGAGCCCGTTATTTTCCGTTTACAGATAAGACAGTCTTCAAAGACACGACTTTTTCAAATAATTCTTTGACGAATCAAACGATGGATTTGAATATAACTGCAGCTTCCGTAAGCGATGAAATAACGTTCAGTGGAGCTACTGAATGTAGTCTTCCTGAGTATGAAACACCCCATGTTGTGAGTGAATATGCTACGAAGCGTAAGTTTGACGGTGATTTAAATAATCCGCTGAGACACCTTGAAACTCTATCATATCATTCTCCGAGTAATCCACGATATATTCAAGAATTAAACTCTGCGCTCGCTGCCACAGGAATTATCGCAGAAAAAAGCATCGAAGTCGAAGAAAAACTGAAAGAAGAATTCAAAAAAACCAAATTTTATAGAGAAGGATATGTATTTGCCAATGAACTTGAGATTTATCGCATAAATGAGACGATAACAAATATCGGGAATGACATCCTGAATAAAATCTATACTGTGAAAATTAATACCGGAGAGATGTTATCTAATCAAGTATTTTCAGTAGCATCTCCAAGTGAAACGATTTCTCTTAAGCATCACAATTTTAAATTGGGAGAGTTCGGACGCCATGTCTTACGAGCAGCCGTCAATCGTTTCGCTACATTTGCATATTCTTCGTTACATGAAATATTCCCAAATCTCGAATCAATAAAGCAATTTATAGAAAGTGAAGATTATCTTGCTGCAATTCAAGTGTCTGTATACGGGAGAGAAGACGTAATAGAAAATCTTTCACAGAAGGAGAAGTTGTATATAGTGATGGAAGTAATGAAACAGATTGAACCTATGCTGTCTAAAGGGGGAGTCAGCTATCGAGGAACAAAAAGTTTCAATGCAAAGCCTGTCCATAAAGTATTTAGCGACCATTATTATAAAGTGCCGTATGGAAAAGATGCCAAGGAAGAGGGCGTATCAATGCGCGACACAGGCAATACGTTATTGAGGCTCGACCTTAGCCAAGCTGAATGGTATGGGTATGATGATAATTTTGGAACAAGCGAGGAGAAGTATCTAATTAAATACATCGAATCGATATTGCCTAAATTACGTGAAAAGTATACAGAGATATATCTACTGCGTAACTATAAGGATTTGAAAATCTATGCATTCGATGATGGACGAGCGACTGAGCCAGACTTTGTTCTTTTTATGAGAAAAGACGGTGAAAAAGCAAAATATGATAATATTCAGATTTTCATTGAGCCTAAGGGTGCACATCTTCGTAAAACAGATGAATGGAAAACCCTTTTTCAGCAACGTATTCATAATGAAGCAGAAATATTATTGATATCTGCGAACAATGAATACGAGATATGGGGAATGCCATTCTATACTAAAGAATATGAAACGGAATTTGATAACGTATTGAAAGAAAGTTTCTTGAAATAGGGAAATGCCTCGCTAAGTCGATGCTTTCTAGTCAAATATATACATTTGCATAATGAACTATACATTTGTATACAATTGAAATTTGTTTTATCTTTGCGGCGAAATCAGTTAACAGTCGGTTCGCATTATACGCGATTAATAGGGAACAGGGTGAGAATCCCTGACAGTACCCGCTGCTGTAAGTTCCGCTGATTCAGCCATCAATAAGTCACTGACCAAGCAAGAGTGCAACGGTCGGGAAGGCGATGGCCGAGGGAACGAGTCAGAAGACCTGCCGATATTATTAATTCGCACAAAAAAGCGCTCGGGTAATAGCGCTGCGAGAAATTTTGCCGGAAAATGAAGATTTCCATCCGCGGAATCTGTCACATTTTTGCACGGCTGCTCGTTGCAGCAGCTTTTGTCCCGGGATTTTCGACCAATGCCGTCGAGAAACCCGACAGTATTGTGAAATTACACGAAGTCACGGTCAATGCGGCCGCTCCGCGTCGTCTCGCCACCGTGCAGTATCTTTCCGGCACTCAGCTGCAAGCACTCTCAACCACTTCCATCGCCGATGCCCTCAAATATTTCGCCGGAGTCCAGATTAAGGATTACGGCGGTCTCGGAGGGCTAAAGACCATCAATGTGCGCTCGCTCGGCGCGCAGCATGTCGGCGTGTATATTGACGGCATCCGCCTGACAAACGCCCAGAACGGCACCGTCGACCTCGGCAAATACTCGCTCTCGACCCTTGAGTCCGTATCGCTTTATAATGCCAACAAACTCGACCAATGCCAGTCGGCGTCAGAGTATGCCTCGGGCGCGACGGTCTATATGCAGACACGCCGTCCCGTGTCAGACTCGCTGTCGCTGACTGCGCGCATCGGCTCGTTTCACACCTATATGGGGCGTGTCAACGCACAGTTCAGCCGCCGCGGCTGGAGCGGCTTTGTCGACGGCGAGTACCTCAGCTCGCGCGGCGACTATAAATTCCGCTATAAGTCGCAGTGGGAAGACACTGTAGGCCGTCGCCGTAACTCCGACATCCGCTATGGTCGCGCCGAGGCCGCGCTGTTCAAAGACGGCTTCGCCTCGCATCTCTACTTCTATCGTTCGGAACGCGGCTGCCCCGGTGGCATCGTGCGACGTCTGTCTGACAAATACACCAACGTCGGGCGCGAGTGGGACACAGACCTCTTTGCCCAAGCCTCTTACCGCCGGGACTTAGGTGCGAAGTTTCAGGTCAAGGGCAACGTGAAGTATTCTTACGAATACCTGCGCTATTGCACCGACTACCCTGAGAATCAGAATACAGCGCGAGTCAATAATCATTATCACAATCATGACGCTTTCGCATCCGTCTCCGGCACATACCGCCCGTGGCCGTGGCTCTCGGTCAACCTTGCCTATGACATGCGCCTGTCATGGATGCGCGCCGACCTCAAACGCTTCAGCACCGTCCGTCGTCAGGACCAAAAAGCCGTTGCCGCCGTGCAGGCCGAGTGGCGCTCATGGCGTCTCGCCGCTTCGATGCTTTATCAGCACTACCGCGACCACACCCGTGTGCACGTAGGCTCCGCTGACCCGCTCAGCCGCTTCACCCCCGCCGTGTCTTTGGGCTACACCTACCGCACGCTGACTCTGCGCGCTTGGTATAAGAAAATTTTCCGCGCCCCGACGCTCAACGACCTCTATTACACCCAGACCGGCAACCGCAACCTGCGCCCCGAGTACACGCGCCAGCTCGACTTCGGTGCCGAATACCGCTTCATATCGCTGCCGTGGCAGGCCTCGGTGCAGGCCGATGTCTACGTCAACCATATCGACGACCGCATCGTCTGTCTGCCGCTCAAAGGCACGTATACATGGACCATGATGAACTACGGCGAGACCTACTGCCGAGGCCTTAACGCCACGCTCTCGGGCCGCTACGTCTCAGGGCCGTGGGACTTCTCGCTGCTCTGCTCGCTGACATGGCAGCGCGATCTCAATCGCACCGACCCCGACAACCCCGACACATACAACCGCCCGATATGCTATTCGCCTACGCTGTCTTACGGACTCACGGCTATCGCTGCGTGGCGCGGGCTGTCGCTGACCGTATCTGACCTGCATGTCGGCGAGCGCATGTGGTCATACGCCGACCCTGACGACGTGCTGCGCCCTTATAATAACGTCGACATGAAGTTCTCGGCGCAGCTGCCTTTAGGGCTGCTCGCCACCGCCGAGGTCAACGACCTCCTTGACGAGCAGTACGAACATATCCCGCGCTATCCGATGCCCGGCCGCAACTATCGCCTGACCGTCAGCTATACATTCTGATACACAAGTATACAAACATATACAGTTATGTCAATCAAATCACTAATTCTTACAATTGTATTAACGGTTGCCGCCGTCTTAGACTCTGCAGCCCGCGAGCGCCTCATCGTGCTCAACGAGGGGACATGGCAGGCCGATAACGGCCGCGTGACCTACTTCGAAGACGGTGCTGTGGTCAGCAACCAATGGTTTCGCGACGTCAACGGCTCGAAGCTCGGCGACACGCCAAACGACATCATCCGTGTCAATGACAATCTGATTGCCATCGCCGTCAACTGGTCTAATATCGTGCAGTTTATCCGTCCCGACGGCCGGGCTGTGGCTGCCACCGAGGACGTGCCCAACAACCGCAAGCTTGCCACCGACGGCCGCTATGTCTACGTCTCGTCCTATAGCCATGAGTGCGCGGTCGACGGGCGCGACGTCGAGTTCACCAAAGGCTTTGTCGCCAAAATTGATGCCGAGACGTATAAGGTCGTCGCAGCCTGCGAGGTCGGCTACGAGCCGGAGGGAATAGCCTTTTATGACGGCCACCTTTTCGTGGCCAATACCGGCGGCTATGCCTTTCAGGAGAGCCACGACTACGAGACCACCGTCAGCGTCATCGACGCCGAGACAATGACTGTCACACGCACGGTCGACACCGGTCAGATTAACCTCTACGGCAAAATGTCGCAGAGCGGCCGGTATCTGTGCATCAATTCGCCCGGCGATTACTATGAAGTGCCTGCCGCCACTATAATCCTCGACTGCGAAGCCGTGCTCAACGGCAACTCCGATGAGGCTTGTTTCACCAAACTCGACTATGCCGCCACCTACAACTGCGTCGCCGCTGATGGCACATTCTATGCCATCGGCTCGCGCTACTCCTACATAACATCCGAATACACATTCAATTACATCACCATCGACCCTGAGTCCGTGATGCAGAGCGGCTATGACGGCGTCACGGCCGACCTGCCCGGCACTGTCCTCGCCGACATCAAGGCCATGACTATGCCATACGGCATCTATGTCAACCCTTACAGTGGCTACATCTACGCCACTGACGCCTCGTCGTTTGCCGACGCGGGCGCGCTCTATCAATGGACGCCCGAGGGTCGCTTTCTCGGTAAGTTCAAGACCTATATCAATCCGGCCCACTTCCTCGCCCTGCCCGATGACAATTCGGGCATCGACGACATCGTACCGGATACTGACATCGCCGACGCACCGCTCTACAACCTGCAGGGCATCCGCGTCACCAATCCGCGCTCAGGCGAAATTTACATCCGCTCTGGCAAGAAAATACTATACAACAAATAACCAATCACTATCATTATGCGATTAAAAAATCTACTTATCACGCTGCTCGCCGCGTCATCATGTCTCGTGGCCGATGCGGCTAAGGTGCAGGTCAAGATGAATACCTATTCACAGACCATGACCCTTGTCAACAAAGCGACTCAGCAAGCTGTCGCTGTCGGTGAGCCGACAAGTTATACTTACTCTTTCGAGGCTGCCGCAGGCGAATATACTCTTACGGGTTTTAATGCCGACGGCACGGTCAACAACGGCTCAATCAATATAACTGTCACAGATGCTGACGACCAGCTCTTTACAGTGCTGACCTGCACGGCCTACGTCACAAACAAGACCGACGATGTCACATGGACCGTCGAAAACGGTGACTACACACTCGACGTCACTGTCAGCACCAAAGAGGCCGTCTCGCAAAAAGCCGTTATAGGCAAGAGCACGACTGCAGGCCGAAATACCTTCCTCATCCTCAACGGTAACAGCTATTCGGCTGAGTTCATCCCTTCTGCCGCTCATCAGGCCGAGGGTTTTATGACCTTCTATAAAGGGGGTACCGTCACATCGAGCATTTCGGTTTCTGGAGCGATCCCCAAGGGCGAGACTTATACAGTCAATGTGCCCGCTGCCGCCGAGCTGCAGATAGGCATGAAGCAAAGCCATTTCACCGACTTCAAGATAGTCGAGCCGGTGACGGTCGAAACTACGGGGGATGCCAAAGTCTATACTTATAAACTCGCTTACGGTCAGGTTTACAACTACCGCACATGGATGGCCGGAGGTCTCACACAGGGCGGTTATTTCACTATGGCCGAGGATGCCTCAAAACGCCCGGCTCTCGCTTTCACCGAGGCTGACTACAAGGCATTTGACCCTAAAACCGTCAATCACGACGTGAAGAGCAACATGGGCTACGAGACAGGCAATATTTTTGTCAATATCAACGAGCGCGGCCATCTGCTGATGAATGTCGGCGATAAATATGACGCTCTGGCTCTCCGCACATGGGAGCTGACTGACAATTCAACAAGCAATTACTTTATCGAGCCTGACTTTCACTACACCGTCGTCGGTCTTGACGGCAAACCCTCGACTGATGTCATCGAAATCACGCAGACTTCCGGGTCGGCATGGGCTGACATCCGCGCTAAGGGCGCCGGCACGGCCATCGTGCTTGTGACCTATGACGCCATCGGCCTCAATTATTATAGCGGTACGACCAAAACACCCTATCTTGGCGGCGAATACTGGGGCGCCATCTGGCCTGTCTCTTATACACATCTCCGAGCCCACGAGACTACGCTGCATC